>Ga0180007_10006963_pt1 | contig 10860 bp, 3 predicted proteins | sample MM_PC_MetaG_FD_121122 | JGI IMG/M metagenome (GOLD analysis project Ga0180007, IMG submission 121122) | Groundwater microbial communities from the Aspo Hard Rock Laboratory (HRL) deep subsurface site, Sweden - MM_PC_MetaG | ecosystem: Environmental > Aquatic > Deep subsurface > Groundwater...
GGAACTGTGACCACATGAGGAGAGACTCTTCGCGAACCCCCGGAACCATGGCCACCTCAGGAGAGACTCTTCCCGAACCCCCGGAACCAAGGCAAGTGCAAAGGAAGCGGTTCGCGGCTGAAGCCGGGCAGGAGGGGAGGGTCCAAAGAAACAGGGCAATCGATCTCTAAATCAGCTCATTCAGTGAATGGTCCACTCCCCTCGGGATCCGGATCGAAATCGAAATCGCTTCATTCTGGTTGAGGTGTTTTATCCTTGAAGATTGAATGCATCTGAGGCGGTTCATTCTTTCTTGTATGTCTTTCTCGCTCGGTGTACAAAATAAGTGACTCAAATTTGGGGAAACCTGCAATGAAACAATTTCCACGTGCACTCCTTGCGATATCCCGGCATTTCCGCTGCCTGTCGGTCGCACACGGTCTGGGTGGATCCACGGACATCGCGCCTCCTTTGTCCTGGTTTTTTGCTGATGACATGGAAAGGAAACGGATATGAGTCAACTGCCGAACACCGGCCGGTTCGAGGGCAACGAACGCTTTCAGGTGCTGTCCCTGCTGGGGCGGGGCGGCATGGGGGTGGTGTACGAGGTCTATGATCGGGAGCGGCAGGCGAAGGTGGCGCTCAAGACGCTCAACGAGGGCAGCCCGGTGGAGCTCCTGCGGCTGAAGGCGGAGTTCCGGGCGCTGCAGGAGCTGGAGCACCCGAACCTGATCTCCCTGGGCGAGCTCTTCGAGGAGCAGGGTCAGTGGTTCTTCACGATGGAGTTGATCGAGGGGGAGAACTTCATCAAGTACATCCGGACGCCTGAGGACGAGGCGGGGGGAGTGTTTATTGGGGGCGACACTTCCGAAAATGACCCGTCCGGCGAGAAACCGAAGCCCGGCCGTCTGATCTTCGACGAACAGAAGTTGCGGGACAGTCTGGTGCAGCTGTGCGGCGCGCTGGAGGCGCTGCATGGCACGCACCGGGTGCATCGCGACGTCAAGCCGGAGAACGTACTGGTTCAGGCCGACGGGCGCGTGGTGCTGCTGGACTTCGGATTGGTCACGCAGAGCGATCCTGGCCAGCTCTCGGTGCACTATCAGCCGGTGGGGACGGCGGCGTACATGGCGCCCGAGCAGGCAGCGTCCCTGCAGGTCGGGCCGGAGGCGGACTGGTACGCGGTGGGGGTGCTCCTGTTCGAGGCACTCACGGGCACGCCGCCGTTTACCGGCACGTTCAGCCAGGTGCTGCTGGCCAAGCACGCCAAGGCGGTGCCGCATCCGCGGGATCTGAACGCCACCGTTCCCGAGGATCTGGATCAACTCTGCATGGCCCTGCTGCAGCACGAGCCGGCCAAACGCCCCCGGGGTGAGGACGTGATCCGGGTCCTGCGCAAGAAGAGCCTGACCGCGGAAAGCCTGTCCCTGTCGATGGGGACCAGAGCCCCGGTGTTCGTGGGTCGCCAGCGGGAGCTGGACTGGATGATGGAAGGGCAGGCGGACGTGTCGTCGCAGGGACTGGTGACCCTGCTGCTTCACGGGGCATCAGGGCTTGGCAAGAGCGAGCTGCTGCGCACGGCGGGCCGGGAGATGCTGCTGAAGGACCCGCGGATGTTGATCCTTTGGGGACGGTGCAACGAGCGGGAGTCGGTGTCGTACAAGGCCTTCGACGGGGTGGTGGACGCGCTGAGCCGGTTCCTCGCCGGGCTGCCCGAGAAGGAGGTGGCGCAACTGATCCCCCGCAACGTGGACCTGCTGGTGCGGGTGTTTCCGGTGCTTACCTTTCTGCGCGAGGTGGACAGTTCCGGGTCCGGGCGTGCATGTCCGGTGATGGAGCTTCAGGAGGTCCGATCCCAGGCGTTTTCCGCTCTGCGGGAGCTCCTGACGCGGCTGGCGGATCGACGGCCGGTGGTGCTGGTGCTCGACGACATCCAGTGGGCCGACGAGGACAGCATCAAGTTGCTGCGGTCGCTGATGCAGCCGCCCGATGCACCGGCAGTGCTGTTCGTGCTGTCGATGCGGACCCCCACCGACGAGGCCGACGCGACGGACATGGTCTCTCGGTTTCACTGCCAGCTGCCCTCCCGGCCGCAGGATCTGCGGCTGGGCCCCCTGTCGCCGGAGGCCTCTGCGATGCTGGTGGAGGAGCTGCTGGCGTCGAATCCGGATCTGCAGGCCGCCGAGCATGCGCAGGCGAAGTTCATCTCTGGGGAGGCGGCCGGACATCCGCTGTACATCCACGAACTGGTGCATCAGGTGCAGATGAGCGGCCCTGCGGATTTGGGCCGGGTGTTCAAGCTCGACGACGTGCTGTGGGCGCGCATCGGGGCCCTGGAGCCGGGACTCCGGCAGGTGGTGGAGCTGGTGTCGGTCTCCTTTGGGCCGCTGCGGCAGGACGTGGCCGGCCTGGCACTGGGGGTCAAGCCAGCGGAGGTTTTCCGGATGGCGGCGCGGCTGCGGGTGCTGCACCTTGTGCGCACCAGCGGCCCGGGCGCAGAGGATCTGGTGGAGCCCTACCATGACCGGGTCCGGGAGGCGGTGCAGGCGCGCCTGGAAGAGGGCGTGAAGCTGGCGTGGCACGAGACCCTGGCGCGGGTCCTGCGGGCGGCTCGCAACGTGGAGCCGGAGCGGCTGGCGGCGCACCTGGAGGTCATCGGGGAGAAGCAGCAGGCGGCCGAACACCTCACGGAAGCGGCCGATCATGCGGCTTCGGCGCTGGCCTTTGACCGGGCCGCCGGGTTGTACGAAAGGGCCATCCAACTGCGCTGGCAGGACACCTCGGATCCCGATCTGCCGATTATTCGCGAACTGACGATCCGGATGGGAAATGCGCTGGCCAACGCGGGCCGGGGCAGGGAGGCCGCGCGGGCCCTGCTCGATGCAGTACCCGGGGCACGGGCCGCGGACGCGCTGGAACTGAAGCGGAAAGCCGCCGAGCAGTTGCTGACTTCCGGTTTTCTCGACGAGGGAATCGAAGCTACGGCACAAGTGCTGCGATCGATCCGGGTACGCATGCCTCGAACCTCTTTTGGTGCACTGTTTTCCCTCCTGTGGCATCGGTTTCGGTTGTGGATCCGGGGGACGAGATTCAAGGAACGGGATGAGACACAGGTCACCCCGGCCGACCTGGTGAAAATTGACATTCTGCACTCCGTCGCCAGAGGTCTTGGCGGGACGGATCACATCCGGGGTGCCGACTTCAATACCAGATATTTGCTGGCCGCGCTCAAGACCGGTGAGCCCCACCGAGTTCTCGCAGCGATGTCCCTGGAGGCGAACTACGCTGCGGGGTTTGCTCCGGATTCGGCTTATGCGCACAGAATGCTGGCTTCCTGTGAACTGCTCCAGCATAAACTCCGCGATCCCAAGGCGCTGGCCTATATCCAATCAGCTCATGGATACGCAAATTTCATGCGGGGAAATTGGGCCGATGCCCAGAAATATGCGGAGTCGTCCCTCGGCATGATGAGCGAGTTTGGCGGCACCTACTGGGAACGCGGCATGAACAACAACCAGACCTTTTGGTCGCTGTTTTATCTCGGGGAGTTGTCGGAGATGTCCAGACGCCTCCCTTCCGTTTTGCAGAACGCGATGGACCGCGGCGATCTCTTCTCCGCCTCCGGGCTTGTCATGGGGCTCTGCAACGTCCTGGTACTGAACCAGTATGGGCCCCAGCGGGCCGCCCAAGGGATTACGGAAATGCTGTCGAGGTGGACTCTTCGGGGATACCATCTCCAGCACTACTGGGGGCTGCTTTCCCGGGTGCAGATCCGCCTGTATACTGGGGAAGTGGAAGAGGCTCACTCTCTAGTCCAACGTGACTGGAAGCCGCTCAAGAGTTCCTTGCTTTTACAGGTCCCGGCGGTTCGCAACGAGGGGCTGCATCTGCGGGCGAGGGCGACGCTGGCCTGTGCGGCGCAGTCAGGCGGAAAGCGCCGCACGGAACTTCTCAAACTGGCGAAGAAGGACTTCACCCGACTCAACAAGGGGAAGTTGCCGTGGGTCCGTGCGCTGGGTCCGCTGGTCGAGGCGGGCTACCGCGCCCTGACGAGCGATGACGCCGCCGCCCGCGGCTGTCTGGCGCTGGCCATTGAACGGCTCGATGCCTGCGAGATGAAGTTGTACGCTGCCGCGGCCCGCATCCGGCTGGGGACACTTGTGGGCGGAGACGAAGGCCGGACGATCCTGGAGCAGGGGCGGGCGTTCATGACTGCGCAAGGCGTGAAGGAAGAGTCGTGCATGGTGGCCATGCTGGCCCCCGGTTTTCCTGCGAATGAAGCGGAGAGGAAACTGATATGAGCCAACTTCCGAACACCGGCCGGTTCGAGGGGAACGAACGCTTTCAGGTGCTGTCCCTGCTGGGGCGGGGCGGCATGGGGGTGGTGTACGAGGTCTATGATCGGGAGCGGCAGGCGAAGGTGGCGCTCAAGACCCTCAACGAGGGCAGCCCGGTGGAGCTCCTGCGGCTGAAGGCGGAGTTCCGGGCGCTGCAGGAGCTGGAGCACCCGAACCTGATCTCCCTGGGCGAGCTCTTTGAGGAGCAAGGGCAGTGGTTCTTCACGATGGAGTTGATCGAGGGGGAGAGCTTCATCAAGTACATCCGTCCACCGGAGGACGAGGTGGGGGGGATGTTCCTGGGGGGCGACACCCACGAGGATTTCCATCCAGGCGGGCTGCCAAGGCCCACGCGTCCGCTCTTCGACGAACAGCGCCTTCGGGAGAGCCTGATCCAGCTCAGCGCCGCACTGGAGGCGCTGCACGGGACAAACCGGGTGCATCGCGACATCAAGCCCGAGAACGTGCTGGTCCAGGGAAACGGACGCGTGGTGCTGCTGGACTTCGGCCTGGTGACGCAGAGCGATCCGGGCCAGCTCTCGGTGGTGCATTACCATCCCGTGGGGACGGCGGCGTACATGGCGCCCGAGCAGGCGGCCTCGCTTCAGGTGGGCCCGGAGGCGGACTGGTACGCGGTGGGCGTCCTGCTGTTCGAGGCACTCACGGGCACGCCGCCCTTTGCCGGTACCTTCAACCAAATACTGCTGGCCAAGCATGCTCAGACGGTGCCGCATCCTCGGGACCTCAACGCCTCCGTTCCAGAGGACCTGGATGCACTTTGCATGGCCCTGTTGCAGCACGACCCGGCCAAGCGCCCCCTGGGGGAGGACGTGATCCGGGTTTTGCACAAGAGGCGCATGACTGCGGCCAGTTCGACCAAGTCGGTGGGTACGAGACTTCCCGTGTTTGTCGGCCGGCAGCGGGAGATGGACTGGCTGATGGAAGGGCAGGCGGACGTGTCGTCGCAGGGACTGGTGACCCTGCTGCTTCACGGGGCGTCGGGCCTGGGCAAGAGCGAGCTTTTGCGCGCGGCGGGCCGGGAGATGCTGCTGAAGGACCCCCGAACGATCATCCTGTGGGGACGGTGCAACGAGCGGGAATCTGTGTCTTACAAGGCCTTCGACGGGGTGGTGGACGCGCTGAGCCGGTTCCTCACCGGACTGTCCGAGAAGGAAGTGGCGCAAGTGATGCCCCGCAACGTGGACTTGCTGGCCCGGGTGTTTCCGGTGCTTTCGTTTCTGCGCGAGGTGGACAGTTCCGGGGTCGGCCGCACGAGGCAGGTCACCGAACTTCATGAAGTCCGCGTCCAGGCGTTCGCTGCGCTGCGGGATCTGCTGACGCGGTTGGCGGATCGGCGGCCGGTGGTGCTGTTTCTCGACGACATCCAGTGGGCCGACGAGGACAGCATCAAGTTGCTGCGTGCGTTGATGCAGCCACCGGACGCGCCGGCGGTGCTGTTCGTGCTGTCGATGCGGACCCCCACCGACGAGGCGGACGCGACGGACATGGTCTCGCAGTTTCACGGCCAGCTGCCCTCCCGGCCGCGGGAGCTGCGACTGGGGCCCCTGTCTCCGGAGGCTTCGGCCAACTTGGTGGATGAGTTGTTGTCGTCCAATCCGGACACATTGAGCGAGGAGCACGCACAGGCGAAAGCCATCGCGGGGGAGGCGGCCGGACATCCGCTGTTCATCCATGAATTGGTGCATCATGTCCAAATGAGAGGTCAGGCGGAAAAGGGCACTGTGCTCAAACTCGATGACGTGCTGTGGATCCGCATCCAGGATCTGGAAGAAGGATTTCGTCGGTTGGTGGAGCTGGTTTCGATTTCGTTTGGTCCGCTTCGTCAGGAAATCGCGGCCATGGCACTGGGGGTGAAGCCAGCCGAGATCTTCAGGAGGGCGGCGCGGCTGCGGGTGTTGCATCTGGTGCGTACGGGCGGCGCCGGGGATGAGGACCTTGTGGAGCCTTATCACGATCGGGTTCGGGAGGCGGTGCAGGCGCGACTGAACGAGAACGTGAAGCGGGCATGGCATGAGAAACTGGTGAGGGTGCTGCGTGCGGCGCGCAACGTGGAACCGGAGCGGCTGGCGGCGCACCTGGAGATCATCGGGGAGAAGCAGCAGGCGGCCGAGCGCCTCACGGAGGCGGCTGAACATGCGGCTTCGGCGCTGGCGTTTGAACGGGCCGCGGGGTTGTATGAAAGGGCGATACGGTTGCGCCGGCTGGACTCGGCGTATTCCCTGTCTTCGGACTTTCGGGAACTGAAGGTCCGGATGGGAAAAGCGCTGGCGAACGCGGGCCGGGGCAAGGAGGCGGCCGAGGCGCTGCTGGAGGCGATACCAGGTTCGCGGGCGGCCGAGGCGCTGGAACTGAAACAGCATGCGGCCGAGCAACTCTTGTGTTCGGGGTATCTGGATGAAGGATTTGAAATCACCCGTCAAGTGCTGAAATCGATCGGGATCCATATGCCACGGACGTCATTTGGGGCTCTGGTCTCTCTCTTGTGGCGTCGGCTCATGATTCGACTCCGGGGCATGAAGTTCCGGGAGAGGGATGAAACGCAGATTTCACCGGCGGAATTGGCGAACATTGACATCCTGGATTGCGTGGCGAGAGGGCTTGGATTTACGGATCACATCCGGGGGGCTGATTTCAACGCAAGGTTTCTGCTGGCCGCGCTCAAGATGGGGGAACCCCGGCGTATCCTCGCTGCAATGTCCCTGGAGGCGAACTATGCCGCCGGGAACGCTCCGAACTCAGCTTATCTGCGCCGGACGCTGGATTCCTGTGAACAGATTCAGCATAAGTTGAACAATTCGTTGACTCTGGCTTATATTCAATCGGCTTACGGATACACGAACTTCATGAGGGGGAACTGGGCCATCGCAAAAAAGTACGCCGAGTCAGCTGCCGACACGCTTGCCGAGATCGGTGGATTATATTGGGAACGCGCCATGGTGAACTTCCAGGTCCTCTGGTCGCTGTCTTATCTCGGGGAGTTGTCTGAGATGTCCCGTCGGCTGCCGGTCCTATTGCAGAATGCACGGGACCGAGGTGACCTTTTTTCCGCCGCCGGGCTGGTGCTGGGACTTTGCAACATCGTCCACCTGAACCAGTACGGAACTGCGCGGGCCGCTGCGGAAATCGACGCGCTGATGTCCAGGTGGACGGTTCAGGGGTATCATCTCCAGCATTACTGGGCATTGCTTTCGCATGTGCAAATCAGCCTCTTTATGATGGATGGGGAAAAGGCGCATGCTCAGATCGGCCGTGACTGGAAGAAACTCAAACTGTCGTTTCTACTCCAGATCCCTTCCATTCAATATGAGGCGCTATACCTGCGCGCGAGGGTGATGCTGGCCTGTGCGGCGCAGTCCGGCGGAAAGCGCCGCAAGGAACTTCTCAAACTGGCGAAGAAGGACTTCACCCGACTCAACAAGGGGAAGCTGCCGTGGGTCCGTGCGCTGGGTCCGGTGGTCGAGGCGGGCTACCGCGCCCTGACGAACGATGCCGCCGCTGCCTGTGGTTGCCTGGAGCTGGCCGTCGAACGGCTCGATGCCTGCGAGATGAAGTTGTATGCGGCGGCGGCGCGCATCCGGCTGGGGACACTTGTGGGCGGAGACGAAGGCCGGACGATCCTGGAGCAGGGGCGTGCGTTCATGAACGCGCAAGGCGTGAAGGAAGAGTCGTGCATGGTGGCCATGCTGGCCCCTGGTTTTCCTGCGAACGCGTAGGTAATTGTCAGATAAGAACCATCAGGCTGGGTCAATGTGTTTGTGTCTGAGTTCTGAAAAACACCTTGACAAATTATTTCATATGAATAGCCTTTTCCACAGTCCTGAAATTATTGTGGAGTCGGTCAATGAGTTACATACGCCCGTTTACCGTTGATCATTACCTTTTCGTCCAGGTTTTGAGCGCCACCCCACCTTTTATCATTCACCGCGTGATCGACCTGTCCGAGAGCAGTTTCACTTTCTTCAGGGCCTTCAAAAACATGAATCCTGAGTTTTTGAACAACCGGCTTTTCACGGCGGATCTCCAGGTGGAGGCTGACACGCTCAAGGCCCTGCATCTGCCCAGTGTGCCGCAGTTCTGTGAGTACAGTTCCGTTGCGGGTCGATCGTTCCTGACGTACAAGTACATCTGGGGAAAAAGCCTGCTGCAAATCCTGCGTGAACTGAAAAAGCACAAGAAGATGCTCTCGGACGTCCACGCATGCCATATCGCCAACGAGATCTGCAAGTGCCTGAACCAGACGCATTCCCTGAGAAGCGACACCTTCCCGCACGGGGTCGTGCATTACAACCTGAGTCCCAGGAACATCATCATTTCCTACTCGGGCCGGGTGCATGTGGTCGACTTCGGACACAAGGGGCCGGTTCTGACCCCGGAGAATCTTGATTCGTTCGATTTCCGCAATCTGTCGTATTTGTCTCCGGAGCAGATTTCCCGGAAAGACATTTCCTACAAATCAGACCTGTTCACCGTGGGGAGCATCTTCTACGAAATGCTGACCGGGTCACCCCCGTTCATGGAAAAAACACCCGGCAAGGTCATCAACCGGATTTCCAAGTGCTCCTTCCTGCCGCCTTCGCAGGTGAACCCGGGAGTGCCGCCGCAACTGGACGATTTCCTGCTGCGGACCTTGACCGCCTATACCAACGACCGATTCGGCTGTGCGGGGCATATGAGCGACGAATTGTCCACATATCTGAGGGAAAACCACCCCGGCTTCGATTCCATCAAAATGATGTCCCTGATGAAGGCGCTGTTCAACTCCGAAATCGTGGAAGACATCAAACACTTCAAGACCGTGGCTGATTCTGCCGAACCGAGCGCCCGGCTGCTGCTGAAGTCCATTCCGAAAATCATGTTCGACGAGATCAGCGAGGAAAGAAAGCGCTCCGGAATCGATGAAAACGGGCTGAGCATGGGGAGCTTCAGTTTCGGATCACGCGCGGAATCCCGGTTGCAGGGGGGCACCGCCGGAACACCGGTGAAGGCTGCAAAAAAGGGAAGCCCGAAAATCGATCCATTCGAACAGGAATCCCCATCGATTTCCTATACCATCGAGGAGTTCGCCAAGACACGATTCAGCATTCCTCCGAAGCGGAGTTCCTTCTTCGAAGACGAAGACACGGTGTTCGTCGATAATACATTTTCTCCCAACATCGTTCTCATCCAACCCGAGAAGGCCCGCCTGGAATCGGGTGAGTTCAGATCCGATTTCGAGGAGAAGAAGCCGAAGAGGCGAACGGAGATTCTCGATTTCTCGGTGGTGACGGCGATTCCCGCAGAGCTACGAACTGCGGCGCAGTCACAAAAGGCAATGGGCGCGAATCAGCCCAAAACGGATGTGAGGAACAAGGCGGTCTTAGAACCGACTGTCCCATCTTTGAATCGCACGGAGGCAGGAAGCAAGGACAAAACCCAGGTCAAAATGCCGAACGGAAAGAACTATGATGCCGTGGAAATCCTCAACGAGAGCGACTTCCGGAATCAGATGATCGGACGGGTGCTCGGTGAATACACGGTGACCGGAATCCTTGGCTGGGGTGGAATGGGAACGGTCTATGACGGCATTCAGCCCACCATCGGCAAGGAAGTGGCCATCAAGGTTCTGAATCCGAAGTTGTGCAACGACCTCCAGATGACGAAGCGCTTTCTGGCCGAGGCCAAGGCGGTGAATTCCATCCGGAATCCGCACATCATAGACATTTTCGCGTTTGGTATTCTGGAAGAAAAATATCCCTATTTCGTGATGGAGAAGCTCAACGGGATGTCGTTGGGAAACTATCTGCAGTCCCACCGGACCGTGACCTACGATGTGGCGCATGAAATCCTGCTTCAGGTGTTCAACGCAATACAAGCAGCACATGAAAAGGGAATCATTCACAGGGACCTGAAGCCGGACAACATTTTTCTGGAAAAACGTGCCCTGTTTGAAAATTACGTGAAAGTCCTCGATTTCGGTATCGCAAAATTTGTCTCCACCACCTTGAAGTCTGGGGTTTCCAATGTGGGAACACCCATGGGCACTCCCGACTACATGAGCCCGGAACATTGTTTGAATGATGGGATTTGCAATTCAAGCGACATCTACTCTCTTGGAATTATTCTCTACGAAATGTTCACGGGAACCTTTCCGTTCAGAAAAAACTCCTACTTTGAGACGCTACTGGCACATCTCCGAGAGGAGCCCATCAAACCATCCACTGTAGTGCCCATGGATGCAGCCCTGGAAAACATCATTCTCTGGACGCTTTCGAAGGATCCAAAGAAGCGCCCCGCCTCCGTCAAGGAACTTGGGGACAATTTGCTTCCCTATCTCAAAGAGAGACTCTAAATCTGAGCACTGGAATGCATATCGAACTAAAGACCTGCAAGGGAGGTCAACGCACCCACCGCCTGCAAATGCCAGGGCAGTCGAGTTCTAACTCAATTTATAGCTGAAGGGTCCACTCCCCCCGAAATCGAAATCGAAATCGAAATCGAAATCGAAATCGGTCCAGAAATCCGAAGGCTTCTTCGTCACGAAAGA
>Ga0180007_10006964_pt1 | contig 10859 bp, 10 predicted proteins | sample MM_PC_MetaG_FD_121122 | JGI IMG/M metagenome (GOLD analysis project Ga0180007, IMG submission 121122) | Groundwater microbial communities from the Aspo Hard Rock Laboratory (HRL) deep subsurface site, Sweden - MM_PC_MetaG | ecosystem: Environmental > Aquatic > Deep subsurface > Groundwater...
TTGAAGCCGCCGGGCTTTAGTTCTAATTTCCATGATATTTGAAGTCGCTGAATCATCAATAAAAATCGGAGCTTCGGAAAGAGTTCCCATGGCGTGGCCGATGCGCGGAAAATCGTCATCTTCATCGCGGTCGGAAAGTTTGCCGGTACGCATTTTCCAAAGATCAACTCCGGCTTCGGAACAAAGCAGACGGTCAACGAGCTGTTCTTTTGACATTTCCAAGCTGAAAATGCCAACCGGGATTTTTGCTTTTGTGGCGACATTTCGCGCGATATCCAAGGCGAGTGAAGTTTTGCCGACTGAAGGGCGGGCGGCCAAAACGATAAGATCTGATTTTTGAAGTCCGGCCAGGAGATTGTCTAAATCATGATAGCCGGTCGTGAGGCCGCGGAGTTTTCCTTTTTCCCGATGCAATTCGTCAATTCTGTCAAAGGCCTCGGTTAAGATATTTTTAATCGGGATGAAAATTTGTTTTAAGTATTTCTGGGAAACAGAAAAAAGTTTTTGTTCAGCCCTGTCTAAGACGACCTCCACATCTTCTTCTTCGTTGTAGCCAAGTGAGGTAATTTCTCCGGCGGCGGTTAAGAGCCGTCGTAGAGTCGCTTTTTTCTGGACAATGTTTGCGTAATGGACAACGTGCGAAGCGGTCGGAACAGAATTAGCAAGCGTCATCAAATAACTTCTTCCGCCGATCATTTCCAATTTTCCATGTTCTTCAAGTTTTGAAGTTAAACTTAAAATATCAATCGGTTCGTGTCGGCCGAAAAGGTCAAGAGTCGCTTCATAAATTACGGCATGACTTTCTTTATAAAAATCTTCCGCCCGGACAATGTCGGCAACGCGGATTACGGAATCCTTGTCAATTAAAAGCGCGCCCAAAAGAGATTGTTCGGCTTCAATGTTTTGCGGAGTGATTTTTTCAATAGCCATAGATGGCGATTTAGGTTCTTAAATCTTAAACAATTCACGGGAAAAAAGCAAATGGGTTTTTACACAAAATATCCACTATGACAGGTAATTAATAATTTTTTTGGCTTTTCCCCTTGAATTATGGTGTTTTGAGAGGGTTTGTGGTATAATGTTAAAATATTAAATTAAATACGAAGTATGAATAAGAAGTTTTTTCATGCCGTTGCCATAATGGTTGGCATGATCGTTGGAGTAGGAATTTTTGGCGTGCCTTTTGCCGTGGAAAAAGTCGGCTTTGCTTTAGGCGCGACTTACATTTTTATTTTGGGCATGCTGCTTCTGCTTGTACATATTCTCTACGGTGAAGTAGTGCTCCGGACAGAAGGTAAACATCGTCTGGTTGGTTATGCGGAAATTTATCTTGGGAAAAAGGGGAAGATGGTCGCGGCCTTGGCGCAGATTTTTTCTTTTTATGGAGCGTTGATTGCCTACATTGTAATTGGCGGACAATTTTTACATTTGCTTCTTGCACCGGTTTTTGGCGGAACGGTTTTAATGTATCAGCTCGGATTTTTTGTCTTTATGTCGCTTTTTGTCGGAGCCGGATTGAAACTTGTGGCTTCAATAGAATTTGCCATGACAATTTTTCTTTTGGCGATCGTAGGAGTTATTTTGGCCTTTGGCTTGCCTTATGTTTGGTATCCGAATTTGTATGTTATGAATTTGAAAGAAATATTTTTTCCTTACGGCGTGATTCTTTTTGCTTTGGGCGGCGCCGCGGCCGTGCCGGAGATTCGCGATCTTTTGCGCGGGCAGGAAAAGAAAATGAAGAAAGCCTTGATTTGGGGTACGGCGATTCCGATTGTTATCACTATTCTTTTTTCTTTTGTAGTGATTGGCATCTCGGGAGAGCATACGAGCGCTGAAGCGATCAGTGGATTGATCGGACCGCTCGGCAATAATATTGTTCTTTTCGGAGCGATTTTTGGGTTTTTGGCGATTGCTACTTCTTTTCTGGTTTTGGGACTTAATCTCAAAGAAATTTTTAAATTTGATTTTAAAATTAATGGTTGGCTGTCGTGGCTTTTGGCTTGCGCCGTGCCGTTTATAATTTTTCTTTTGGCTAAGCCGTCGTTTATTTCAGTTATTGCTTTTACCGGCGCGGTGCTCGGCGGGATTGAGGGGCTTTTGATAATTTTAATTTGGTTAAAGGCGGAGAAAGAGGGGAAACGTACGCCGGAATATAAAGTTAAAGTTTCTGAGTGGGTTTTGAGTTTGGTGGCTTTCGTTTTTATCTTGGGAATAATTTATAAAATTATTTATCCCGAGATTTAAGGCAATTTAGAAAAAATAAAAACACGGCTTTGCGGCCGCGTTTTGTTTTTGGAAAATTTATTTTTTCGCAAGATTCAAAACGTTTTGCAGAAGTTCTGCCACGGTCATTGGTCCAACGCCGCCGGGGACGGGCGTGATGGCGCCAGCTTTTGGGGCGGCGGAATCAAAATCAACATCACCAACGGTCGCGCCGTCTTCCAGTCGTGTCGTGCCCACATCAATTAAAATCGTTCCGGGTTTTATCGCTTCGGCGGTAATGAATTTCGGCCGTCCGAGGGCGGTTATAACAATGTCGGCGTCGGAAATTTCTGTGGTTATTGTTTCCGGCGTGATTATGGTTTGGATATCGTTGCCTGATAAAATTTTTTCCAGCGGTTTTGCCAGAATTTCGCTGTTTGCCAAGATGGAGATTTTTTTATTTTTTAATTTCGTGCCGGTTGATCCAATAAGTTTTAAAATTCCCGAAATAACTGGGGGAATAATTTCCGGCGCGCCGGCCAAGAGTTTTGCGATATTTTCCGGATGAAAACCGTCAGCGTCTTTTTTTGGATCAATCGCCGCGACGATTTTATTTTCGTCATAACTTTGGGGCAGGGGAAGCTGGACAATAATTCCGTGAATGTCCGGGCGGGAATTTAATTCCCGAATTTTCCCGATAATTTTTTCTTCCGGCTCGGTGGCAAAAAATAAAAATTTTTCAAAAGTAATTCCAACTTCGGCCGCGGCTTTTTCCTTGAGGCCAACATATAAGTGTGAAGCCGGATCAGCCCCAACTAAAATCACGGCCAAGCCGGGAGTAATTCCCAATTCAGCAATTTCTTCTTTTATTTCGCCGCGGATTTCTGCCGCGAGATTTTTGCCATCTATAATTTGAGCGGACATTTGATTTTTATTTATGAAGTGATAGGATTGGGACAGAAGGAGGTAACGATGAAGTTATTTTGGGCAGTAGTGCGCTTTGTACTCGGCCTCGTGGGCGTGATTGGCGGTCCGTTGTTTTCGTGGGAGTACGGATTCATCACGGATACACACATCAGTCCGATCGGCTTGATAGCGGGTTTAATGATCCCCGCTGTCCTCGTTTTCATATGCTGGTTCTGGCAGCCGTCCGTGCTCGCCTGGCCGCCCGATCGCGACTGTAACGGGAAGCCATTCTTTCGTAACCCAGGCTAGAGCACGCTCAATCCGGGATAGACCGGAAACTTCGTCACGAGTCCGTGAACACTTTCGCGGACTTCTTTTTTTACATTTTCATCGTCAATGTTTTTAATAATTTTTACAATCATCTCGCCGATTAATTTCATTTCTTCTTCCTTCATTCCGCGAGTGGTTAAGGCCGGAGTGCCAAGGCGCACGCCGGACGGATCAGTTGGTTTTTGGCTATCGTAGGGAATCATGTTTTTGTTAACGTATATTTCCACAACGCCCAGCGCGTCTTCAACTTGTTTTCCGCCAAGTCCGGTACCAGTAAGATCAATTAAAATTAAGTGGTTATCCGTGCCGCCCGAAACCAATTTCAGTCCGCCGGCCAAAAGTGTGTCTGCCAAAGTTTTGGCATTTTTTACAATTTGTTTTTGGTATTCAATAAAATCAGGTTGGAGCGCTTCAAGAAAGGCGACAGCTTTTGCGGCGATAATGTGTTCAAGCGGGCCGCCTTGGATTCCCGGAAAAACCGCTGAGTCAATTTTTTGCGCCAGATTTTTTTTGTCATCGGGGCGCAGACGGTCTTCAGTTTTACATAAAATCAAAGCGCCGCGCGGACCACGCAAAGTTTTATGAGTTGTGGTTGTAACGACATCGCAAACGGGGACTGGATCAGGATGAATTTTTGCGGCAACCAGTCCGGCGATGTGGGCAATGTCGGCTATTAAATACGCGCCGACTTCATCGGCGATTTTTCGGAAAGCGGCAAAATCAATTTCGCGGGGATAAGCCGAAGCGCCGGTCAAAATTAACTTCGGTTTTTCCGCCATGGCGATTTTTCTGACTTCATCCATATTTATCCGGCCGGTATTTTTGTCCACGCCATAAAAAACTACGTTATAAAATTTTCCGGAAAAATTTATCGGCGAACCGTGCGATAGATGCCCGCCGTGCGCTAGATTCATGGCCAGAATTTTATCGCCGGGATTTAAGAGCGCCAAATAGGCCGCGGCATTGGCCTGGCTGCCGGAGTGCGGCTGAACATTGGCGTGCTCGGCGCCAAAGATTTTTTTTGCACGGTCAATGGCCAAATTTTCCGAAACATCAATAAATTTGTTTCCGCCGTAATATCGTTTGCCTGGGTAGCCCTCGGAATATTTATTGGTAAGCGGGGTACCCATGGCCTCCAGCACCGCGCGGCTTACGATATTTTCCGAAGCGATCATTTCCAAACCATTTCGTTGGCGGTTAATTTCGTTTTCAATTGCGTTCGCTATTTCGGGATCAAATTTTGATAAAAATGTCATAGGTATAAAATAAAAAATTACTTAGTTATTAAGTTACTGAGATTCGGTTTGCTTATCGTATTACTTCATAGTTTCGGACAGCTAAGTAATGATAATTTATTAATGCTATTTTATTTTACTTTAATTATTGACAAAAAGCAAAAAGTATTGGATAATTTTATATTCGCCTGAATGTGGGCGATAAGTGAGAAAGGAGGAGGGAGATGGGGTATGATCATGGGTGGAGCACACTTGCTTTCGTCGGTGCCGTCATGGCGCTTGTCGGGCCCGGTACGGCCGCGAAGATCATCCAAGAAAATTGGAAGATTCGCTGGGGCGTCTGGGATCGCTGGGAGCGAGGCGTGGCGATTCTTGGTGGCATCGGGTTCTTCGTTGGCGTGGCCTTCATGGTTTTCGGCTGCGGCGCGAGAGAGCCCGAGCCGACCGATCCGGTTTGGGTCGAAGTCGTCGTCTGCGATTCGGCTCTTGGTGGAACTGCCGGTCAATATCTAAGATTGAAGATTTGGCGGCAAGGAGAGGGCATCTGTGACGAGATGATCGAGACCTCAGAGGATCGCCAGCAGGCGATTCGTGAGGCCACTGAGCGTGACATTGACGATCTGGATCATGAACTTGACGCCTACCTGGCTTCCAGCCGGACCGACTGTTACAATGGCCCGGTCTTCAACGAGCTGCAAAGACTAGTGAATGAGCGGAGGCGATACCGCATTCTTTGCCACGAACCGTGAGTTTTTTCAAGAACATAGACGAGGGCATTCGTGAGGAGTAGGAGGCAGCGCGGATTCTTGGTGAAAACCTTGAGTCCGCTTTTTTTATTTTAAAAACCCGCCGGAGAGGGCGGGCTTGTATTTTGTCATTGCGAACGTAGCGAAGCAATCTCATCAATGGGATTGCCGCGTCGACTTCGGCTCCTCGCGATGACGGCTACAGAGATTTCACCATGTACGTTCCTTCTTTTTTGTATCCAAGTTTTTTGTAATATTCCCGGACGCCGATGCCGGAAATGACGGACATTTTTTTGATGCCGGATTTTCGCGCAATTTTTTCCGCTTCAGTCATTAATTTTTTTCCAAGACCAAGATGCTGCGTCGCGCCAGGTGATTTTTTATCGATCGGAACAAGATGTCCATAAGTATGCAGTTCGCGAATTAAGGCCGCGTCTTTTAATTCCGGCAAAATAGTCGGTGTTTTAAAATTGGGAATTCTCAAACGGGAAAAAGCGTAGAGAATTTTTTTATCCCGAGATTCAAAACTTATAAAATATTCCGTACCGCCGGAAGCAGAATATTTTTTGACAAATAGTTTTGGGACAGAGTATTTAATATTTTTTTGGTGACCAATTTCCCGACAGCGGATGCATTTGCAACTAAGGCCGCGGTACATCATTTCCCGCTGAAGCACCTCCCGCAGATTGGAAATTTTATTTCCCGCCTCAATGCTCGGGCCGGGGATGTCGCGGATCAAGCGATTTATGCGAACGTAGGGCGGAATTATTTTTTTAATATTGATGAGTAACTCCAAAAGTTGTTTGTCCGAATATGGTTTGTATTTTCCTTGTTTCCACCATGCATAAATTTCCGAACCGCGTGTTACAACGCAAGGATAAATTTTAATCATATCCGGCTGGAAGTCTGGATTAGCAAAAATTTCGCGGAACATTTTTAAATCTTTGGCTGGGGTCGAACCCGGAAGATTTGGCATCAAGTGGTAGCAGATTTTGAAACCGGCATCTTTCAAAAGTTTTGTAGCGCGGATGGTTGCGGCAACATTGTGTCCGCGGCGATTTCGCTGTAAGATAGTATTATAAATGGTCTGCACGCCAAGCTCGACTCTTGTGGCGCCAAGCTCTCGCATTCGCTTTATTTCTTCGGGCGTAATATAATCAGGCCGGGTTTCCAAAGTAATACCGATAATGCGGTGTCGAGCTGTTTCATTTATTTTTTGCGCCGCGGCGAGCGAAGATGATTTTCTGCCGTTTGCTCCGTCAAAACATTTTTGAATAAACCATTTTTGATATTCGTCGGGCAAAGCGGACCAAGTTCCGCCGATCACGATCAGTTCCAGTTTGTCGGTCGGATGGCCGTTCATTTCCAAAACTTTGATTCGTCCGGCGACTTGTTTTTTGGGATCAAAATTAAAAGTAATGGCGCGCATCACGGCTGGTTCGTTGGATAAATAACTTTTCGGCATGTTTTTTTCTGTCGGGCAATAGGCGCAGCGGCCGGGGCAAGGATAAAATTTTGTTAAAACAGCGATTGGCGCGACGCCGGAAATTGTCCGCACTTCACGTTTTTTTAAAAGCAATTCCAGTCGTTCGTCGCGTTTAATTTTTTTCTGTTGCAAAAGTTTTTTATAAATTCTAAAAATAGCGGAGGAAAGTGGCGGCGGTAATTTAAATTTACCCGCAACTTGCCGTTTTAAGTCAGCAAGATTTTTGCGGGTTTCGGGTTTATCTTTTATAAGTTGTCTTGTAATGATTTCGATGGTATTCATCTGACGTTATATTTTATTCCCTGAGCGAACGAAGTGAGTCTCGTGCCATAGGCAGATCCGCCTCCGGCGGAGAGGGGCCTTCGACAAGCTCAGGCGATAACAAAAATGAAAGAAGAAGTCGTAAAAAAAGTATTAGATGAAGTGAAAGAGAATTACGCAGTAATTGCGCCGCATTTTTCCCAAACGCGACAGAGGTTTTGGAATGAGATGCGTGATTTTGCGGAAAGCATGATGCCAGGCGACCGCGTGCTTGATTTAGGATGCGGCAATGGAAGATTGTACGATGCCCTGAAGGATAAGTCAATCCACTACACCGGCATTGATAATTCGCCTGAACTTTTGAATTTTGCTAAAAAGCGATGGGGAGAAAATGAGTCTCAAAAATTTTTGTTGGGCGACGTGACGAATTTAGATTGGTGGAAGGGGGAAAAATATAATGTAGTTTTTTTGATCGCCACTTTGCATCATATTCCTTCGGAAAATTTGCGAAAAAAAGTTTTGGAAAATGTTAGTAAAGTTCTTTCGCCAAATGGGTTTTTAATCATGACCAATTGGGCGCTTTTCAGGAAGAAATATTTGATGTTTTTAGCGAAAAATATTATTTTAAAATTGTTCGGAAAGAGCGACTTGGATTTTGGCGACGCAATGGTTCCCTGGAAAAGTAACGAAAGTGGGAAAGCCGTGGCAAAACGGTATGTTCATGCTTTTACTTTACGGGAATTGAAGCGTCTCGTCAAAGGAACGGGATTTGAAGTTTTGGACAATTTTTATATCAGAAAGGGGAAGAAGGCGCACTCTTGGAATGGATGGAATATTGTCACAATTGCGAAAAAGTGATAGGATAAAATCTCAAATATGGATTTAAAAACTGCGAAGAAAATTTATTTTATTGGAATTAAGGGAGTGGGCATGACCGCCATTGCTCAGATTTTTAAATTGCGCGGCGCAGAAGTTACGGGCTCGGACACGCATGAAAAATTTTTTACCGACGAAGTTTTAGAAAAAAGCGGAATAAAATTTTACGAAGGTTTTGACGCGGATAATTTAGTGGCGGAGAAACCCGATCTCATTATTTATTCCACGGCCTACACCGAAGAAAATCCGGAATTGGCGGCGGCTAAGAAAAGTGGCGTCGCGATTTTGAGTTATCCCGAAGCACTCGGAGAGATTCTAAAGGAAGGTTTTGGCATTGCAGTTTGCGGAACGCATGGAAAAACGACGACGACAGCAATGCTCGGATTTGTTTTGCAAGAATTGGGGAGCGATCCGACGGTGATTGTCGGTTCAGCTGTGCCGCAACTTGGCGGTAATGCTCGGGACGGCCGCGGAAAATATGTCGTGGTTGAAGCCGATGAATATCAAAATAAATTTTTGTATCTTGATCCGCGGGCAATAGTTTTGACGAGCGCGGAGTATGACCATCCTGATTTTTTCAAAACGCCGGAAGAGTATAATGATGCTTTCAGAAAATTCGTGGAGAAAATTTCTGGGGACGGATTTTTGGTAGCGTGCGCGGATGATAAAAATGTAAAAGAAATTTCGGCTGTGGCGAAGTGTAAAGTTATTTTTTATGGTTTGACGGCCGGCGACTGGCAGGCGAAAAATATTGTTCAAAAAAATGGCGGAATAGAATTTGAGGTTTTGGAAAAGAATGAGTCGCACGGGATTTTTAAAATTCAGTTACTCGGAAATCATAATGTGGCAAATGCCTTGGCTGTTATTGCCACGGCCAGAGAATTAGGATTTGGCCCTTCGACAGGCTCAGGGAATAAATTGCGCGAGGCGCTCGGAAAATTTTCTGGCGCGGTGCGGAGGTTTGAAATAAAAGGTGAGGCGGGCGGAGTTTTAGTGATTGATGATTATGGCCATCATCCTACGGAAATTCGCGTGACGCTTGAGGCGGCGCGGCAGAAATATCCGGACCGACGGATTTGGTGCGTTTTTCATCCACATACTTTTACAAGGACTAAAGCATTGCTCGCTGATTTTGCTAAGTCGTTTGGCGCGGTTGATAAAACAATTGTGATTGATATTTACGGTTCGACGCGCGAGCAGGCCGGTGGAGTAAGTTCTGGCGAACTTGTTGAGTTAATAAAAAAAGAGGGCAAGGATGCTCTCTATATTCCGACCATTCCCGAAGCGGCGGATTTTTTGGCGAAAGAAGTTAAAAGTGGCGATATTGTTATTACAATGGGGGCGGGCGATGTTTGGAGGGTAGGGGAGTTATTGTTGGAAAAATTGAAAGTCTAAAATATATTATTCTTCGAGCGGAGCGAAGCGGAGTCGAGAAGTTCTCGACGCCCCGCCGATTCGGCGGGTTACTCGAACAATAAAATCTAGTATAACGGCGTTTTGCCGCGGTGCGGCGAGTCGACGACATAAGTTGGTAAACAAATACCAGAAACTTCTTTGCGCAATTGGCGCATTATTTTTTTACCTTTTTTTATTGGTACCCAATAGTTTTTTGTGCCGCGCGCCGGATCGCATTGGTGAAGATAATATGGTTTGATGTCGAGTTCCACAAATCCATAAAATAATTTTTTCAAAGTTTCAAAGTTGTCGTTTACTCCACGGAGTAAAACCGATTGGGAGAGAAGGGGAATGCTGGCTTGTCGCAATATGGCGACGGCTTGTTTAAATTGCGGCGTAATTTCTTTTGGATGATTAATATGGATTACAATCCAAATCGGCGCGGCGCGGCGGAGCATGGCCGCTAGTTTTTTCGTGACACGTCGTGGTAGTGTAACTGGAATCCGCGTGTGAATCCGCAGAATTTTAATATGCGAAATGGCGGACAGGTTTTTTAAGATGTCCAACAAAATTTTTGGGGGTAGAAAAAATGGGTCGCCACCGGACAAAATCACCTCGCGGATGTTTTTACCTTTTTTAATATAATCAATCGCCGCGGCCATTTCGTATCTGTTAAGCTGGCCGTTTTTTCCGTCTACTAAATTTTTTCTAAAACAAAAATCGCAACGCGAGGGGCAAGCGTAGGTCGGGCAAAAAATCACCCGGTCATGGTATTTATGAACAATTCCCTTAACCGGCGAATATTTTTTCTCCGCCAACGGGTCGTCGGATTCGTGAAAATTTAGTTTCTTCATAATTTGAAATTATACATCTTATTGACAAAAAGGTAAAAGGATTATAGTATAAAGTGTTGGCAAATGCTTGTCGGTCGCATGGTGCGCTGGCGAGTACAGGCCACAAAGGTAAAGGAGGGGAGAGTAGTCCATGCGTTGGGTTTCAGAGAAACATGAGTTTCGGGGTCATCCTTACCAAATTGAAGGATGGCACCTCGAGACTGAACAAGACTATGACAGACTCATCCGGTGTAAACGGTGCGGTACGGAAACCCTGATTAGGCAGTGCAAGCGTGAGCCGGTGAAAGGCTACAGTGGCGATGTTGTCGCTGCCCCAATCTATGAGTTGTCCTGCCCACACTGTCCAGGATGGCTTGGGTCGCTTGATGAAAGTGACCCAAAGTACACGGTCGGACCAGTCCCGTTTCTTACGCTTGACCACGACGGTGAACTCTGCTCTTAGCCCTATGTTCGAGAACCTGCCTTTGGCGGAAACTCGACATTGGGCTCTTTTTTTATTTTAATATAATCTTTAATCTTGTTTTTATAAGTAATTTTTGGTAGAATAGTAATACTTATGATAGATAAA
>Ga0180007_10006965_pt1 | contig 10858 bp, 15 predicted proteins | sample MM_PC_MetaG_FD_121122 | JGI IMG/M metagenome (GOLD analysis project Ga0180007, IMG submission 121122) | Groundwater microbial communities from the Aspo Hard Rock Laboratory (HRL) deep subsurface site, Sweden - MM_PC_MetaG | ecosystem: Environmental > Aquatic > Deep subsurface > Groundwater...
AAGCGAAAAAATGATAAAGATGTTTTGGACGAAATTGGGAAACTTAAAGAAATATCAAAACAAATTCCCCGGCTGATTGTGGAGGCGTATGGCGATAAATTTACCGATTTGGAGTTGGCCGGCAAGAAAATGGAGAAATCCGCTTATTTTACGAATATGGTCGTGGCAAAGCTGGATTTTTTGAACGCTTTGATAGATGACGAGAAGTTTAGAACTGATGCCTCGGATATTTTGAAGAGGTATCAAAGGGTAAAATTGAGGATTATAAATTTGAAAAGAGCGTGGAACAGAGTGTTTGCGAAATAGAACCTACATCGACGTCGGACATCGACGTGGCGGGGTTTTTTGTTTTCAAGAGACTATTTGCTATAATGAGATAGATGATGAAACTCACATTTCATGGCGCGGCGAGGGAGGTTACAGGTGTAAATTATTTACTGGAAGATTCAACAACGAAGTTGTTGATAGATTGCGGGCTTTTTCAGGGAGCCAAAACGGCGGAAGAAAAAAACCGCGACCCTTTTCCCTATAATCCATTAGAAATAGATGTTTTATTTGTTACACATGCCCATCTTGACCACATCGGCCGTATTCCGAAACTTGTTAGGGCCGGTTTTAAGGGCCGTATAATTTCCACACTGCCGACACGCGACCTGGCGGAGCTGTCTCTCACGGACAGTTTGGGAATTTTAACAAAAGAAGCGGAAAGAGACGGCGAAAAGCCAATTTATGAAGAGAAAGATGTTCAAAGGGCGATGTCTCTTTGGGAAACTGTTGAATACGACAGTGAGATTACGGTGAATGATTTGAAAGTGACTTTCAAGGAGGCGGGACATATTCTTGGTTCGGCGATGGTGGAAATCAAGAGGGGAGACAAGAGGGTTGTTTTTACGGGAGACTTGGGAAATCCTCCGACGCCTTTGTTGAAAGACCCGCACAAACTGGAGAACGCGAACTATCTTATTATGGAAAGTACATACGGGGACAAGGAACATGAGGGGAGAGATGAGAGAAAAACAAAAGTTGAACGCATTATTGAGGACACCATAAAAAACAAGGGCGTTTTGATGATTCCGGCTTTTTCTATTGAACGCACACAGGAGTTGCTTTTTGAGTTGAATGACTTGGCTGAAAACGGGCGCATCCCGCGCGTCCCGATATTTTTGGACAGTCCTTTGGCAATTAAGGCGACGGCTATTTATAAAAAGCATGAGGATTACTACAATAAAGAGGCGAAATATATCATAGAATCGGGCGATGATGTTTTCAAGTTTCCGGGCTTGGAATTTTCTCTGACAACAGAAGAATCAAAAAAAATAAACAATGTTCCTCCCCCCAAGATTATTATTGCCGGTTCGGGTATGTCTACGGGCGGAAGAATTATTCATCATGAAAAAAGATATCTTCCCGACAGCAATAGCGCATTGCTTTTGGTTGGTTTTCAAAGCGCGGGTTCTTTGGGCAGAAGAATTCAAGAGGGCGCCAAGTGGGTGAAAATTCTTGGCGAAGATATTCCTGTGAAGGCGGGGGTCATTCGGATTAAGGGTTATTCCGCGCATCCTGACACAAATTGGCTTTTGGATTTTGTGAAAGGAAGCTCAGAACGGTTGGAAAAAGTTTTTGTCGCGCAGGGCGAGATGAAGGCGGCGTCGTTTATCGCGCAGAGAATTCGCGACTATCTTGGAGTAAAAGCCGTGGTTCCGAAACAAGGAGATTCATTTGAGTTGGATATGTAATCGGGTGTATAATATACATAGTATATGACTGAAAGAACAAAAAAAATTAAGCCATCTTTAGATTCGCATCTCAAATTTAAGATTTGTGTTTCGGGCGCGGCGGAAACGGGGCATTGCGAGTCAGACGCCCTTGAAAAGGCGAAGGAATTGGGGAAAGAAATAGTTCGTCACAATGCAGTTTTGGTTACGGGCGCGACGACGGGCTTTCCTTTTTGGTCGGCTGTCGGAGCTAAAGAGGCGGGGGGTTTTTCCATAGGGCTTTCTCCCGCTTTTTCCGAAAGGGAACATATAGAAAAGTACAGATTACCCGTGGATTATTTTGACATAATTATTTACACGGGATTTGGGTATGCCGGCAGGAATCTTTTATTAACTCGTTCCTCGGATGCTGTTATCGTCGGATGCGGAAGAATAGGGACATTAAACGAATTTACGATTGCTTTTGAGGATGAAAAGCCGATAGGGGTTTTAACAGGAACCGGAGGGACTGCAGACCAAATTAAGGAGATAGTTGAAAAATCAAATCGCGGTCCCGGTAATGTTGTTTATCATTCTGACCCTAAAATTCTTATTGAAAAAGTTTTAGAGATGGTGCGCGAGGAAAAAATTATTGATATTTAAAATATGATAGACGCTACTTCTATAACAATGATGTTTCAGATTTTATTGGCCGCCGTTTTGGGCATGTTTATCGGTTTTGAACGGGAGAAAATGGGCAAACCGGCCGGCCTGAGAACATACATGTTGGTTTCTATGGGGTCAGCTTTGTTTACTCTGATGTCTGTTGGCGGTTTTGTTGGGTTTACGGGAAATGGTTTTGACCCCAGCCGTATTGCCAGCCAGATAGTTGTCGGCGTAGGTTTTCTTGGCGCCGGCATTATTTTCTTTACGAAAACAGAGGTGAGGGGCTTGACGACGGCTGCGGCCGTTTGGGTTTCCGCGGCCATTGGGATGGCGGTGGGTCTGAAATTTTATTCTATAGCCATTTTTTCGGCTGTTTTGACCGTTTTGATTCTATGGGCGGTTCGCTTTATTGAATCCAAAATAGGCACCAAAAAAGGATTAAATGAAGTATCTTAAGGGTATAGGCATTATTGTCGGACTGATGTTTGGGGCGGGTGTTTTTGCTCTGCCCTACGTTGTTGCTCGGGCGGGCATTTTTTGGGGCTTTATCCATTTTGTTGTTGCTGTTTCTTTGACCATTTTTCTTTTATTTTTATACGCGAGGATAACATATGATACGGAAGGCACGCATCGTTTTACGGGCTATGTGGAGTTGATTTTAGGAAAGAAATTTAAAATTTTTTCTTTTGTGATAACAGCAGTGGCGTATTATGGCGCGCTTCTTGCTTATGGTCTTTTGGGTGGTTTCTTTCTCTCCAATTTTTTTAGTGAACACTACGCTTTTGCTTTTTCTTTTTTGTTTTTTGCCGTGTGTTCTACCCTCGCGCTTTTGGAACTTAATAAAGTTGCCTTAATTAATTTTTATCTGACTATTCCTCTTTTCGGTTTTGTTGCCTATTTGGTGTATATGTCGTTGCCTTTTATTGACCTGAATAATTTTGTTTCCGGTGCAAGAGATATGTTTATTAACAAATCTTGGTTCTTGCCGTATGGGGTTTGGCTTTTTTCTTTAGGCGGGCTTGCGGCGATTCCGGAAACGAAAGATATTTTCTCCAAGTCTTCTTTTAAAGATTTTAAGAAGGTGATTTTATTCAGCGTGTCTTTGTCTGCGATTTTTTATTGTCTATTTATTTTTGCCATTGTTGGCGTTAGTGATGGAAATACCAGCGCGGATGCTTTGTCGGGCGCCCTTGGCGCGCTTGGTTCCCGCGTGATTTTGGTGGGGTCTGTTATGGGGTTGCTGGCTGTTTTTACTTCTTTTCTTGCTTTGGCAATTGACTTAAGGGGTATCTTCCGTTTTGATTTCAAATTGCCAAAGACTTTGGCGTGGGTTTTTGTTGTAGTTCCTCCTGTTCTACTTTTCTCTTTTGGTGTTCAGGATTTAACAAAAATATTGAGTTTAACAGGTTCCGTCGGCTTAGGTGTCAGTGGCGCTCTTATTATATTTATGGCTCGCAAGATGCAGGGAAAAAGTTTCGCGGGGTTGTTGGTGGTGACGGGTATTCTTATCGCGGTTGTTTACGAGATATTGAATATATTTTTTTGACATTGGGTTGTGTGTTTTTTTTATTATTGATATAATAGGAATAAGAGAACAGTCGATTTATCAGTTTTTACCACTTGTTTAATTTTGCTATTTTTAATATGTCTATTTTAAACAAAATTTCAGGTCTTTTTGGGACCAAAAATGAGGATGATGGCGTGGTGGGTGAACCGGAACCCATGGGTGATGTTGTTGATACCCCCATTGAGGAGACGACTCCTGCTCCCGAAATTACTCCTGAGCCGGATATTGTTATGCCGGAGCCGGAGGAAGAGAACAAAGAAGAAGGAATGCCTTTATAGATTTTTCTTAAGAGTTTTAACCCCGCTACTAAGCGGGGTTATTTCTTTGCTTTTTCAATGATTTCCTTAAAAACTTCCGGCTTGTGTTCCGCCAAGTTTGCCAAGATTTTTCTGTCTATTTTAATTTCTCCCTTTTTTAACAAATCAATAAGTTTGCTGTACGAAATGTCATTTTGTCTGGCGGCTGCATTTATTTTGATTTGCCACAATCTCCTAAAGACCCCCTTCTTTTTTCGTCGGTCATTAAACGCATGCGTATAGGCGTGCAACAAAGCTTCTTTGGCGGCTCTTTCTTTTGATTTCCTGCCCCACTTAAAACCCTTAGTCTGTTTTAAGACTTTTCTTCTTCTCTTTAATGAAACTGTTCCTCTTTTTATTCTAACCATACGGCATATATTGTTTAATCTTATTTTTCGCAATACTGAAAATTTTTGGCCTCTTCTTTTTTAATTGACCTTTTCTGCTTTCTTTTGCGTTGAAGTGTCCAATGCCCGGAGATCTTTGAACAACCTTTCCGTTTTTGGTAAGTTTTAATCTCTTTTTATACGATTTGTTTGTTTTTTCTCCCATAATAGTTAATCTATTTATATCTTTTTTACCTGCAGAAAATCAAGCTCAACGGGAGTTTCCCTTCCGAACATTGAAACAAGAACCTTAATTTTTCCGCGACTTTCATCAATTTCGTTAACACGTCCCTCAAAATTATTGAACGGACCATCCGTGATTTTAACCTGTTCTCCTTTTACAACATCCATTTTGTATTTCGGCTCCTTGATCTCCATTTGCTGAAATAAATTGTCAACTTCTCCTTGCATAAGTGGTGTTGGCGTAGTGCCCGAGCCGACAAAACCGGTTACGCGCGGGGTGTTTCGCACGACATACCACGAGTCGTGAGTCACTATCATTTCAACCAAAACATATCCCGGATATATTTTTTCTTCCATGACTCGTCTCTTGCCTTCTTTGATTTTAATCTTTTTTTCCGTGGGGACCAACACGTTAAAAATTTTATCTTCCATGCCGAGAGATTCTATTCTTTGTTTCAGGTTTCTCACCACGGCATTCTCATATCCCGCGTATGTGTGAAGGGCGTACCATCTTTTTTCTTCTTTTTTTGTTGCAGTTGCTGTCATATGAGGATTAATTTTTATAAAACAAATTTTTGAAGCAAAAAGGAAAAGGTCTTGTCAAAAAATCCAAGCAAAATCGCCACAAAGAGGGAAACGCCAATAACCAAAAGCGTAAAATCAATTGTCTGTTTTTTTGTTGGCCAATTTACGGACTTGAGTTCAACCCGCGTTCCTTTTATATAATCAACAAGTTTATTAAACATAAAATTCCATTTTTAAAAGCCCTTTCGGGCCCATTAGCTACTATTATATACAACTCTTAAATTTAGTCAAATTTTATGGAGATGGGCGGAATCGAACCGCCGTGCAAAAAGGTTCCTAAAGCGCTTCTACATGCTTATTCTGGCTTAAATTAACCAAGAAGTGAACGCCAGACAAAAAGTTCTTAGTTTTGATTCTGTTTTTCAATAGTCCCCGCGAATCAAAGAAAACTATCAATCTTGATGAATGATACCCAGACCCGCCTATCAAGAGTCGGCGGAAGGGCATGCTTTAAGCGTATGCTAAAGCAGGTGTTTTGAATAAGTTTGCACTTATTAAATTTCTAAAAGTTTAGCGAGATTTTAGAATACTCGGCATGCGCAATTTAGAAAGAACTTCCTGTCAAAGCCAATCATCCCCTCATTTTCAATTCTCTTTCTACGTCCCTTCTTGTGTCGCGTTCTTTGATTTTTTCCCTTTTGTCGTATTTTTTCAAACCACGCGCCACTCCGAGAGACATCTTTATTAAACCATTTTTAGTGTAAATAGTCAATGGTATTAATGTCAGGCCCTTTTGGCTGTCTTTCACGGAGAGATGCTCTATTTCTTTCTTTGCCAATAACAACTTACGAGTGCGGGCTGTATCATAATCAGCAGGAGTGTTGTTGGGCTGGTAAGGCATTATTTTCATCCCTACAACAAAAGCTTCCCCGCCCCTTATAATCGCATGGGAACCAATCAAAGACCCCCTTTTTAATTTTAGGGCCTTAACCTCAAAACCCAGAAGTTTTATTCCGGCGTCAAATTTCTCCAAAACTTCGTAGTCAAAATATGCTTTTTTATTCTCTAGTAAACTCATACTACTATAGTATCATTTTTATTGTTTTTTACTCAACTCTTTCCATTTTCCATCCGATGCGTTATTATAAAAAATATTAAGAAACCAAGAATAAACAATGAAATAAGGGTTGAAGAAGTGCGGTTGATTGATGAGGACGGCAAGAATGTTGGCGTGTTGAAGACTGCGGATGCATTGGCGATGGCGAAAGAAAAAGAACTTGACCTTATAGAAATATCGCCAAAGGCAAAACCTCCCATTGCTAAGATTATGGATTTTGGCAAGTTTTTATATCAAGAAAACAAGAAACAGAAAGAGGCCTTCCGGAAAATAGTTGATGTTGAAATAAAAAATATAAGGATTCATTTAGGCACTTCGGAGCATGATTTAGGATTGAAAGCCAAGAAAGCTTCGCAATTTTTGTCCGACGGACACCGCTTAAGATTGGAGCTTTTTTTGAAGGGCAGAGAAAAGTATTTGGATAAAGAATTTTTGAACGGGCGACTTTTGAGGATTCTTAATGTGATTACGGGAGAGTATAAAGTGTTGCAGGATGTGAAAAAAGGTCCGAGAGGGTTGGCTATGATAATAGAAAAAACCAAATAGCGACACATTTGCAAATAATGATTCGATTTGCTACAAAAGAAAAATGGCGAAACCAATAAAGGCAATATTAAAACTTCAAATTCCGGCGGGTAAGGCGAACCCGTCTCCTCCTGTTGGTCCGGCGTTGGGTCAACACGGTGTTAACATTGGCGATTTTGTCAGTCGTTTTAATGAAGCCACAAAAGATAAAGGGACAGATATCATTCCTGTGGAGATTAATGTCTATGAAGATAGAACTTTTGATTTTAAATTAAAAACTCCTCCGGCTTCCGACTTGCTTAGAAAAGCGGCCGGCGTGGAAAAAGGTTCAGGGAAAGCTTTAACTAAAAAAGTTGGCAAGGTAACGAAACAGCAAATAAGAGAAATAGCCGAAAGGAAAATGGAAGACTTGAATGCTAATGACATAGAGGCGGCTGAAAAGATTATTGCAGGGACAGCGAGGTCAATGGGCATAGACATTGAGTAAAAAAATTCGTATACTCTTTTGGAAACAGGACTTTGAAAAAAAATTCAGAAAGGAGATTTGGATATGAAAAAAAGGAAGAGACTCTCAAAAATTGAATATTATTTAGGTATTGCCAAGGCGGTTGCTCAAAGGGCTACGTGTTTGAGAAGAGTTTTTGGTGTTGTAGCGGTTGTTGAAGATGAAATTGTAAGTACTGGTTATTGTGGCTCTCCGCGAGGAGGCAAGAATTGTACAGACTTGGGGTTTTGTGAAAGAGAAAAACAAGGTATTCCTTCCGGTGAAAAGTATGAATTTTGCAGAAGTGTTCATGCTGAAGAGAATGCCATAATATCCGCTCGTAGGAAAGATATTAAGGGTGGCGTTATGTATTTATATGGAAAAGATTTTACCGGAGGCGGTTCACATTTTCGCGTGGAGCCATGTATTATGTGCAAAAGAAAGATAATTAACGCGGGAATCAGAATGGTTTATACAATAAATCCTGCTGGAGATATTTTAAAATTTCATGTTGATGATTGGGTGGAAGACGAAAGCTACATGATTTACAAAGGAGGCAGTGGAGATGCTTAAACTTGAATTTATTGAGGCGAGGGATTTGCCAGACGCTTGGTTCCAGTGCATTTATAGACTGTTGGATGTGGGGCGTAAATATGTAATTGACAGAGGGAGTTATGAGGGACAAGAACGATTAGAATTTGATTATGTGACTGTGCATATTAAATACCCGGGTGTGAGACCTTTGCTACCTGATATACCACCGGCGTTGGGAATACCCAATCCTGTGGCCGAGGGGTATTTAGAAGAGTACTTGCCTTATCTGATGACCTCGGTTAAAAAACCTGGCGAATATTATACATACGGTCAGGATTTAGAATTGCAGATAGCAGAAGTTATAAAGATGTATAAAAGAGATGGCTTCGGCACTAACCAGGCATATATGGCGGTTGGCGACAGACATAGTATTGAAATGAACGATCCACAATGTCTTCGCGGAATTGATACCCGTGTTAGTTATGGCAAACTTCACTTCATTATTTATTTTCGGTCATGGGATTTATGGAATGGTTTTCCTGCCAATCTGGGCGCTATTCAGCTTTTGAAAGAGTTTATGGCTGGCGGAATTGGTGTGGAGGATGGAGAAATAATCGCATCTTCAAAAGGTCTACATCTTTATGATTATGTTTGGGAATTGGCGAAATTAAGAACTATGAAGAAAGATTAAACGGGGTAGAATAGAAATATGAATAAAAAAGAAGAAGGCAAGTTAATTGTTTTTGAGGGTGTAGAAAATTCAGGAAAGTCTACACAAATTGAATATTTTGCCGAACGGTTACGGAAAATAGGCATTAATTTTATTCTTACAAAAGAACCACGAGGAGAAATTCGAGAAAAATTAAAGTATGGCAACCCGACTCCAGATGAAGAGTTGGGTTTGTTTTTGGAAGATAGAGAATCTCATTTTAGAGAGCTCGTCATGCCTTCGTTAAAAGAAGGAATTTGGGTTTTGGTGGACAGATGTTCCCCTTCAACTATTGCCTATCAGTGTTACGGGCGCGGATTTGATTTGGAATACGTAAAGCAGAGGGATAGGGTGGCTAGAAAAGATAAGGATTTTGATTTGGTAATTCTTCTTGATATGAATCCGGCTGAATCCATGAAGCGCGCTGAAAAAGGTGATCGCTTTGAAAAAGAAAAGATTGACTTTCATCAAAGAGTGCGTCAGGGCTATTTAGAACAAGCAAAAGAAGACCCAAAGCATTGGTTAGTGGTTGATGCCAGAATGGAACCGGAAGAATTGTCTGAAATTATTTGGAAGGAAATTAAGAATAAATTTAGAGTTTAGAATTGATAATTTGTAAAAGATTGACTTTTATAAGAATCCCTGCTAAAAAGCTAGCAGGGATTTTGTTTTTTGACAAACAAATAAAAGCGGAGGGGAAAAATGGAAAGAGGTTATGCCAATCAAATACTTAAGATAAATCTCTCAACAAAGGAGATTTTTGAGAAGCCGGTTAGTGAAGAAATGAAAGATGTTTTTGTTGGTGGCAAAGGTTTTGATTTAAAACTTCTTTGGGATTCTGTGAAAGGGGCTGACGAACCGGGCGGGCCCACGAAATGGAATGACTCGGAAAACGCATTGTGTATTGCGTCCGGACCCTTGGGCGGGACGCCTGTATATCCCGGCGCGGGGAAAAGCACGGTTGTTACAATATCGCCTTTGACCGGAAGCGTCATTGATTCCAATGTCGGCGGTCATTTTGGGCCGTTTCTCAAATTTTCCGGTTTTGACGCTTTGGAAATAACGGGAAAATCGCAAAAAGATGTCATTATTTTTATTGATGGCATCCGAAACGAAGTGAATATTTTTGATGCTGACGAGATTATACCGAATACATTTTCCGGTTTATCGCATGAGATTTCTGATATTTTAACAAGATACTTTGGCGAGGGCAGACCGCAGGATATTTCTGTTGTTTCAACAGGCCCGGGAGCAAAACATGCCTTGATGGGTTGTGCGAATATTACGTTGTATGACCAAAGGCGCAAGATAGTTAAATCTAAACAAGCTGGCAGAGGCGGAACAGGTACTGTTCTGAGAAACAAGGGTGTGATGGCGATTGTCGCGCGTTGGGATTCTGTGAAGATGGATACGAATAATCCGGTCGACATAGATGCTTTAAAAAAGGTTGCAAGCAAGTATGCCAAGGAAATTCGTGACCTCGATCCGAAACAAAACGAGATGAGCGTTGTCGGAACGACGCATCTTGTTGAGTATATGAATGACTTTGATTTATTGCCCGTGAACAATTTTCAGTTTGGCAAACATCCGGAGGCGCGTAACTTATACGCGGATGTTTTTGAAAAAATGTTTGATAAGGGTTTTGACGGCTGTTGGAAAGGGTGCCCCGTTGCCTGTGCGCATGGAATCAAAAACCTGGAGTTGAAAACAGGTCCGCTTAAGGGACAAAAGGTATGGGTGGATGGTCCCGAGTATGAGACAATCGCAGCTCTCGGTTCCAATTTGGGAATTTTTGACCCGCATTTTGTGGCTGAAATGAATTTCTATTGCGACACTTATGGTCTTGATACCATTTCTGTTGGTGTAAGTATCGCTTTTGCTATGGAGATAGAGGTAAGTGAAGATTTGCGATTTGGAAACAAGGAAGCCGTTGCCCGAGTTTTACACGAAATGGCTCGAGGTGAAGGCATGGGAAAAATAATTGGCCAGGGTGTTAGAAAGATGAAAGAATATTTTGGACGATGGTGTGAGAAAAAGATTTTGGAAGATATTGGCATGGAATCAAAAGGGCTTGAGTTTTCCATGTATATAACAAAAGAATCTCTTGCCCAGCAAGGCGGATACGGATTTGCCCTGAAGGGCGCCCAGCACGATGAGGCGTGGCTCATCAAA
>Ga0180007_10006966_pt1 | contig 10855 bp, 15 predicted proteins | sample MM_PC_MetaG_FD_121122 | JGI IMG/M metagenome (GOLD analysis project Ga0180007, IMG submission 121122) | Groundwater microbial communities from the Aspo Hard Rock Laboratory (HRL) deep subsurface site, Sweden - MM_PC_MetaG | ecosystem: Environmental > Aquatic > Deep subsurface > Groundwater...
AAAATTATGAAGCTATCAAAATTGGAAATTTTGAGCTATCATAAATCACAAGAGGTGAATTTATGAAGCTATCAAAAATGAGATTTTTGAGCTATCATAATTTTACGGAGGCAAAATTATGAAAGGGCAACAATTATTTGATTATAAAAAACTTCAAATCAATAAAGCTATTTTGAAAACTCATGGTGAAAAATTTGAAATAGTGGTTGACCCTGATTTAGCTATTGATTTTAAGAATGGTAAAATAAATGATGTTAGTGAGGTTTTAAAATCTGAAGAAATATTTATAGATGCTCAGAAAGGAGAACAAGCCTCAGAGTCTGAACTGCAAAATTGTTTTCAGACAAGTGATACTCTGAAAATTGCAGAGAAGATTTTAAATGAAGGCGAAATTCAACTAACAGCAGAATACCGTGAAAAATTAAGAGCAGAAAAAAAGAAGCGTATTGTGGAACTGATTCACAGAAATGCTATTGACCCGCGTACAGGCATTCCACATCCAGTTCAAAGAATTGAAAACGCTTTTGTAGAAGCAAAAATTCACATTGATGAATTTTTGAAAGCAGAAGATCAGGTTTCAGAAATTATAAAAAAAATGACTCCTATTCTTCCCATAAGATTTGCAACTAAGAAAATCCAGTTATTAATACACGGTGTTCATGCGGCAAAGCTTTATGGTAGAATTCAAAATTTGGGAAAAATTTTGAACGAACAATGGTTAAATGATGGTTCCTGGTCTGCAACAGTAGAAATACCTGCAGGCCTTCAAAACGAGTTCTTTGATGAACTAAACAAGGAAACACATGGAGATATAGAAATAAAAATAATAGAATAAAAGGTGAATATAAAATGAGTAAATTACTTGTAAAAGACAAAGATATTATAGTTCCAGGACAAGTAGTGGCAGAAGGTATGGATTACTTGCCAAGTCACGGAACTTACAGAAAAGATGATAGGATTATAGCTGACAGGCTTGCTCTTGTTATGATAGACGGTAAAGTGATAAAGTCACTTCCTTTAACAGGCGCTTATGTTCCTAAAAGAAATGATGTTGTTATCGGACGCGTAATGGATATTTTAATGAGCGGCTGGCGTATTGATATAAACAGTGCTTATTCGGCTGTTTTGCCATTGCAAGACGCGTCATTTGATTATATCAAAAAAGGAGATAACCTAACAAGATATTTTGATTTAGATGATTATGTTGTTACAAAAATAACAAATGTTACTTCTCAAAAACTTGTAGATGTTTCAATGAAAGCTCCTGGCTTAAAAAAACTTCAAGGTGGAAGAATAATTAAAGTTAACACTCATAAAGTTCCAAGAATTATTGGTAAGCAAGGAACAATGGTTTCAATGATAAAAGATGCTACTGGTTGTAGAATAACAGTTGGGCAAAATGGTCTTATTTGGCTTAATGGAGAACCAGAACAAGAAATTTTGGCTGTTAAAGCAATAAGAAAAGTTGAAGATGAAGCTCACATACAAGGTCTTACTGATAGAATAAAAGATTTTTTGGATAAAAACAAAATTTCTATGAAAGAAGAAAAAGTTGAAGAAAAACAAGATAAAGATGAGCAACTGAAAGAAGAAAATGTAGAGCAAAAACAAGATAAAGGTGAACAAAATGAGTTATAAAAAAAGACTGGACGGCAGAGGTTTTGATGAGACAAGACCTATTGAAGCAAAGGCCGGAGTCATTCACAAAGCAAATGGTTCAGGATACTTTAAGATAGGAAACACAGTTGCTTATGCAGCAGTTTATGGACCAAGAGAAATGTTTCCAAGATCCCAACAAAATCCTAAAAAAGGTGTTTTAAGATGTAATTATAACATGATGCCTTTTTCAGGTGCTGGTGACAGGGTTAGACCAGGTCCTAGCAGAAGATCAAAAGAGATATCTTATGTTACAGAGAAAGCTTTACTTCCTGTTGTAGATTTGTCTGATTATCCAAATGCAGTTGTAGATGTATTTATCGAACTTCCGCAAACAGATGCTGGCAGTAGGTGTGCAGGAATTTGTGCAGCTTCAATTGCTCTTGCTGATGCAGGAATTAGAATGAGGGATATGATTGCAGCTGTATCTGTTGGAAAAGTTGATGACAAGCTCGTTGTTGATTTAGACTATGCTGAAGAAGCTTATGAAGGTGGCGATGTAGCAGATATTCCTGTTGCAATGGTCCCAAGCACTGGTGAAATTACTTTACTTCAAGGTGATGGTCTAATTAAAAAAGAAGACTTAAAAAATGCTTTGGAGCTTGTAAAAAAACCTTTGCAGAAAATTGCTGAAATTCAGCGTAAGGCTCTGATTGAGAGTTATAATTTAGAATTGAAGGGGGATAAAAAATGAACGAGACATTCAAAAATCATGTTTATCAAGCACTTAATAAAGGATTAAGGCTCGATGGTCGGAAGAAAGAAGATTTTCGTGAGATAACAATTGAAACTGGTGTTATAAGTACTGCTGAAGGTTCAGCAAGAGTTAAATGTGGTGATACTGAAGTAATTGCTGGTATTAAATTATCTCTTGGCACACCTTACTCAGATACACCTAATGATGGTGTTTTATCAACTAACACTGAACTTTTACCTCTTTCAAACCCTGATTTTGAGGGTGGTCCTCCAAGGATTGATGCAATTGAGGTTGCAAGAGTTATTGATAGAGCGATAAGAGAAGGAAAAGCTATTGATACAAAGAAGCTTTGTGTTGAAAAAGGCGAAAAAGTTTGGATGGTTAACATGGATGTTTTACCAATTAACATGGATGGTAATTTAATTGATGTCGGCGCTCTTGCTTGTATTGCTGCTTTGAAAAACACTAAGTTTCCTGAAGTTGTTGATGGTAAAGTTGATTATAAACATTTATCAAAGAAATCTTTACCTGTTAATGCTTTACCTATTGAAATAACTGTTGTAAAGATTAAGGATAACTTTATTGTTGACCCTACTCAGACTGAAGAAAAAATTTTAGATTCAAGACTTACTGTTGGTGTGCTTGAAGATGAAACTATCTGTGCTTTACAGAAAGGTGGAGACCAACCTTTGACTCAGAAAGATGTTGATTTCATGGTGGATTTGGCTATCAAAAAAAGTAAAGAGCTTCGAAAGCTCTTGTGAGGTAAAAAATGGATATCACAATTGGAGAAGAAGAGTACACGAAATATGAGCGGGCCAGACTTATTGGTAGCAGGGCTTTACAATTGTCTATGGGCGCACCTTTTTTGATTAAACTAACTCCTAAAAAACTTGAAGAGTTAAAGTTTAACCCTGTGAATATTGCTAAAGAAGAATTTAAAGAAGGCGTTTTACCAATTACTATTAAGAGAATATTACCTCATCAGAGATGAATAATAAACTTTTGTTTGGTACTGCTGGAATTCCTATTTCAACGCTTGTTTATTCAACTATTAACGGTGTTGAAACAGTTAGGTCTTTAGGTCTTGATTGTATGGAATTAGAATTTGTTCGTGGTGTTAATATTTCTTCTGATAAGGCTCCTTTGATAAAGTCTGTTGCTGAGAAAAATAATGTTATTTTAACTTCTCATTGTCCATATTTTATTAATCTTAATGCTTTAGAGGAACAAAAAGTTTTTGCCAGTATAAAGAGGATTTTGGACTCGGCAAATATTACCAGGCTTTGTGGTGGTGTTAGCACTGTTTTTCACGCGGGTTATTATTTGAAGATGGAAAAATCAGTTGTTTATAATAATATTAAAAAGCGTGTTGGTGAAATTGTTGAAGCGTTAAAACAGGACGAGAATAATGTTTGGATTCGTCCGGAAACTACTGGTAAAAAGTCTCAATTTGCAGGTTTGAAAACTTTACTCTCTCTTTCTTCGGAGTTTGATAGAGTTATGCCTTGTATTGATTTTGCTCATATGCATGCTAGAACTGGTGGTTTGAATAATTCTTTTGAAGAGTTTTCTTCCATGCTTTCTCTTGTTGAGGATTTCTTTGGAAAAACAGGTTTGAAAAACATGCACATCCATATTTCTGGTATTAATTATTCTAGTAAGGGTGAGCGTAATCACTTGGTTTTGCAAGATAGTGATTTCAATTATGTTGAGTTACTTAAAGCTTTGAAAAATTTTGGTGCTTGTGGTGTTGTTATTTGTGAAAGTCCTAATATAGAAGTTGATGCTAAGCTTTTACAAACTACTTATCAAAGCTTATAATTGATTTTTAGAATTTAAAGAATTAATTAAGAATTAGTTTTACTTATTCTTTCTCTTCCTTTTTTCTTTTTTCATACGCTTTCTTTGCCATTTCCATCTCATTTGGCCTTTTTTCTTCCAGCGTCTTGAACTTCTTTTCATCTTGTTCTTTCTTCACAGCTCACGTGGCTGTTACCTTAACCTCCGTTATGTTACTTTGGAAAATTAGGCCGTTTATAAAACTTTTTAATTTATCGTGTTTCTTTTCGTCAATAACTTTATATAGTTGTAAGAACAATCATGTTCTTATGAGGTGGGTTTTATCGTCTTTTAATATTAAGAAGCGAGTTTTAATTTGTATTTCTAATTTTTTGCAGTTTTTGATTTTAATTGCTTTGTTTTCATCTATTATTGCTGGTCGTTTAGATCTTTCTCTTCTTTCTTTTGCTTGTCTTTTGATTTCTTATCTTCCTTTTTTTATTAAGAAAAGGTATGGTTGGTTTTTACCTCCTGAGTTTGAATTGGCTTTCGTATTTTTTTTGTATGGTTCTTTTGTTCTTGGTGAGATGAGAAGTTTTTATTTTCGTTATCCTTGGTGGGATATTTTTTTGCATTCTTTTTCAGCAATAATGCTTGCTCTTATTGGTTTTATGCTTATTTATTCTCTTTATATAACTCACAAGGTTGTTTTTTCTCCTGTTTTTGCAGCTCTTTTTTGTTTTTGTTTTGCTTTAGCTCTTGGCGCGAGTTGGGAGATTTTTGAGTTTTCTGCGGATTCTTTTCTTGGTTTGAATATGCAAAAGAGCGGTCTTGCTGATACTATGTGTGATTTGATTGTCGATGCTGGTGGTGCTTTGATAGTTGCTGTTAGCGGTTATTTTTATCTTCGTGGTGGTGAGTCTTTGATTATTAATCGTATTGTAAAGAAGTTTGTTGATTTGAATAAGCATCGCTTTAAGAAAACAGACGATCTCATTTAATTACGTACTGTTTAGTGGTTAAAAAAGTAAAGCTTTATATTTGTTTTCTAATTCCCACTATGAATGATTAACGAATCCGACTATCAAGATGCATGTTTTAACCCTTATCTTCGACAAAATTTTTTAGATAAAATCAAAAAAGCCGGCGTTCCTGAATATGTTCAAAGAATAAGTTATTCTAAAAAACCATCACTAAGTCTTTTTGATATGAGTAATGCTTATATGACCACAAGACCATTGTTGTTTTCAAATACATTTCCAAGATTCAAATCTGAAATACAGGTTTATGAAAATGCTTTTGATACAATTTTTCATAAGTGTTTAAGTGATTTTATGTGCACTCTTGAAGACCACGAGTTTACTCATGCAAAACAATTCTTTTTTGGAATGACTGTTGAAAAATATTTTGGAATACCATTTAAAATATTATTTAACCTGGGACTTTTTCCAGATAAAAAAATTGCGAAAAAATATTTGTTTGACTTACAAAAAAAACCTGAGGCTGAGGCTTATAAAAACCAACTGGATAATATTTCAAGACGAAATTGTTCTTTGCAATACGCATTAAGCGTTGGTTTTAAGTACGCGAAATATTCTGGTATAAGTGCGGATGTTGAAGTTTTTGTCAAAAACAGTTTTGGTGAGTTAGAGAAGAAAATATTTGTTATAGATAAACAAGGTGATGAACAATGAGTCTTTTTAGAAAGAAAACAACTATTGGTGATATTGTTCGAAAAGATGAAAAAAAGAAGAAAAAACAAGCTAAGCAATCAAAGAAAGAATTAACGCAGAATATGACTGAGTATTTTAAAAAAGTTAAGTATTGGCCAGGTGATAAAGCTGGTTTTGAAGAGTATTTAGGTCACAAATTGGATTATATTAAAATAGCTGATGTTTATAAAATTAATATTTGTGTGTACCCTAGTGGACAATTTACTTGTTATGAATCTGGTTCAGATATTGGCTCAAATGCTTTGGGTCATAAATTGTATGATGAAAAAATTATCGGATTGGTTTATGCTCATTCACGGGGGGGTATCCCTGTTAAGCGGGCTGAAGAAACAATTGAAGTAATTAAAGGTGATATTCAATGACTGGTGTTTTTGGTAAATCAAAGATGAAAAAGTTGCTTGGGAAAGCTGAGAAAAAACAACAGGAAATAGAGAGTAAAAAATTGGCGGATGAAGAAAAGAAGATTAATGATTATTTCAAAAAGTTTATTGTGTGGCCTAAAGATAAGTCTTCTTTAGAGGAATTTTTAGGCTGTAAATTGGACTATGTTGATACTGGTGTTAATGATAAGGGTGTTATGTATCAAGTTAATTGGAAACAAATTGATTGCATGTATAGGCCTAAAGTTATGAGACATTTGTACGAACAAAAAGCTATTGGTATTATTGAAGTGCAAGTTCCTGTAGACTATTTTCGATATGGTGTTCCTGTTAAGCGGGCTGAAGAAAAAGTTGAAGAAAAAAAATAAATATTTTTTATTTGTTTGTTCTTAACATGTGTAGTGGTAGAAGTTGGTAGTGTTCTTTTTCTGCAAGGCTACTGTAGAAATTCCTGTCAACAAATTCATTTATTGATTCTCTTAAGTTTATTCCTTGAGGTTTGTCTTCTCTTAGAACTGATTGCTTTATTTGTGCAGGAATTTTTGTTGTTGGGTGCACATAAACACCTTCATAGCCGTATGTTCCTTCTGATGTACTTATTATTTGACGATTTTGTGTTATTGTTTGTTCGAATCGTCCATTATCTCCCCAGAAAGTAATTATGGTTTTGTTTGTTGGTTTGTTGTATGCAAAGCAGAATTCTCCTATTAGTGTTGGAATCGAATCATATTCTGTTGGCTGTGGGATTTGGTTTGTTCTCATATGGTTTTCACCTCTTTTTTTATACTTATGAACTTTCTAGTATTTAAATGTTTCGTTTTTTAATCACTTAACAGTAACAAAAAGGAAAACATTTAAAAAGAGCAAAACACTCTAACAAAATAATGGACAAAAAAGAAAAGCTTAAATATGGTGTTTTATGGACTATAATTACAGGATTAACCATTGGAACAGCGATAAATTTCTATTCAATGTATTATAAATTAAAAGAGCAAAAAGAAAACAACAATAAAATAGTTGTTCACACAATTTTAGAAGAACAAATAAAAAATACTAATCCAAAAGATTTACGGTATAGTCAGCTTGAAAAAGAACTAAGAATGAACAATTCAAACAGCAAAGATCTATACGAATTAGCATCAAAAGGAAATGAAGAAATTTTTAGAAAGTACAAAACGATACTGAAAAAAGCAGACCTGTACTTCATAAGAAAAATGGTATATCACCCGATACAGGCAAGGACGCTGATAAAAACATATGAAAAAAGGAACGGGGTAAACAAAAAATCTGGGAAAGTGGTTGGAAACGGCTTTTACTCATACGAGACCATCCACAACAAAAAAATAAAGATGACCTGTACAGAAGCAGCAATAATTGCAGCTGCAACATTAAAAGATGATGGTTACAGACCATTACTATTATTCATAAATCAAAAACAACCAAAAGGATTAAATGAAAAAGAACTTAAAAAATGGAAGCAAAACAATTATGACCACGTAGTTTTTTTATACAAACAAAACGATAAATATGGAAGTATTGGCGGAAATATAATTCTTGAAAACAAATTTTCAAACATAGAAACACTTGCAAGAGAAGTTGCAGAAATAAGCCAAATCACATATGGAAGTCATCACGTTATTGATTTAGACGAAACAGGAATTGACTGGTTAAATCACAAAAAATTTCCAAATATCTGGTCTATTCTAGAACCAAAAACACAAAAAAAATTAGAAAATTATAAATAACACCTTTCTTAAAAAAACATTATATGGAACTTTTAACATGGAATCATTTCAGAAGAGAAAATAATCTTTTAAGAAAAAAATTAGGTGTTGATGAAGGAAAAATATTTGACTTATACTTTTCAAATGGTTTTTTTATAGCACCAGATTCTTACAAGAATCGTTCAGAGCCAATATCCAAGATTCTCTTAAAAAGAAAAGTAGTTGATGTATTTCGAGGAAGTTTTCCAAAAATATCTGCTGTAATAAAAGAACTTTTTGAAGTAACAGAAGGATTTGACCCTTTAAACTGGGATAAGTTTACTTATGGACTAAAACTCGGCTATTTCTTTGCAGCAACAAGTTATTTATACGAAAAAAAACTTAGACCAGAACTAATAACTTTTCTTTACAGAAGAAAGCATGTAAGGCAAATTCATTATCGCTTTGAATATTACATAAAACAATTTTTGAACTTATTTGAAAAGTTTCATGAAGACAGAAAAAAAAATCTTTATGTTTTATTTAAATTCGCAATTGATTTAATTCATTATGTTTCGCCAAAAACAAAATTTCCAAAAGATTTCAGAAACTTAAAATCATTTTTAAAAATAATATCTGACCCGTTCATGTCGTTATATGGACACGCTTTTGAAGATGTGATGCAAGAAAAATTTAAACAAACAGGTCTTGATATACAAGATTATATCTTAGCTTGCAGCACTTCAAAAGTCGGAGAGAATGGTGTTTTAATTCCTTTGGATGAAGATGATGGTTTTAAGCGAAGTGCATCTTTTCATGCCGGAGGGTTAAGAGTTCCGGATTTCTTATTTATAACTGAATCAAGAATTTTTCCTGTTGACTTGAAAGTCACACTTCATAAAAATAATTATAATCAGGTGAGTGCAAATAATATTCGACAATTGTTTTCTTTATGCAAACGTGATTTATGCGTTATCTTTGACAAAATTACAATTGAAGGACACTTGATTGAGTCAGAAAAATTAAAACACAAGATAAAAAAATCTATAGACAATCCCATGCAAATTTTAAGTAAAGAATGTCAATTGTCAAAAATAGATATGACTTTAATTGCTACTCTTTGGCGTGAAGGAAGAGTTGTTGATCAAAATATACTTAAATCTATGGGTGTGAAGCATGGGAATTTAGGTATGATAACAAGTGTTTTTAATAATGCTCTGTCAAACAAGATAAGAGAATTATCTTGAATATGTTTTTATAACTTCCTTGGTGTTTATTGGAAGACATTCTTCCGGTTGAAATCCTAGTTTTTTTGCTATGTGAAATACTGTTTTTTCATTTTTTGCTTCTATCTCTAAAAATTCAGGTACAAACTCGTATTCATCAAGATACTTATCGAATTCGATGTGTGCATCGGAGAGCTCATAACTCGTTCGATGCTTTCTTATGGTAGCATATTCTTTGGCACCAAGAAGATCAAGAATTGTTCTTGCTGTTTCAAAGTCAGAAACCTTTACTTCATATTCATCTCTAGTTTTTACAGTGGTGTTTGGAATATATTTTTTTAGAGTGAGAAATGTCTCTTCACCTTCTTTTCTAAGTCTTAAAGTATCTTTGTTTTCAATTCCTTCAATCCTAAAAAAAAGCCCGTATATCTCGTTATCAAAGACTTTTTTAGCACCCATAGAAACGAGTTTTTCTTCAAGTTCTTCGCGGTTTATTTCTAAAATTTTTACTTCAATTTCTTTCATGGTAATTTTAGAAATGATTCTTTTTTTAATAAGTTATTGATTTTCACATATTTATTTGGCTTTGACATAGTCATAATATTATACACTATATACACAAAAAATATTTATATTCTGCTTGTTTTTTAATAATTTATGAGTGTTAAAAAAAAAGTTATTTATTCTTTTGTTTTGCTTTGTATAATAACTTCAGTTTTAGCAATCGAACCAGATTATTACGCAGATATAAAAATTGATGTTTCAAAAGACGGACTTGTTATGATTGAGGGAAATACAAATCATCCTTCGCTTTTAACACAAGATAATCCTGATTACACTTCTAAAAATGGCAGGTATTGGGTATTGAATATTTCTTTTCAGGAAGTGTTTTCAGATGCAATATTTATTCTTCATCTTCCAAAAAATGCTAATATAAACTACCTTAAAATTCCTAGAACAGGAAGAATAGAGCAAACTAAAAAAGGCATTTTAATAATTGGAACTTTGAAAAACCAGTCATTGTCAATTATTGTTCAATATCAGCTCATGCCTGTGCTGAGAGTCAATATACTTCCAGTATGTATTATTTTATTTTTGTTGTTAGCTATTATTTTTTTGATTTACTCCAAAATAAAAAGAAAATTTTTTTTATCTGAAAAAACAAAATCTATGACTGATAGACAAAAGTTAATATTCAAACTTGTAATAAAAAATAAAGGAAGAATAACCCAACGAGAACTGGAATTAAAAACAAAACTTCCTAAATCATCGCTTTCAAGGAATGTTGATTCATTAGAGAGAAAAGGATTTATTACGAAAGAGAACAATGGAATGACTAATATAATACATCTTAAACAGCAATGATCCTGTCTGTTCCGGGTTGTTCCGGGAAAAAATAATATGCTGTTCCGCTTTATTAGTGATTAAGAACCGCGTTTAAAGTTGTGGTTTTGGAGGTAATGAATATGAAAGAAAGAAAATTGTTTGCGTTGATGTTGATGGCTATATTTATAATATCTATTTCGCCATTGGCTCTAGCACAAGATAATGACACTGTTGAAGGTGAACTTGTAGCTCCTTCTGCTGAGATTGTTGAAGGTGAACTTGTAGCTCCTTCTGCTGAGATTGTTGAAGGTGAACTTGTAGCTCCTTCTGCTGAGATTGTTGAAGGTGAACT
>Ga0180007_10006968_pt1 | contig 10855 bp, 6 predicted proteins | sample MM_PC_MetaG_FD_121122 | JGI IMG/M metagenome (GOLD analysis project Ga0180007, IMG submission 121122) | Groundwater microbial communities from the Aspo Hard Rock Laboratory (HRL) deep subsurface site, Sweden - MM_PC_MetaG | ecosystem: Environmental > Aquatic > Deep subsurface > Groundwater...
GGCGATTCCATGTCGGAACTGTATAAAAGTATTGTCCGTGCCTATTATGGTCATGATGACGGCATCTGTATTGTTCCGGACTATATCGATGTTGAATGGGCCTATATTCCCCATTTCTACTATAATTATTACGTCTATCAGTATTCAACATCCTTTACTGCTTCCACAGCACTGGCCGAAGGTATTCTGAGTAATGAACCGGGCGCGGTCGAAAAGTATATCACATTTCTCTCCGCCGGTGGTTCCAAATACCCGATTGAATTGCTGAAAGATGCGGGCGTGGATATGACCGGTCCGGTCCCTTTTGATAAGACAATGAAGATGATGAACTGGGCAATGGACGAAATCGAGAAGATATTGAAGACAAAAGGTATCTGACGCAGTCAACACACACAGAAATAGAAAAGGGCAGATCGTTGGTCTGCCCTTTTATTATCGCTTGTTGCCCACCCGGAAAACATTGCCCCCAACCGCCGATAAAAGGATTCATACAGTATGCCTGTACTCTTGTTTTTTCAGCGTTTTTGCGGAAACGGTCTATCGGAATGGTCCACCAAAGGATTTTTGGGTTCCACCGACCAATCGGAATGGTCCACCGGGCTGTTTTCTCGTTCCACCGGGTCATCGGATTGATCCACCGGGCAAAAAGTATATTCCACCGTAATATCGTTTTATTCCATCGGGCAATCATAATATTACACCGATAAAACAATACGCTCCATTGGCTTATCGGTATATTACTGCATCATACCGTATTGTCCCATCGGGTCGTCGAGGCCTGGTTTTCACCGTTTCGAATGAAGCATCATTCCATCGGTTTTTGCCTTTTAGCCATCGGAATGGTCCGCCAGGAAAGTCGTCGTTACCTTTGCGCAGGTGAGCTGACCGTTTCCATCATCCGCTATCATTGTCAAAGAACTGAATTGGCCTTATCAGAAGTTTTTAGCCGATAACCATCATTTTGGTGGTTTTATTTATGAAATATTTTTTTAAATGTAAAGGAAAAAATGACCGGAGGGAACGGAAAACGGTGAACGGCAAATAGTTCGTAGTGATCCAACCAGGGCTGTCATTCCGAATTCCGATTCATCGGGATGAAGGAATCTTTCAAGACCGGTGCGCCGGTCCCGGCAATGCAGAAACCGGAAAGTGTGAAATGAAACTCAGGGATCCCAAAACGAAACTCATTGAGTTCCGAAGCGATTGAGTTCTCTTCCGGATAGGGTGAATTCGGCAGGGACACGGCTTACCTTGCTTCTGAGACTGGAACGGGGATATTGGGAGAGGGTTTTATCCGGTATAATCAAGGAGTAGGGACACGGCATGCCGTGTCTCTACTGAGATCACTATTCTTATTCCGTGCCTTTCAATGGATTTTCATTTGGATAACAACACAAAACAGTGTCGAGATATTCAACACCGCAGAAGTACTGACATATTGAAATATTCTTGATCGCACAGTGGTGTTCGGAAATTCCTTCTGCTTCATTCCAGGGGCACTTTTCCTGGTCCCAATCAATTTTATCTTTTGGGGTTACCAAATCAATATCCATATTAGCGCCATCCAATTTTCGAATCATTGTATTCCTTTATCCTTTGTATTTAGTATCCCAGTGACGGGACTCCTGCTCTGTAAACTATACGGGTGATTGCGTCCCGGAGCAAAGCCCCGGAACGATATAAAAAATCATCAAACAGTATTAGGCATTATTTTATAGCAATAGTTATATGCGTTATATATAGATCACTTTAATTACTGCCAACAGCTCATCAATCCAGTGTTGGTATGCAATTTTCCCTGTTGATAAATCCTTTGAAAACAGTAATTCTGTAGGATAATTAAATCTGCGAATCGCATAGTGTGGTTGAACATTGTTTGTTACATCGGCGATTGTATCAGATGTCAAGTGTATAGCGCAATTTCGTACCTTTTGAAAATGTTTAGGCGTGTCACCTAGAACATTTAATGCACCAATTACCCTATTTGAAACTACACTAATATCAGAACCTGCTGGATGGGATAATGAGGCTATTTTCCTTATCGTGGTGATATCACCCCATGTGGGTTCCTGATAGGATCCCCGAATAGAGCCAGAAGGTCTATTCCATTTACCGAATAAATAAAGTAAGTAATAAATTGCCTGGGAAGTATCGTGTCCTGCCAACACCGGGTGGTGGTTAACGATTCCTCGCGAAAGATCTTTCCCCCCGAGGAGGTATGTTAGCCAAAAGGATCTCCAAAATGTATTCCATGATTGCCACAAGTAGTTTACGTAAGCACTTGAAACAATGTAATGATCTTTTGTTGCTCGTGAGTAAGACCCAATATGGGAGTGGAAATACTCAGATGCTGTATAAATACGATTGTAACTATTTGAAATATCAAACATGGAAAATTGTCACACCTGAATATCAGTTATTCGGTTTTGGAGTGCAGCAAGTAACCATTTATGCCTTATTAGCCTTGACTCTAAATTTCCCGTGGCACGTTTATTAACTTTAACGAATTCAGAGAATCTACCTCTTTCATCATCATTTTCAACGGCACCAAACAATTCGAGAATATTTTGGGTAGCAATATTTGAATCTTCGCTAAAAACATTATCCGGTGTTAATCCGCCAATATTAATGGAATCTACGCCAGGTAACCCCCAACGATTATAGGCTAATGCTGAGAACAAAGAATAAATTGAGTATTTTTTTAATACGTGAGCGGCACATACATCAGATAGGTCGATTTTTATATAATTCAATGTTTCCGCGAGCTTTCTTTCATAATCAGTTCTCGGTTTAAACGAGGTATCATATCGCTTATAAATATCATTAAGCTTAGGATTACTTCTAGTCAAAATTCCAAGGTCAAGTAACTGTATTAATTCAGTAATGATTTCTGCATCTTCCATTCTAGATAGTTGTCGTGTATTTAGAATCTTGTAAGATTCGAACATTGGGCTGTAAAATTTTAACATCTCAAGAATAAACCATTTGAAGTTACCTTGATAAGATGCATGCCGTTTTTCTGGTTCATTTAGGGGTAATGTATAGCTGTTAATGCGCCTAAATATTTCAAGCACTTCCTCCTCTGTGCCAGAAACGACTGTATCAACAGAAACCTCATATGATAGGAAATGGTTCCTGAGCTCTTTGTCTAGATCGCTAAAATAACAATCTGTGTATTGACTACTGACTCTTGTTAGTTGAAATTTATCATTGAGAAAATCGTTAATTGTTGTAAGTCTTTGCTGACCATCAATAATTTCTCTTACTGATTTTCTTGTCCTAAGATCGACTATCTGACGAATCGTAATTTTTGGAAATGGGAAACCATTAATAATAGTATCAATAAAATATGAACGCGCATTTAGCGGCCATAATCCAGATGACCGTTGATATTCTCTATTTACCAGAAGTATTTTTTCATCCATCCAATTGCTCAGATCTGAAATGATTATTGTGTTTCTAACAACCTGCATATTTTGATCCTTCCTCGATTGTAAATATTTTTAATATTCATAATACAGTATGATGAGACGGTACATAAAAAGCAATGCTAAATCCTTATAGTCAAATAATTAACTAAGTTACAATTCCAATAAAATTCACCGCAAATCATCATTAATCCAATGTTACATATAAGATTTGAGCAAGTCAACCGGAATATTTTATGTCTTCCGTTTCTTACTGATTAGTGACACTGTCGAAAATACTCTCTTTTTAGGGCAGTTTCAATCCTGTTTATAATACCCGGCATGGATATGAATCAGAAACATGATGGGCGTATTGTCATACACCCCTGCTGTTAATATAAAAGGGCAGATCGTTTGATCTGCCCTTAATTTTTTAGTACTGATGTGATTACTGCGGCCAGTCCGGCGGATTTCCAATTTCGGGGTTGGGTTTCTGTTCCTCACCAACAATTTCAGAAATAATATATATCAGGACACCAAATCCGGCATAAATGCCCAGTTCCTTTTTATTTTCGATGATAAATTCTTTACCTTCTGACAGGATTATTTTCGCTCTGTCAGTTAATTTCATCTGGCTTGTATCCTGATCTGTCATGATAAAAGAGCTCAGCAGTGAATCGGCAGCAACATTCGGGATCAGAACCTGTCTCTCGTCTGCGCCAGTGTCTGTTGAATCCTGCGCAATGATAAATGCAGTACATAATAACAGTGATATAAAAATCCGTGACATAGCTTCTACTCCGACCCTATTTCATCAAAATCATTTTACGTACCCGGTGAAAATCACCCGCCTGAATGGCATAGAGGTAAACTCCCGAGCCAAGTTGCTTACCGGCTTCATTCAAACCATCCCAGCGGACTTCATGATACCCCAGGTTCATGGATTTCTGGATTAGTGTCTTGACTTTATATCCACGAAGATCATAGACGACAATCGACACATCCCCCGGCTTAATAATGGAAAACCGGATCGTCGTAGTTGCGTTGAACGGATTTGGATAGTTCTGCATGAGAGAATAGTCTTCGGGATATGCAGTCAGTACTTCCTTTATCATTTCTTCAATCTGGCTCTCCGAACCACTGAGTAATTTTAAAAGATAGAGACTTTGCTCGTCTGCCCGACTGATCTGATGATGTGTCACGGCATTTATCGGAAGATTCAGAATGTCTCGGGTCTGAATATCCACCAGCCGGATTTGTTCATCGGACAGATCACCGGTTCCGGTAAACGTCAATTGAACAGTCCCGGAACATTTCTGTGATACAATTTCCAGATCCCATATCTGACCGGTTTTTTCCAGGGCACGAAAGTCCGCTGATAATTGCCTGAAACATCCGAAATCCTCAGTCTGCTGACAATAGACTGAGACATAACCATCGACATTCGGCGGTTCCGGTTGATCAAATTTATCCATTTTATCAAGTGCTCGATCGTGGCGGCCAATTCGGTTCCCTTTATCACTGTACTGTCCCGATTTCGCTGAAATTTTCATTTCCCAGCCGTCGTCGCCGGTTTCTTTCTGCAATGCCGGTTGGGAAACAATCAACGGATCAATTTGAAGGGCCTGAGTCGTATCGGTACGGTTGAACACCGCGTATGCTTCCCAGGGTCTGTAGCCGGTTACAAGTGTATCAGACCAACCTTCGCCATCATAATTTCCATACTGATAAGGACCCGCAAAGGTCTCTTCGTCCAGATCTGCAGAAACTAAAAACGGATAGGGTGATGAAATAAGGTTCCAGCCAGGCATTAATTCAGTGGCAACGCCATTCAAGTCGACCGATCTGCCCTTTCCCGTTGTGAAATGAACATTGTCGGTCACTCTTTGCTGAATCCAGTATCCATTGCCGGTTTCCAGTGTATCCGGTGTTATCCAGTCCGAGCCATCCCATTCATAAATTTGCCATTTACGGTTATCCGGTTTGCCATTTAATGTCGCGGACAGTACAGCTGACACGGAAGGATTATTGATCACTCCCGGCAAAGAGATCAGGCGCCAGACGTTTTTGGGTAAGCCACTTTCATAAGCGCTTTGATCAAGATGTGTCGTGATTGTGTTTGCCGGAAAGTTCACACTGATATTAACCGTTTCGGTTTGTAAACTATTACCGTTTTCATCTACCGCATAAATATTGTAAGCAATGCCTCTGAAGCCGACGGATTCGGAAGGAACTTCAGCGGTATACGAAATAGTGCCTGAACTTTTGGAAAATCCCGCTTTGAGTGCTTTCTTTAGTGTTGGTGACAACGTCATCGGTATTGATACAAAACCCGTCCCGGTAGTGTAATTCAGATTCACTGAATCTACCACAAAATAATCGGGAAAAGAGATAGTCAATGCCAGACTCTGACCGGTCTGAATCGAATCTGCCGGAAAGTCGGGAAGCAAATTGTCGACTGTCATTGCCGGTACACTTATTTTCACAGAATCAATGGAAGTAAACTCAGCATCACTGACGTTGAGTTCAATTATATAAACCGTGTCTATATCGATCTTCGGTACCTTGAAACTGGTTTGGACTGCATTAGTATCGGCAATCTCAAGGATTTCCGGCGCATTCCAGTAGTAGATCAACTGATCACCATCGACGTCATAACTTTGACTTCCATTCAGTTTCACAGTCATTCCCTGCAAAACAGTCATATTCTGACCGGCATAGACGACAGGTCTGTCATTAACCGGAATCACAATAAGGATAAAGCTGACTTCGCTGGTATCCTGATTATCATGGACCGAAAAAGTGATTATGGAACTGCCATTCCAGTCTGCGTGCGGTGTCAATGTCAATGTTGAATCGGTAGCGGTAACGGTTATTTCAGAGGTATCGGCATAAGCATTGATTACTAGCAGATCATTCTCCACATCAACAAGCGAAACTGACAACATCAGGGATTCATCTTCATTTGTGCTGGCGTCGCTCAGCGCTGAAATCACAGGTGCATCATTAACCGGATTAACAGTCAGATGGAAAGAACTGCTGTCTGAGTATTCATCATCACTGACAATAATTGTCAAATCCGCCTCGCCAAACCAATTTTTCGACGGAATCGCCGATAAAATCATATTATTCAATGATAATCCAACATTTTCAGTACTGCTCAGCAGTTGAAATTCAATATCATCACCGTCGGGATCCATGGCTTCAATTTGAACATAGAGAGTGTCATCCTCGTTGATCGTCGTATCCGAAAGAGCGCTGATCATAGGTGGATCATTAACGGGCTGAACCGTAAAAATAACCGTATCCCGTCCGGCTAATCCAAATTCCGAATAGTCTGTGGCAATAAACACGATCGTCTCACTGCCGTTCCAATCTTCGTCAGGTATTAAAACCTCAACGAGCCCCTGATTACTGACATTAAGCAGCAAATCTTCATTTCCGGTCGCACTCCACAGCACCGAATCTCCATCCAGTTCGTTTAAATAATCGTTCAGATTAAATGAGGTAAACTGTCCTCCTTCGTCGATTGTCTGATCGGGGATTCCGGATAATTCAGGCTGGTGGTCATTGAGAACGGTAAATGTAACCAGCTGAGTATCCGCATACTCATGCAGCGTCTCAATATCCCGGACAATGAAATGCACTTCCTCAGTACCGAACCAGGTATCATCGACAACGGAAATACGGGCAACGTCTGCAATCATTCTGATTTTCAGATACCCGGCATTCAGTTCGACCGGTTCTGAGGCCATTCCATATATTGCATCGGCGCTGAAAGCGTACTGCTGATCTACCGGCAGAATTTCCTGTATCTCTTTATCATAAAATTGAAGACGAATTGCTTCACCGTTTGTATTTGCATAGATCGTCAGGAAATAGAGATAGGAGCCAACTGCCGGGGTCGGGGTACTGACTCCGCGACATGTGTCACCGGCAAAGGCCGCTAAATAATAATTGCCCCCACCGGTCAGATCGCCGTTAGAATATACTTGCGCAACAAGCGACATGGATTGCTCATAATCAGCCGGATTGACTGCCCAGGCGGGTGGATTTTCCGGGACTGCGGGACCCGGGAAGCGATAACTCCAGGACACCGAATCGCCGTCCTGTTCAATGAGGTGTTGATTGAGGTCAATGGAGCTAAAGGTCCCGTTAATGCCGATTATTTGGTCCGGAATCTCAGTGATTTCCGGCGCATGGTCAAAGGGCAGAATGGTAAAAAGTACCGAGTCGGAATCGGAAAATCTATTGGGAGTATCATCCGTTGCCGTAAAAATGATTATTTCTCTCCCGGTCCATTCCGAATTCGCTGCAGAAACAGTAGCAATGTTTGAAGTATTGATATTAACATTAAAGTTAACATTGTTAGAATAGGACCAGATAATTAGATCATCATCCTCTTTAATCAGGTAATCATCCAGATCAAAACTGGTAAATGCAGTTCCCTGCTCCACAGTCTGATCGGGAATGCCCTCCACCAGGGGTAAATGATCCGGCAGTATGGTAAAACTGACTTCTGTCGAATCTGTGTAATTATGCACGGTACCGACATCCTCGGCAATAAACCAGATCTTTTCCGTACCGGTCCAGTCTGAATCGATAATCTGAATCCGGGCTTGGTTTAAATCGTTGATATCTGCTTTCAGAAGGCCGGCATATAAATCCGTCGGTTGTTGCGGATTTCCAATTGCAGCATCAGTATTAAAAATGAAATTCTGCTGAACGGGCAGATTCATCTGAGTCAGAGCGTCATAGAATCGGAATGAAATCGTATCACCGTTTGTATTGGCATAGATTGTCAGAAAATATAGCCAGTTGCTGCCCATTTGGACTGCTTTTGTAGTTCCCCGACACTCTTCACCGGCAAAGGCTGCCATAACGTGCTGATTCCCGGTGGCAGTCTTATCTCTTGAAAATACAACACCTGTCAAGGTCATTGACAGTTCAAAATCGCTAGCATCGACTGTCCAGTTGGGATTATTATCAGGGCTCACCGGTGGGCTGAATCGGTAACTCCAGGCAAGCGGATCACCATCGAGTTCGGTCAAATAATTATCCAGATAGATTTGCGGGAAACTTCCTCCCGAACCGGTGATTTGGGCCGGAATATCCAGAACTTGCGGAGGATGATCCTCCGGACGAATTGTAAAAACAGCCTCATCTGAATCGTATAAACCGTTAGTGGTATTATCGGTAGCAGTAAAAGTGATCGTCTCCGAACCCGTCCAGCTTGAATTAGAAATGCTGATAGTAACGACATTACCCGTTCCAATTGAAACATTCAGGACAGAATTTCCACTGTAACTCCAGGTAATCGCATCGCTGTCGTAAAGCGTTAAATAATCGTCCAGGTTAAATGTACTGAAGGGTGAACCGATTTCCACCGTCTGATTGGGAATTCCCTTAACATGAGGCTGATAATCCGGCAATACTGTAAACAAAACATCGGTGGAATCGGCGTAACCCCGCATTGTATTCAGGTCACGGGCATAAAACTTTACAAGTTCATTACCGGACCAGGTCGAGTCAATAATGTCAATCCAGGCGATGTCATCGGCGGTGATTGTTATGCCAATATATCCGGCACTGAGTATGTATGGGTTTGTCGGCTCACCATAGGATATATCTGCCGTAAAGGTTAATTCTTCCATCACAGCCAGTATATCGGTGGTTTTGCCATCGAAATACCTGAACCGGATTTCTTCCCTGTTTATATCGGCATAAATCGTCATGAAATAGAGCCAGGTGCCCATCGCACTGGTCGGACCGGCAATCCCACGACACTCCCAGGCTGATTCCGGTTGTTCGGGATCGACGGCAAAGGCTCCCAGAAGGTGACTGCCGGACAACATTGGCTCGCCCCGGGCGCTTACTGCGGCGGTCAGTGACATGGAGAGTTCATAATTTGCAGCATTGACTGACCAATTGGGCGCCGGATTGGACCCCGTCGTATTTACGAAACGGTATGACCACTCGATCTCATCGCCATCCTGCTCGGTAAGAAAAGCATTTAAAGCTATTGAATTGAAACTACCCATCATTCCGATGGTTTGGTCGGGTATACTCCCCAGCTGCGGCGGATGATCGACAGCCCGGACCGTACAGCTAATGGTATCGGAATCCGATTGTCCGTTCTCTTTTTGATCCGTAACGGTGAATATGATCCGATCCGTGCCCGTCCAATCAGCCGAAGGCAGGGTTATTGTGGCAATATTATCCCCGTCAATTGAAACCGACAGGGATTGATTGCCGCTGAAACTCCAGAAAACCGGGTCGGCATCGGAAAGTTCGAGATAGTTTTCAAGATCGATCGGGCGGAAAGACTCACCCGCTTCAATCGACTGATCCGGAATTCCACCGACTACGGGCGGAAAATCATAATTCAAATAGGCCCGTAACTGATAAGGACTGCCGACCGAACCGTACAAAGCATCCGGTTTGAAGATAATCGTCCCGACAATATCCAGAACCGTATCCTGCCCCGCAAGGTACACCTTAAAGCCGATGGTTTCATTGACCGTATTGGAATAAATGTAAGCAAAGTACATCCAGGAGTTCATTACATTCGTCGGTGATGCAACAGCTCTGCATACATCATCCACAAAGGCGGCAATCCTGTTATTTGGATTTTCATCAAGCACATTATTCAGCTTCAAAACCGCTATCATATTCGCCGACATATCATAATTCGCCGGATTGACCGACCAGTCCGGCGCAGCGGCAAATAATATGACCATACTGAAAAGAGCGAGTGAAATAAACGTTTTAATTGTGTTTTTGACCATGACACCGCATCATTTAATTCTTATGAACTCCCGGTTTATCCATTTATCAGAATTGTGTCACCCCCTGAAAACGGAGGTGACACAATTAGCCGTTTCTACTTTAAGAGTACCATCTTTTTAATCTGCTGAAACGATCCAGCCTGCATCCGGTAGATATACATACTCGTCGGCATGATCTGACCACGATCATTTTTTCCATCCCACTGGACGAAATAATAACCCGGCTGTCGTTTCTCCGAAAGCAGTGTCTTCACCTTCTGACCCATGATGTTATAGATATCAATCAAAACATCACTCTCTTCCGGCAGTCCGAAGGCAATCGTCGTCACCGGGTTAAAGGGATTCGGATAGTTCTGGTTCAGGCTGAATTCCTCGGGTATATATCCCGGATCACCGATCCGCAGAACACGGGCAACAAAGATTTCCGGTTCTTCCACACTGCCAACGATCTTATCGGCTTCGAAGATATAACTGTTCTCAACATATAGTTCGATGTCTTCGCTGGCGTCGTAGAACTTGAATTCAATCCTTTCATTTTCCGCCTGATTACTATAGATCATCATAAATACCATACTCTGATCCAGTTGCGGGATATACTGCGGCATCGCAACACCACGGCATTCTTTACCCACAAAGGCCGCAATCACATCGGTGCAGGAA
>Ga0180007_10006969_pt1 | contig 10852 bp, 10 predicted proteins | sample MM_PC_MetaG_FD_121122 | JGI IMG/M metagenome (GOLD analysis project Ga0180007, IMG submission 121122) | Groundwater microbial communities from the Aspo Hard Rock Laboratory (HRL) deep subsurface site, Sweden - MM_PC_MetaG | ecosystem: Environmental > Aquatic > Deep subsurface > Groundwater...
CCTGTTACCAGAAACAAGATCACAGGAAAAAGTGGTGGAAACTTAAGAGGTGTCGTATTTTTCACATATTCACACCTTGGAACTGTTTATAAAATTTTGCCTATTTAATCCGCTTGATATCTGCCCCCAGGGATGAGAGCTTTTGTTCAATGCCTTCATATCCCCTGTCCATGTGATAAACCCTTGAGATCACGGTAGTGCCCTCGGCAATCAGTCCAGCGATTACCAGAGAAGCGCTGGCCCGAAGATCAGATGCCATCACCGGAGCCGCCTGGAGCTTTGCAACTCCCCGTACCATGGCGTAATTTCCATTTGTAATGGTGATGTTTGCCCCCAAGCGCAGCAGCTCATTGGCATGGATAAACCGGTTTTCAAAAATGGCTTCATGAATCATGCTGTTACCCTTTGCAATGGTCATCAGGGCCATGAACTGCGCCTGCATATCCGTTGGAAAACCCGGATAGGGTTGTGTTTGAATATCAATGCTCTTGATGGTATCACTGCCCTTAACTCGGATCTGGCTTTCCCCGATATCGAGGATGGCACCCGAGGCCCGAAGTTTGCTGATGATCCCGCCAATGTGATCCGGAATGCACCCTTTGATTAACACGTCCCCTTTGGTGGCAGCAGCCGCCACCATAAAGGTACCCGCCTCAATCCGGTCCGGGATAACCGTTATGGTGGCGGGATGGAGCTTTTCAACGCCCTCAATGGAAATAATTGTGGTACCTGCACCGGATATTTTAGCGCCCATTTGGATCAACGCATTGGCAAGACAAACTATCTCCGGCTCCCGGGCCGCATTTCTCAACACAGAGGTTCCCTTTGCAAGTACCGCTGCCATCATGAGATTCTCTGTTCCGGTAACCGTGGGGATATCAAAATAAATATCATTGCCAATCAATCGGCCAGCTTTTGCTTCTATATAGCCGTGATCCATGCTTATTTCAGCTCCCAGAGCTTCAAGTCCCGAAAGATGCATGTTAACAGGGCGTGCGCCGATGGCACAGCCACCTGGCATGGAAACCTTTGCATGGCCGAACCTTGCCACCAGGGGTCCAAGGACAAGAATGGAGGCCCGCATTTTCCGGACAAGTTCATATTCAGCTTCTACTTTATGGATACCGGACCCATCCACCGTCAAGGTGTGGTTTTCAAATTTACAACTGGCGCCTAGGTCTTCAAGCAACATCTGGATACTTTTGATATCCATTAAATTGGGAACATTTGTAAATGTGGAAATTCCATTCACCAGTATACTGGAAGCGATGAGCGGCAGAGCTGCATTTTTTGCACCACTGATGTTAACTTCGCCGCTTAACCGTTTGCCGCCATTGATTTGAATTTTATCCATAGGAGAGATTTACTTTTTTAGGATTAAAAAAGAAGGGTTTTGCGAAAACATCCAAAACCCTTTTTAAGTAATATGGTACCTGGGACGAGAATTGAACTCGAACAAAGGCAGTTAATTTCCTGTTATTATTACATCTTTTTTTGCCTTGGACAACATCTGGGCAACCTTCAATAAAAATATTCAAAAAAACCAAGAGCAATTTTGAGGTTATTTTTCCAATACCCTCCTGCAACTTCTTAGTCGTTTATACACTATAAAAAGGTCTTTGAGCAACTTAAAAAAAAAAGTCTACCAGGAGATGATCGAGCATCACCTGGGTCAAAATGATAGCACACCTAATCCTGAAGCGTATCATTTAGCCATGATGGCCGGGAACAATAAACAGGAAAAATGGGTGAACTGTTGGATACCATATGGGTTTTTGTGGTTGTTTTGGTATTAACTATTTAATATTATAACAGATCTTATTTTCTTACCTTTTCCCACGAGGGGGGGGGTACCCCACCTTTGTCGCAGCGTATCCGGTCAGATCAGGCAGGTGAAAGGGCAGAAAAAATCCGTTGCTGTTCCATCCGGGTGGATGTCTGGATTTTATTAACGACAACTTCCGGGAAATCCAGGGCAGACGGACTGAGGGTATGAGAAAAAGAAAGATCCATAACAAAGCTATGAGCGCATTTTGGATTCTTGCATATGCAATAAAGTTTTTTAACGGAGTCGGATTCCTGTGAACTTGATTGTATGAAAGCCGGGTTCCCGAATCGGTTGCATTTGATTCGCATGGTCATGTCCTTTTTTTCTCCTAAAATTAATCTGAATATTCCGATTCGTCAAAGGATATATGCTGCTTTGGCAACAGGTTTTCATTGATTTGCAACAGGTGTTTTCTTAAGGGTTTTATCTCGTTCTCCTCATACACCTGGGCGGCTTTTGTAATGTCACCAGATCCGGCCCTTGTGTCAGTGGGCACGATGCTGGCAAGGGCGGGATCCTGTGGGCAGCAATGATATCATCCCTGGAAATATTTTTGATTTTTTCCAATTCGCCCTTTGTGGAGAAGTCACCCACGGGGATAATCTGGATATCTTTTTCCCGGCCATTGGGCAGATGAAGGAACAGGTTTCTGAAATTGCCTATCTTTTTAGATGATTTCACAGCGTCCCTGATGCTGTTTTTTTCATCCTCCCCCAGGTTGGCGGATGCAGAATAAAAAATATATCCCAGGTGGGCACCGTTGAGATAATACCTGCGCCGGAAAAGCGTGTCATCTTCATTTAACAACATGGATTGAATGGAACCCAGGTATGACGGAATCCCATAAATGGTTTGAGAAACATCATAATTTTTTACGTGGATGACCTCACCCGGGTTGAACTCTGTTTTGGAACCGTCAAAATTGAGCATGCAGAACTGGTCAATTGTTTTCATACGACGCATATTGATGGCCGGCAGGTGTTTCAGATAAATGACCTCGCCGAGCAAGTTTTTAATCTTCTGGAAATAGGCATTCATAAAAATGACATAATCCGTGGTGAACGGATGCATTTCCTTATATGGAACACCGGGAGATCCATATAAGGTTTTTAGGATCATGTTTGTTTTAAATTCCAGCAGCGGTGCATGGTAGGCATTGGCTCCTCTGAGTCTGGCCAGGCCGTGCATGATTGCCCATGCGACATCGGCATGGCCTGTGGTGTCGGTTCGTCTTGCGGCGTAGGTGATCTGCCCGCCGGGAGTGGAGACTTTCCGGATGGTGAGGAATGCATGGGTGATGTCGGTTGCCTCTGCATCCCAAAGGATCCGTTTGGCCTCGATGATTTTCTGGGCCTTTAGAACCATGTGGGTTTTGTTGCTGATGGAATAATGGATGGGGGTGGCCTGGGGATAAAATGTTTTGACCGTATCAAAAACGCCTATGCCCGGGCCTATGGTATCAATGCCCATGTATGAAAAATTATATTTTTTACAGAGTTCTTTGATTTCTGCAGCTTGGTTCGGGTAACTTTTATTCACCCATTTCAGGCGCTCAATGACCCGGACCGGGATCTTTTGGAACTGGAGGATCAGATCAATGTGCTGACCATGAGCCCGGCCCAGAGGCGGAGAATGTTAAGCCGAATCGGTAAAGAAACCCGGTCCGACCTTCGGAACAATATCCGCCGGCAACAAACGGTTACAGGTTCGGCCATGGCCCCCAGGGCGGGCAAAAAGAAGAAACCCACTGGGTGACAGGTCAAAAGAATGGCAAAAACAGTCAAGAAAATGGCAGAAAAAAAAAATTTATATTGCCTTGACTTGGATGGCTTTTGCGGGATAGCTTGTATCGATTATTATCAATAACAAAGAAAAAAGAGTATTTTTTTGAATCCCCAACACGAAGTCTCACCCCACGGATTGATCACAAAAAAAACCATAGGATAGGCGGTCTGCTAAAAAACAGATCATTCAGAATTATATTTTAAGCCGTTAAAATAAATTGACAAAGCATATTAGATTTGAAATAGTTTTTTAAAAGACTAACTTTTAAAAGACTACTTTTACAATGATGGGAAAGGGAAGCTATGGAAAATGCACTCCAGGACAGTACCATTCAAAAGGGTCGAATATCAGACCAGATCAAATCCATATTAAAACAAGCGATTCTCGACGGGCATTTTAAACCTGGCGATAAATTCCCGCCGGAAGTTGAAATCGCCAAAAAATATCATGTGAGCAAGGTCTCAACCCGGGAAGCCCTGCGGGAATTAGAATCAGAAGGGCTGATCCAAAAAAAAAGAGGTATATTCGGGGGCAGTTTTGTGGCTGAACCCGGTTCCGAAAAAATGGTGGATGTGGTGATCAACTCCTATCTTTTTGGCGGTATCTGTGTTGAGGATCTGGCCGAATTCAGGCGGATTCTTGAGCCGGGCCTGGCAAAGCTTGCCTGTGAAAGACGGACCCAGGAGGATCTTGATGACATGGAACACTGTCTTCATGACATTGAAGCCTCCATTCAACAAGGCCGGCCTGATCAGACAACGGCCATAGGGTTTCACCGGCTGATTGCAGACGCCTGTCACAACCCATTTATCAGCAGTTTGATGGAAGCTCTGGTCGGTGTGTTTCAAAAGGTATTGGCCAAAACCCCTGATCTTGAAACCGCTCAAAAAGATATCCACTACAACCGCCGGTTTTTTGAATGTATCCGGGCACGGGATGGGAAAAGGGCGGAGCAGGTGATGGAAGAACATTTTAATACCCTGGAAGAGATCATCAAAGAAAAAATGATTATGGAAAACCAAACAAAGCAGTAAATTTCGTGCAAGCGGGCTGCTGTCCGATTCTTTCACGAAACCGTGGGGATAGGGTTTTATAAGAGAACACAATGTTTTTTTATAAAACAATTTATAAACGATATCGCATATAAGGATCTTGGCAATGAAAAAAATTTTGTTCCGTCTTATGTTAAGTGCCATTGTTTTAACCCTGGTTATCCCGGCAGCTTCTTTTGCGGCATGGCCGAAAAAACCCATTCAGATCATTCTTCCCTGGCCGGCTGGCAATGACCCCTCCACCATGGTGGCCAACTCCATGGCACCCCTGATGGCCAAAGAGCTGGGTGTGCCGGTGAAGGTTATAAACAAAGCCGGCGGAAGCGCGGTGCTGGGAACCAATGATCTTAAAAACAGCCAGCCCGACGGTTATACCATGGGGCTGATCTCCATTGGCCCCATGATCACCCAGGTGTTAACCGGAAAAACCCCTTATAAAAATGAGGATTTCAAACCCTTGGGCCTTATCTGGTCCTCACCCTTTACCTTGGCCTGTCGGGCCGATGCCCCCTATAACAATTTAAAAGAGCTGGCTGAATACGGGAAAACCCATGATTTAAAGCTGGCCCACTGGGGACTGGGAGCGGTCCCCACACTGATTGCCATGAATGCAGCAAAAATCGGCGGATTTAAATGGAAAGAAACCGCGTACAAGGATCTGAATTCCCTGTTGATTGTCAAAGGAGATGCCGATGTGATCACCTCTTCCACACCTGGGATCAAGGATTATGTGGAAGCCGGTCAGATGAAGATTTTGGCCTGCATGCTGCCCCAGCGTCTTGAACAGTATCCAGATGTCCACACCGTTGCTGAGGACGGATTCGGGGATGCCTATTCGATCTGGTTTGGCGCCTTTGTACCGGCCGGGACACCCGATGACATTGTAAAAAAACTCAGTGATGTTTTTTTCAAAGTCATGGCAATGCCTAAAATTCAGGAAGTGATCAAGAATGTCGGAGTTATCCCCCATCCAACCGGTCCGGAACAGGCCCGAAAACAGATGGACAGCGAGCTTGGGAATTTCGGGGCCATCATGAAGGATCTGGGTATTATTCAATAAGGAAAGAAAACCCCATGACTGAAAAAAAAATGTCTTCAAGCGGGGTTCATGATCTTTTGGGGTCTATATTGGGGGTGTTTGCCTTGTCCATGCTGATCGCTTCTCCCTGGCAGGTGGACACCTCCGGCCCTGACCCGTTTTATAAGGGCCCGCTGATTTATCCCTTGATTGTCTGTAGTCTGATTCTGGCAGGATCTTTGCCCTCCCTGTGGCGGCTGTTCAAAACCGGCCGGAATGCTTCCTGGTACCTGGACGGTCAGGGAAAACCGGTTAAAGGCCTCATCATCCTCGGATTGCTGATCTTATACCCGGCAGGCCTCTTGGCCGTTGGGCTGGAATTCTCCACCTGGCTGTTCCTGATCCTTGCCTTGAAGTTTGTCAAACAGGATTCAGTTTTGAAACTCACCTTGATTCCCATTGGGGTCACCTTCATTTTATATCTGGTGTTTAAATTATTCCTGGATGTATGGTTCCCGGAACCCCTGGTTATGGGATTTTTTTCGGAGTGATATATGATTGAAAATTTAATGGCTGGTTTTTGGGCTGCGGTTTCACTGGCCAATCTGGCGGCACTATTTTTCGGCACCTTTGTGGGGATTGTGGTGGGCATCCTTCCGGGTCTGGGACCCATGGTCGGCATGGTGGTATTACTGCCCATCAGTTTTTCTTTTTCGCCCCAAGTGGCTCTTTCCCTTCTTCTCGGTGTTTTCTGCGGAGGGTATTTCGGAGGGGGCATCCCTGCGGTTCTGCTGCGGATACCCGGCGTGCCCTCTTCCATGTGGACCAGTTTTGACGGCTATCCCCTGACACAGCGGGGAGAGGCCCAGACAGCCCTTTCAGCCACATTACTGGGATCATTCGGCGGAGGGGTGATCAGTGTGGTGATCCTGATTTTTCTGGCCCCGGTCCTGGCCCATGTGGCCTCCAGTTTCGGGCCACCGGAATATTTTACTGTGGCTCTGTTCGGTGTGGTATTGGTAGTTATGGCCTCCAGAAACCAGCTTGGCCGGGGCATCATGCTTCTGGGTCTAGGATTCTGGTTCGCCACCGTGGGGATCGATGGCAGTACCTTGAGCCAGCGGTTCTGTTTCGGGACCCTTTCTCTTCAGAACGGTCTGGATATTGTTCCCATATGTCTCGGGTTGTTCGGCATCGGTCAGACCCTGATCCTGGTGGAGCAGGAGATCATCAAATACAGCGATATTCAATTGAGCCGGTCCACCCTTGATTTTTCAAAGCTATGGAAAGTGATGAAATACTGGAAAACCCTGATCCGTTCCGGTGTGGTCGGGACCTTTGTCGGACTGCTGCCCGGTACCGGCTCCATCCTGGCCTCATTTTTGTCCTATGATGTGGCCAAACGGCTTTCCAAGGAACCGGAGCTGTTTGGAAAAGGCACGCCCGAGGGCTGTATTGCTTCTGAAGCAGGAAACAATGCCGTGCCGGCCGGTGCCATGATCCCGCTGTTGACCCTGGGAATTCCAGGGGATGCCATCAGTGCCGTTCTTCTGGGGGTATTTACCATTAACGGGATATACCCCGGGCCTCTTTTACTAATCAAAGAACCGGTTCTGATAAATACCCTGTATTTTTCCCTTCTTTTCATCAATGTGGCGGCCTTTGCCATGACCGTGATCTGGCTGAGGCCCTTTGCTATGATTGTAAAAGTGCCCGGCAGGCTTTTGGCAGTTGTCATCATGGTGGTTTCCCTGGTGGGGATTTATGCCGTGAATGTGCGGATGTTTGATGTGGGCGTGGCCATTGCCATGGGGGCTTTGGGATATATTCTGTTGCGGATGGGCTGGCCCATTGTCAACCTGATCATGGGCGTGGTGCTGGGCGAAATCATGGAAAATCGCCTGAGACAGACCCTGAGTCTTGGCGACGGCAGTCTCTGGATCATATTCCAGCGGCCTATCAGTCTTTTTTTGATTATTTTAACCGTTCTCATCATCCTGGTGCCCCTGATTCTGGATGCCCGGAAAGCAAAACGATCGGCTGTATAGTTTTTAAAATTTAAAGGAGTTTTTAATATGACCTATCCCAGTATATATCCAACCGGAACCACAATTTACCATCCTGAAAAATGCTTTAACGGATATACGGTTTTTCAGGCCAAGGAGCTGGGCGCGCTGCTGATCGATATGAACGGCGGAGAAGTAAAGCTTTGGAAAGGATTGCACGGCTTTCCTAATAAACTGCTCAAGGGCGGCCAGATCCTGGGCCACACCGGAGAAAGGTCCACAAAATACGGGATGCAGGATTACCGGGATATTGTCCAGGTGGACTGGGAGGGCAATGTGGTCTGGAAATTCAATGAATATGAATATATTGAAGATCCAGGTGAAGAAGCCCAGTGGATGGCCAGGGCTCACCACGATTACCAGCGGGAAGGCAACCCCGTAGGATATTTTGTGCCGGGCATGGAGGCCATGCCGGACAAGGGCAATACCATGATCCTGGGGCATAAAAACCTGGTGAATCGATCCATCTGTGATAAAAATCTTCTGGATGATACAATTTATGAAGTTTCCTTTGAGGGGGATATCCTGTGGGAATGGGTGTGCAGCGACCATTTTGACGAGTTCGGGTTCAGGGAAGAGGCAAAGAATGTGCTTTCCCGTGATCCCAACATGAGACCCTGTGGCGGCGGCATGGGAGACTGGATGCACATCAATTCCATGTCCCTTCTCGGGCCCAACAAATGGTATGATTCAGGAGATGACCGCTTTCATCCGGACAATATTATCGCAGATGGCAGGGAAACCAACCTGATTTTCATTATCAGCAAAACAACCGGGAAAATCGTTTGGAAAATTGGACCCTATTATGATTATACCCCTGAAAAGGAGTTGGGCTGGATCATCGGACAGCACCATGCCCACATGATCCCCAGAGGGCTGCCCGGAGAAGGCAACATCTTGGTCTATGATAACGGCGGCTGGGCCGGCTATGGGGCCTGTCACCCTGCAAGCCTGAACGGTACCAAAAATGTGCTGCGCGATTATTCCCGGGTTCTGGAATTTGACCCAATATCCTTGAAAATTATCTGGCAGTTTACCCCCCATGAGGCTGGCCTGGTTCACCCCACGGACAGCAACCGGTTTTACAGTCCCTTTATCAGTTCCGCCCAGAGGCTGCCCAATGGGAACACCCTGATTACCGAGGGCAGCGGCGGCAGAATAATTGAGGTAACCGCCAGCCACGAACTGGTGTGGGAATATATCTCCCCCTACTGGGGCAAGCATTTTAAGATGAATATGGTCTATCGGGCCTACCGGTATCCCTATGACTATGTCCCCCAAGTGGAAGCCCCCCCGCAAATTGCCATATCACCCCTGGATGTAACCAGTTTCAGGGTTCCCGGTGCCAGCCCCAAAGGCCCTCGGTCCCAGGTCCAGATGAAAGGCGTTGTCCCTTACCAGACCTCGTCTGCCCTGTGTGTGATCTCGGATACGGACGGTAAAAGATGATGGTCCAGCTTTTCAGTGCCACAGGGTGTATGCGGTGTAACATAGTTAAAACCTATATGGGAATGAATCAAATTGCCTATGAAGAACTGGATATACATGCAAACGGAAAGGAGGCCTTTAAAATTTTTTATAGGGAAAATCGCTCCCATATTTTCCGGGGTGAAGAAGGGCTGGAATTTCCCATCCTCCACACAGGTACAAGGATTTACCAGGGGGTCGGCGTTGTCCTGGCCTATCTCATGGCAGACAACCGGCTGGATGGGTTTGTCTGCCGGAGCGAATTGTCCCACGGCTGGGTCAGCGGATTGAATATTTCAGCAAGACCCTTGGATGATGGCCACGAATTACTCGCTCTCATCCGATTTCTTAAAGACCAGGGACTGATGATCCAGGTGGAAACGGATGGACGAAATCCCATTCTGCTTGAAACAATCCTGAAAGAAAAATTGATTCACAGCCTGGTATTTCACCTTCAAGGTCCTGCCAAACTTTATAAAACTTTGACAGGGACGGCATTGACCCCGGAGGAACTTTCCCACAGCCTTTCATTGTTGGGTCCTCCTGTTGACTATAAGATCATCCTTGAGATAAGCCCTGTCCCTCAAGAGAACGGTTCCAGTGACTGGATGAGCCCTGAACAGGCTGCCCAGGCAGCGGAGTGTGTGGCAACGGCCACCGGCAGCAAAAAACATCCCTTTTTTATCCGGGCCATGGCGCTGCCCGAGAAAATGGATATTCCACAATTGCAGCCCCCAGCATTATTTAAATACCGGACTCTTTGCAGACGTTACATGGTGTTATGCGATATCTTAAAATTATGAAGACCAGATCAAGGGTGTGATGACCAGATTTTTCAAGGTTAAAAAATTTAGGGTTAGGAATCAAACTCTTGTCTATTTTTTCAAGTGTCCGTCCTGGAGAAATGAGGAACGTTAAAGAAGGTCACATTAATCTGACAGACGGTTGGATTTTCTTTCCAGACCCCAAAGAAGGGGACAAAGGAAAGTTTATCCATCTTCCCTCGGAGGATTGCCAAATGATAGATTCTTTATGGAATCCTAAAGGATTGCCGGATATGTTCTTTTTCCGGTATTTGATATCAAAAAAAGGAACCAAGGCTGGAAGCCAATTTGGCCCCAAGTATTTTTAATTTTGGTGGGATGCAGCTTGTAAGAATGTGGGCATTGAGGGAGTTGATTTGTATGGCGGGACAAAACATTCAACCGTCACCGCATTGGGACAGATAATGACCCCAGAGCAAATCCAACGCAGCCAAACCCGTCATGCTTCGGCAGCTTTCAAAAGGTACATGTTGCCCGACATCAACGAAGCAACCTTGGCCCGTCAAGCCGTTGCAAAGGTCCAAGATCAATCCGCTAAAGTTCCACTAACGAATTTGGCACACTCTCAAAAGGCTAAGTGGTTGATTTTATTAGATAAAATGGTGGAGGCGGCGGGAGTTGAACCCGCGTCCGAAAACGATCCATCTAGGCTTCTACATACTTATCCCGAAGTTTAAAATTGATCGGTACGTCTCCTTCAGGATGGATACGTACCGGTATAGCCTGAAAAGTTTAACCGTTAAGGATCAGGCACCCTTAAAAGCTGTCTTGCATAAATGACGCCCTGACCTGAATCTGCAAGAAGGATTTCA
>Ga0180007_10006970_pt1 | contig 10851 bp, 8 predicted proteins | sample MM_PC_MetaG_FD_121122 | JGI IMG/M metagenome (GOLD analysis project Ga0180007, IMG submission 121122) | Groundwater microbial communities from the Aspo Hard Rock Laboratory (HRL) deep subsurface site, Sweden - MM_PC_MetaG | ecosystem: Environmental > Aquatic > Deep subsurface > Groundwater...
AGATAGTGAATCGAAAAGTGGAGGAAATAAAGAGAAGGCAAGGTAAAGTTTTACAATTTAATTTACTAGGGGGGACATTTCTATTTTGCAGAAAACCGGACATTTCTATTTGGGGTTGACAGAACTTGTAGCCGGGAACCAATATCCGGTATCCGAGAGTGGTTACCTGACAGCAGTTACCGACTACCGGTTTAAGGTGCCAACCTCTCAACATCCCTTGGAAACAATGTTGCTTCTCTTACATTGTCGAAATCAAATATCTTTTGTGTAATTCTTTCAAGCCCAAACGAGAATCCAGCCTCTGGCGGCATGCCATACTTAAATGCCTGCAGATAACCCTCATAATTCTTCAAATCAAAACCTTCCTTCTTCATCCCTTCGACAAGTTTCTTATATTCATGAATTCTGATTGTCCCAGTCAACCATTCTATTCCTCGGCACAAAAGATCATAGCTAAGCGAAAACTCACCTTCATTCTGCGTGTACAAATTTTTATTCTTGTAATAATGTGTCAGCCAGATCACATCACTGTTATATTCTTCCATAGCCCACTTGCAAATCCCTCTCTCATCTTCTGGTTCAGGATCGAGTTTCCTATCGGGGCTTTTCCCTGTTCGCTTCTGTAACATTTCAAAGGCTTCTTTCACTTTGACTCTTGGAAATTTTCCGTCCGGAAGCTTTGGAGTAGTAACATTCCAGAGCTTCAATTCATCTGCATTCTTCTCATTTACTTTTTCAAATATGTGACGCACAACATATTCGATCACTTCAAGGACTTCGTCCAGACTAGTCACAAAGCCCATCTCGCCGTCCATGTGCGTCAGTTCAGTCAAGTGTCTATTCGTATGATGTTTTTCTGCTCTAAATACAGGACTTATCGTAAACACACGCTCAAAAACACCAACCATCATTTGCTTGTAGAATTGAGGGCTCTGTGCAAGATATGCTTTTCCGTCAAAGTATTTAACCTCAAAGACATCTGCGCCGCTTTCTGAAGGAGTTTTCATAAGAACTGGATTTCGGAACTCTACAAAGTCTTTGCTTCTCAGAGCCTCACGGAAGGCCTCAAGAACAGTTGCCTGGACTTTGAATACTGCTTGGATCTTTCTATTCCTCAAAGTGATCGGGCGATAGTTCAGGATTGTTGGCAGTTCTGCCTGAATTTCGTCCTTATTGTACTCAACGGGCGGAGCTTCTTCTACAGGATTTAATACTGTAATCTTTGGCTTGATGATCTCGACACCAAGCTCGGCTTGTTTAGACTCCTGAACCTCACCTTCGACTTCAATTACTGTTCCAACATAATACTTGCTCACCTTTTCCAGCTCCTTCTTGTCTTCGATAACAAGTTGAATATAGCCGGATCTATCTCTGAGTATGAGGAAATTAATCTTCCCAAGCTCTCTGAGCTGATTCATCCAGCCCTTGAGAAGAACGGGTTTGCCGACCTTGTTTTTACATTCAGTGGCAAGTGTTCTGTTCATTTATAACCGTTAATATTTTAAGTAGTGACGACAGTTTCACAATTGTCAAACTATTGTCTTACTGTTCTCCGTCTCTAATTCCCATTTCACTCCTTCCTCAGTATCCTCCACTTTCACCCCATACTCCTTCAACAGTTTCTCCCTCAGTTCATCCGACTTCTTCCAGTCTTTATCTTCCCTTGCTTTTTTTCTCTCCTCGATCAACCTTTCAATAGCCTTCCGGATCTCCTTATCAATATCTTCATTTTCAGATACAATCTCATTCAACCTTAGTCCAAAAACCTTGTCAAATTCAAGCAATGTTGTAAGAATATCCTCTGCCTTTTCTTTCGATCCAGAACTTAATCCTTTCTTTGTCATAATTCTAGCAACTGCAATGGCTCTTGGAGTATTTAAATCATCTTCAATTGCTTTAATAAACTCCTTATCCCATGTTAGAAGAACAACTCCAGCTTTATTACCAGCTAACTTCTTCAGTTCTTTCACTCTTTTCACAAGTACCTTTCTAGACAACATTGCATCCTTCAGATTTTTCCACGTAAAATTCTGTTTCGATCTATAATGGGCCTGTAAGTAAAAATACCTTAGATCCATCGGATCGAATCCCTTATCCAGTACATCCTGCATCGTATAAGCATTTCCCAAACTCTTACCCATCTTTCCGCCATCAACTGTCAAAAAGGCATTGTGCAGCCAATAGTTCGCCATGGGTCTCTCATAGGCCGATTCTGCTTGAGCCATCTCAGCTGGATGGTGAACTTTGATGTGATCCTCGCCGCCTGTGTGAATATCGACCGGCTGTCCGAGCAGATCTCTTGCCATTGCACTACATTCAATATGCCAGCCAGGATAGCCTCTGCCCCAGGGACTGTCCCACTGCATAGCATGATCCGGCTGATTCAGCTGCCAGAGTCTGAAATCTGCAGGATGTTTTCTTTCAGGATCTGCCTCATGTGCACTCTCACCGCGTTTCATATCTTCGAACTTCTGCCCAGTCAACTTCTCATACTTTGGAAATTTTGAAATGTCGAAATATACAGCCTCTTTTGTCTTGTATGTAAAACCCTTCTTCTCCAAAACTTTTATGTAGTCTATCTGCTCTTTGATATAATCAGTTGCTTTTGGCAAAAAGTCATATCTGACAATGTTCATCTTCCCAAGATCACCATCTAAGCCCAGAGTTTTTCGTTTCTCCCATCCTTTGCCAAATATCGCATCTGTATATTTTTTTGCTACATCCCATACTGTGATCCCTTCTTGTTTTGCAGTTTTTTCCATTCTATCCAAGCCATCTTCTGTATCAGTATTCTCCAGTTTCTCGCCCGGTTTTATTGCAGCAAGCTTCTGCTCATCGGTCATAGTCAGATGGCCAACATCAGTAATATTTATAGCCTGAGTAACATCATAGCCTAAATACTTCAATGTTCGGTATAGAACATCACGAAAGACGTAGGATCTCAAATTCCCTATCTGTAGATAATAATAAACAGTTGGTCCACAGTTATATAAAGTGACCTTGCCTTTTTTGATTGGTTTAAAGATTACTAATTTCTTTTTGTATGTATCGTAAAGTTTTAACATAACTGAAAATTAATCAAAATTAAAGTTAATACCCTTTAATTCTGAATTCTACATTTTAAAATCTTCATTCTATATTACACTAAAGTAAGATAATTTGTAAGAGCTGCTGTAGGAATTCGATTAATCGAATTCCTCCCTTATCGATTCATTAGCTTGAGTAATATATGTTCTGCTAGATAAATCTATTCTCCTGAAAGCCTCAGCATATTTCGCGCCACGCTTACTTCCAAGTATGGCTGCTTTTTCCTCAAGAATCCTTCGCTTTTCTTCCCAACCTCCATTAAATTCTGAGAATTGAGATTTATGAGCTCTATTTGAATCCATTACTAAGTTCCAGACACTAGATACATCTACAAATACATTTGGTCTTAAGGTGTTGAATAATAACACTTCGCCGACTTTCCAGCCTCTGACATCTACAGCAATTAATGAGTCAATGACTGCCTGCCCCAGATTTCTGTGATCTGGATGAAGTTCATGCTCGTTTGCAGGATCAAAGGTAATTAGCATTTCAGGTTTAAATACTATAATCACTTCTACCAAACGCCTTCTGAGATTTGGAACGTTTACAACCTGAGTATCTCTAAAATTTAATAAAACTACTTCTTTTATCCCCAAAACCTTAGCGGCTTTTCTCTGTTCTCTCCTTCTTAGGGCCTTAAGTTTTTCTTTACCCATGCTTCCGCCATTCTCTCCATTGGTTACAACTGCTAAATGCACTCTGCTGCTTCTTGATAATATAGATATAGTCCCGGCAGCATAAAACTCCAAATCATCCGGATGCGCTACAACAGCTAACACTCTTTTATTCTTATATTTCCCAATTTGCACTTTCATACCAATAATTATTAATAATTTAATAGTCGGCTCATTGGCTCACCAGCTCATAAGCTCTTTGTCAGCCTATTACTAAATTATTATTTTGAATTTGGATATATCTGCAGAAACAGACTGACTTAAGCTGGTCAGCCGCAACAATCGAAGTAATTGTTATATAATTTATTCTGCATAAGGAGGATAATAACAGAAAACTCGTTCTTAGGCAATAGCTGTTATTACAAATTATTAATTTATAAATTGTTGTATGGTCAAATTGCTAAATGGTTCTATCGTTAAATCGCTTTATTAAGAACACTGAAAGCAGTAGCCCTACAATGACAAAAACTGCCAAGTACTGCCCAGTTTCAGGCAACAAGTTAAATTCATATTCAACGATATCATACTCACTACCTGTCCTAAGAGTTGTATTTGTATTTGTTCTGCTATCTGTCGCTCGTAATAATATGATGTGTGTCCCTTCTGTTATATAACCTGACAAATCACATACATACTCCTCTTCCTTTTCATCGAAATTTCCATCAACTGCTGTACAGGCTATCCATGACCCACCGTCAACTTGAAACTCAACACCACTAACTGGAGTTAGTTCATCATAAACTACCCCATAAAGAAGCGAGTTGTTTACTGAAATGGTACTGGTAATACTTATGGTTGGCGGGTTTTTATCAAATCTAAACTGCTGTATGCGGCTGTTCCCAGCGTCTACAACTGTTACTGTATCATTATCTGAGACCTCTATGCTATGAGGTCTAACCATATCTCCAGCATTATAACCATATATACCCCATGTTGTTTTGAAATTCCCATCAGTATCAAACTTTTGAATCCGGTCATTCTTCTGGTCAACCACTAATACATAACCATTCAAATCGACCCGCACATCAGTCGGCAGATAAAATTCTCCTTCGCCTGATCCCAATGATCCCCACTTCGCAATAAAATTTCCACCTGAATCAAATTTTTGTATTCTATTGTTATTATTATCAGCAACATATATATTTCCAGCCAGGTCGGTGTCTACAGATCCCGGAAAGTTAAACTGTCCATCCCCTGTCCCCTCGCTGCCAAATTTCATGATAAAAACTCCGCTTGAAGATAGTTTCTGAATCCTATTGTTATTTCTGTCAGCAACAAAAATATTTCCAGCCTGATCAAAACTTACATCTGAAGGAAAGCTGAACTGGCCATCTCCTGTTCCGCTGCTTCCAAATTTCGAGTGAAAAGTTCCGTTAGTATCAAATATCTGGACTCTACTATTACCCGCATCAGCTACAAAAATCTGGTCATCCTTATAACGAATACCCCAATCATACGAGAACTGTCCGTCTCCAGATCCATATGTACCCCACTTTGTTAAATACGTACCATCATTTTGGAATTTCTGAATGTTATTCTTTACATAGTCAGTTGTGTAGAAGTTAGCATTGTTATCAACCGCAACTGCATATGGTGAATTAAAGTAACTATTATCAGGATGTGATGCCCCCCAAATCTTTAAAAGATTTCCACCTGTATCAAAAGCCTGCAATCGATGATTGGGTCCATCTATACTCCAAACCTCATCCTCGTATATATTACTAGAAATGTAAACGGATCTTATTTGACCGTCAGCGAAACCGTTTGCACTCCACTTGGTAATAAAGGACCCGCTGGAAGTAAATTTCTGAATTCTAAAGTTATAATCACCAACATAAACATTTGAGGATGAATCAATAGCTACCGACCACGGAGCTACAAACTGGGCATCTCCAGATCCTGAAGTTCCCCACTTTGAAACATATGAACCACTTGATGTAAATTTTTGAATTCTGTTATTATTAGCGTCCGCAACGTAGACATTCCCAGAGGAATCATTGGCTAGAGAACGCGGATATCTAAATTGACCATCGGCTGTTCCGTACGATCCCCACTTAGAAATAAAGTTTCCGTCTGAGTCAAACTTCTGGATTCTATGATTTCCTGTGTCCACTACGTATACATTATCACTGCTATCTACAGCAATCCCCCAAGGAGAAGTAAATTGTCCGTCCCCACTTCCTGTTGTCCCCCATTTTTTGATAAAGCTTCCATTTGAATCAAACTTCTGAATCCTGTAGCTATCATATGCACCTTCGGTTGTATACACATTATTCTCAGAATCCAGAGCAATTGCAGTTATAGATTTGAACTGGCCATCTCCATAGCCCTCACTTCCCCATTCCAGAACCAGCTCCCCATCAGAATTTAACTTTTTTATCTTACTAACCTCATACTCAGAAACGTACGCAAAACCTTCAGAAGAAAAGACAACATCAAAAGGATTGTGAAAATAAGTGAAAGCATCATTTGGAACCGAAGCTGGGATCGTTTTAATCCAAACAGGTTCATCTGTATCGGACCATGCGTAAACTGTCACTGACTGGGAAAAAATCATCCCTAAAAGAAAAAACGTTGTAAGTAATTTTGACCTTATCTTTATTGAAACTACCATGAGCAACTATGTATATTTTACACTTTATTGTAACTACAATTCTTAGATAATACAATTCAACGCCTGTTACAATTTATAGCCATAGTCTGATAAATAGTTTTACGTTCAGAGTGTTGGATTGTTTGGTAGGTAGCGCTAAGCGGTCAGCTTTCAGCCCGACACTTCAATATTTTTATTTATCCTGTAGCTGCCTGCCCTCCGAAGCCATGAGTTTATCGAATGACGAAGGAGGGGTATCAGGTATCTGCTATATGTTTCCCACTTCTTCTATCACCCAATCCGTCTTTGACATTTTCTTCGTATCCTTCTTGTCCCTCACTATGACAGTTTTCCTCACATGATCAAATATCCCGCCCCCGCCAATCTTAAAATTAAAGTCTTCCAGAATTCTAAAAATCAACCTATTCAGGTCATTCTTATATTCTTCATTTTTTGCCGCCTCAAAATACCGAATCTGGTCAGGAGCTTTATCAGCTAAAATTCGCGTTATTCGTTTTAATTTATTCCCTCCCAAATTAATATGCTCGAGCCAGATCTCTTTGTTCCCAGTATCACGAATAGCTTGAAACAGCTTAAGTATGCTTTTTTCATTTTTAACAAAATTCGGAAGCAGCGGATTGATGCAAACATAAGTACCAATACCTGCATCATTCAATTTCTTCAAAGCTTTAAGACGGATACTTACCGGAGGAGCATTTCCTTCCATTAACCTGCTTACAGTATCATCTGTTGTAGTAATAGTAAACCCAACGACAATACTGGGAATCTTTCTGAGCAGATCAACGTCTCGAGTTACTAAGTGTCCCTTTGTAAGAATGTTAAATTTCGCTGTGCTCCTGGAAAGGATAATTGCTTCAAGGCACTTTCTTGTTATTTCATACTTAGCCTCAACTCCCTGATAGGGATCCGTCACTGAACCTACCACAATTGAAGGTTTTTTTCTTAAAGACTTTGATTTCCAGGCTCCATTTATAATACGCTTTTCAAGGTTCATAAGTTCTTTTTCCAATAACTCTGGAGCATTTACTTTTATATCTACATATTCACCCCACTTTTCATGCGCATGCCCTGAGAACCGTCTCATAAAATCAGCAAAGCAGTAGCTGCAGCCAAACAAACAACCGGAATATGGATTTATACAGAAATCATCATCTGGGAAGCCGGATTTGGTTAGAATAGATTTGACTGTAATTTTGTTTATTTTGAGCATGTGAGCTGATGGGCTAATTGGCTTATGGGCCAATGTGTTGAGAAACAGACGAGATCAGACACTAAATTAAAGTTCTTTTCGGATTTTATTACGAAGAGCAATCATTTTCTTTCTGATTATCACTACCTCAATAATTAATGTTTCTAATAATTCTTTATCATAGAATTCTAATTCTTTCGAGAGAATAAGTAAATACTCAACTTCGGAAGAAGAGCCAATAGATATTTGTAGGAATCTGGAAAATTCTTGCTGGCTAAATCTCCCACAGCCCTCAGCAAAATTAGTAGGAATAGATACACTAGCTCTTCTGATTTGGCTAACTATCCCATACATCTCATTTGCTGGGAAGAATTCTGTTAAACGGTAAATATCAATAACAAGCTTATGAGACCTTCTCCATACTTCATATTTCCTAAAATCTTTCATCGATATTCACTTGCCAGGTCTTTTTTATAGCTCAGAATAAGTCCCATGACAATGATGCCTCTATGTATATGAAATACGTTGAATAGAAGTACATTTCTTTTACCAGATTACCAAACAGGCTCAGTATCTAATAAGCTAATCAGCTCATCAGCCCATTTGCTCATTGGCCTTCCTGCTCACAATCCCATCCCCTCAACCTCTCCCAGCATCTTCCTCGCATCTCCTTTATACCTATCCCTCGTCAACGCTACAATCAGATTCGCCTTCAACCATCTAATCGGATCACCCACCGGAATCCATATACTTCCCTTCCAGGGCGGAGCCATAACTACCTCTCCCTTAGCCATTAGTCGGTTGATTGCGCCAGTCAGCCAGATCTCTCCATCCTTCCCTGTTATATTCTCCTGTAATTCTTCAATCACTTTATACGTCAAGATAAATCTGCAGGCATTTGCCCTTCTTGACAGAATCTCTTCCGGCTTTGGCTTTTCAATCAATCTTTTTGCATGATATGGGATTTTTGCGATATCTTCCGGGTAGTATTCATAACTTGCATTGCGTACAACTTCATCATTAGGAAGTTCCTTTGTCGACATAATTGCTGCGGGTTCATATTCATTATACAGCTCAATTAACTGTCTCACACAAGTAGGCTGATTCTTATCGATGTGAACCATGATATCATCTCCCCACATAGCTACAAAAGGATCTTTCCCTACAAATTTCTTTACTTTTAAAAATGGAGTACCATTGCCGTAAGGGTCAGAATCTTTCTGCGTAAGGATTGAGATATGAGCCTTTGTCTTCAGATACAACCATTCTTCCATCAGATTTTCCTTGCCGGTATACTTAAGAAACTTCCACAGCTTCTTGTTTTCAGACAAGTAGTTCGGAAGTGTTTTGACACCCTCCCTGACTACAATCGCAATGTCAGTTATCCCTGATTCTATAGCTTCTTCTATCACCCACTGAAGCTGAGGCTTATGCATGACAGGTACCATCTCCTTTTGAAAAGCTTTTGATACTGGAAGAAATCGTGTACCTCGTCTTGCTGCGGTAATGACTGCTTTTGTGATATTCATAGGCTCAGCAACCTCAAACTTAAATTAAATTGTCTGATAATAGTACAGTAAACCCTTGAATTATTCAAAGTCATCCGCTAATCCCACATAAATATGAAATGATCTTGATTCATGATATCGAAATATATATAATGGCTACCCGAATTAGATATTATAAATATATGTGATGTTAAAAAAAATCTGCCGATCTAGAAAAGAACCCAAGAAAACAGTCAAAGTCGGAAGCACTGTTATGATACGCTTCTCAGATGAACCAATTGACACAGAGACTCCTCATCTTTTAGTAAAACAGATTAACACTCAAAATCACTCACCTCAAATAGAGATTGACTCTCCACTAGGGATAGCTCTGCTTGGAAAAAGAGCCGACAAAAGCACTCCTATCTACTACGAAGATCCGCACAGAGGTATCACCGGCATTTACCTGCTTAAAGTCGGCTAGCTTTGTATAGTTTACGGGTATTTGTAATAATGTACGCTGGTATCTTTCTTTTAGCATATTCTTATGAGACTTAAGCCAGATTTATTGGTAGAAATCATCTTTGAAGCATACAAAAAGAAGATCGGGGTATTCAAAAAGAGAATTAATGCTGAGGACCTTCTACCACGCGATACTTCAAAAAAAGAAAAGGCCTTGTTTTTATTCTATGTCATCCAGCTTGATTACAGCATAAAATCGCAAACTCTATATGCCGGAGCAGAGCGGCTCTGGGATGATGATTCTAGTTTTTTCTTCCCAGACTACATTTCAAAAGCGGAGAAGAATACTCTAAGATCAACTCTTGAAGAATATCTAAAGCCAAGATACATGAATGAAGCTGTTAAAAGGTGGAAAATAAATTCCAAAAAGCTATTGAATGAATACGAAGGAAATCCGCTAAAGATTTTTGATAATAAACTTTCTGCTAAGACTGTACTAGAACATATTCGAGAGTTTCGCGGCTTTGGACCTAAAATCGGGAACTTCTTTTTGAGAGCAATAGTAAACACATTTGATCTAAGACTTGAGAACATAGAAGACATATCACAGCCTGTTGATGTTCATGACATACGCTTAACTTACGAGTGGGGATTTATTCCAGATTCCAAAGTATCACAGAAGAACATACGGTTAACACAGGAAATCTGGCAAAAAGCTTGTAAAAAAGCTAAAATCTCTTGGCTTGTTTTCGACAAGGCACTGTGGCTACTTGGGAGTGAAGGGAAAAGAAGCGGAAATCCGATAAATGATCTTAAAGAAAATCTGGGACTGACAGAACAACGGATTGAGATATTGCAAAGAAGGTAGATAATTGTTGGTTTATAGATGTTAGTGTTAGATTTTGAACATTGGTCTTTTGTTATTTTTAGGGAATTGGGATTTGTTCATTGGTAATTGCTTTTCATTTCGACCTTAGTTCTTGGTTATTACATTTAACATCCTCACTTTACACTCCCTAAGCCAATCCCTTGAATATATATGCTATAATAAGCTGTTATGTTCAAGAAATTCTTCGCAAAAGTAAAAAATTACGTCATAAACGCGCGTCGCATGATGCAGATATATGCGCGGGCAAATCAGAAGAGCTTCATCATTCTTATGGTCAGCATTATCGCTGTATCACTTCTGCCCTTTGTAAACGCATATCTTTTCAAACTTGTCATAGATATGTTAGTCGAATCCATAAAGGCTGGTGATGTAAATCTGGAACCGTTTCTTTGGATTCTTATCTCAGTTTACATATCAGACCTTCTGATCAGACTTTCCTGGAAGCTGAT
>Ga0180007_10006971_pt1 | contig 10851 bp, 24 predicted proteins | sample MM_PC_MetaG_FD_121122 | JGI IMG/M metagenome (GOLD analysis project Ga0180007, IMG submission 121122) | Groundwater microbial communities from the Aspo Hard Rock Laboratory (HRL) deep subsurface site, Sweden - MM_PC_MetaG | ecosystem: Environmental > Aquatic > Deep subsurface > Groundwater...
CTCCACATTTTTACTCCCCTCCTTTCTTAACTCCTTATCAAGTAAACCCCTGGCAGTTAGTACCCTGACCACCATCCATTTCGCCAACTGCTGAGGGAACGCCACGTTAGGCTCACAGGCTTTAATCACTCTCTGGTCGTTGCCTATCTTTACTAGTCCTTCTAAGTAAGCGTCTAATACTTCGTCTTCCATATTCAATCCTATAATTGGAGATAAACTGGTTCTAACCCTATGATTTTTCTATCCCTTATTTTTAATACTAAGAAGCCTAGTTCTACAGGGTCATATTCAGCACGTTCAGCATAGCCAGTAATACCATCCTCATAGAGTTTTAGAAAAGACCCTGCATTACCGTACCACCTAGCATCAGGGTGTATATAGTTCTCGTTCTCACCCCATCTAGTATAGGCTTGTTTTATTTTCGTGCCATCATCTACTAAATAAAGTTCTGATTCTGGTTTGCAGACGAGCAATTTATGAGTATGGTGCTTTATCATTACCGCACAATCACCAGCCTTAAACTTGAGATGGCGTTTTAGGATGAGTTGCATATTAACCTTACGCCTCTTGGGGTCATCGGCTGTAGACGTGATTTGTTTCCGCCCATGAGTATCAAACACCTTGTACATTAGAGACCCTCTCTTGTCAGCAACAGTGAGTTTGGTTGACCAAGTGCCATAGGGGACATCAAGGGTCTTACACATATCTGCCATAATGTCTCCGTAAGCCCAAAGGTATTCTTCGTGATTCCCCTGAAGTTTATAGAGCAGTAATTTCTTGATAGGCTGTCGCCTTTCTGTGGCATTTCTCATTTGCACAAGTGGTAATGGTGTGGTCTTGAGTTCTTCGCTATACCGTTTATCATCAGGTTTAATAGCTTCAATGTCATCCCCTCCTTCGGCACCATAATTATTCTTGCAACCATCATACTCTTTATGTAGTATATCACATAAGGTATCCCATCCCCCGTCTGAACTCATGGGTGAGTCATGGTGAGCATCCCCGAAGAAAAAGATATTGTGGTCATCTTCTAATTGCTTGGTAATTAATTTCATTTTATCTCCTTTATCCGTAGCTAGCTTTTTTATCTTGACAATTAAGACAATAAATACCTATATGGCTCTCCTCATTTAATGGCATACCACAAGAAGGACACTTATTCTCGTCTTTAAGCCTATAATATCTAACACGGCAGTAGGTCAAAAGATATTCTCTCCTAGCAGGTATTAACCTTAGCCTTTTATCAGAGCGATGTCTAACATCAAGGTGGTAAAGACAGTATTTTTTGCTAGATATTGCGGCTGGACGGGTACAGTCTCTACATAGACCTAGTGCTTTATGCTGTTGTTTCCATTGTTTACTATACTCTGCTCTCTTTGCCTTATCTTTAATGGGCATTATCCTCCTCCTTATGTTTCTCTTGTTTCTTCATAATACCCAATACTGGGATAGGTTGAGAATGGAACTCCCTGGAACATTGTAAGCACTTCAGGGGCTTATCCCATTCCTCATCTACCCTGAATAAATCGCCTCCACAATGTGAGCATGATTTAAGAAGCCACATCTCTCTACTCAATTCAGATTAAATACTTGCCACACTGTCATGGTAGTAGTCCTGTGCCATATTAAAAACAAGGGCATCCTGAGAGGAGACCATAATAGATACTCCTGCCCTATCCACTTATCCTTAATGTGGCCGAGTCGCTTCATACTTCAACTTCTCCCGCAAGTATTCCCCAAGTGTTAGTCTCTTGCGTTCTGCTCTCTTTTCAAATACAGCATAAACATAGTTAGGAACTCTACACGCCAGAGGCTTTGTAGTGGCACTAGGGCGATACTTTTTCTCTTTTTGATGTAGGACATGCATTTAACTTTTCCTCCGCTGTTACAGCGATCCCTCACGCCTACGAAATTGGTTTGGGTAACTTCTCCAGAACCCCTTTTGCCGACTCGTACCCTGGATACTTCGCCCAAGACTTCAAAAGGTCTCGTTCAAAGGTAGCATCCAGCCCTCTCTTCTCCTTGCCCATAATAATACCGGCAATAGATTGGATGTCGTATTCTGCGCCTTTCTGTTTGGTCATAAGTACACCTCCTAATGAAGTAGGGGATTTACCATATACCCATCTCGGCTTGCACTTCCAACACTCACAATCTGGTTTATGATTCAATCTTCCATTCCTCCAGTAGTTTTAGTTTCTCAGATAGACTGGCCTTGACCGATTCCCTATCAGGCTTATCCCCTCGTCTTGCTAATAGTTCAAGTTGCTCTATTCTCTCTGTGCCTATCGTCTTTTTAATCACATCCTGTTTAAACTGGGGGAAGTCGTGTATATCTTGGTGGCAATTATGACACACACTGATACCATTCTCAAGTAACCATCTGGTAGCGTGGTATCTTCTGCCTACCCAGTGATGAGCATGTAGTAACTTAGGAGATTCGCCACAAACCTTACACTTATTATCAGCCAAGCCCCTGACAACCTTTGACCACAAGCCGTCTAATAGATAATCTTTAGGCAAGTGTTTCTTTATAGGCTTGCGAGGTGTTGTTTTCTTTTGCCCCATCTTCATCATTCTCTCTCCTTTCCCTTAGCCTTCAGGTGGGTTACAAGTCTTTTATAAATAGCGATTCGCCGCTTGCAATAAGTGATGTTTAGTTTCTGGTTGCGCCTTTGTATGCGCTTCCATCCTTTAATCCAGTAGTTAAAGTCTAATTGTTTCTGCAAATCTTCCTCGTATAGCTTCAGGCGTGCAGGATAACGGATAGTTTTATCCTTAGAACAGCAACCGCAACCAACACAAATCTCCCCATAGGAATCGGGGTTTATACAATCCTTCTGAACTGCGAAACATATTGCGTTCATTCTCTCCCCCTATTTCAAGACCTCTGAAGGTGGGTTAAACCTCTTCTAATAAATGTGTAATAGCTTCCTGAACCAATAAGCGTGCTTTTCTAAGTTTATCTAGTTCATAGTTTCTCATTCCACTATGAGCGCTGGGAATCCTCTCGTCAATCATCTCACTTGCTTCCTTTAACTTTTCTACTATGTTCTTAATCATTCTCTCTTTCCCTCCTTATTCTGTTCCCTTTCATTCTCTCCCCCTATTTCAAGACCTTAACTCACTATAAAGGTGGGATTAAACATCTGGGAAGCTACAAGTACAAGAACCCTCTTTCCCAAACATGCAATTCTTACAGTGTTTCTTGTCTAGTTGGAGAGGGCAACTTGCGTTCAAAACAAAGGACTCCAATGTTGTCCCTCCACATCGAGAACACACTTGTGCTTCATCAGGTAGAACTAATCCACAATCACATATTTTCATTACTTCTTTCCCTCCACTATTTTCTGCTGTGCTAAACTTCTAGCATTAGCAGGAAACTCCTGCCTTAAAGTATTACCAAGTAAGGATTTAAGATTATCCTTCTGAAACAATGGAATGTTTGCCAACTTACAAGACGCTTCTATCCGTGCTATCCATTTTAGTTTGGGTGTAGTGGCTTTGCTCTTTGGTGTTTTCTGCCCTACAATTACCCAATCAATAGCATCATCCCATTCGGCGGGTAGGACTTGGTCTAGCACATTTTCAAGTAAAGGCTCAAAACTCAAGAAGCGCTTGTTACATTGAACATCAGTTAATCCCCATATAGCTGGTCGTAACTGCACTTTCGTTGTAACGCTAGCCCCCAGCCAAACATTATCAGGATATGGACTCCACTTGATTAAGTTCTGCGGTTGCTTGGTTAGGAAGATAAATGTGTGCTGCGGATAAAGTCTTACAGCTTCGGAAATCCAAAACATCCATTCAGGTTTTATCCACTCACCAAACAATTCCATCGTTGAACCCACGAATATTCTTGATGGTTTTTGTAACCGCTCAAGGAGCGCTGAAGTACCAGACTTCCACCTTATCTCAGGATTCCACCCAAACCGCTTATACATCCTGCGGGCATAGCAGTAAGAACACGCCATCGGGCATAAACCCTTCACGGGATTTATCGTGTAGTCACACCATTCTATTTTTGTCTTATTCATCAGTCTAACTCCGTTACCTTCCAGAATGTATCTTCTTGAGGCTCAATTAGGTAAACGTCATTCCCGATAACAGCCTTATTGACCATGTGCTTATCGTTTACACCTAGCCCGCCAGTGTCGCCGTAGTATTCCACATATTCACTTCGGGTTAGGAGTTCGGTTTCTAACCGCTTGCCAATCTGGGAGGCTCTATCCCTTAACTGGAAGGCGTAGTCCTCGCAAGCACCATCAAACTGAACCGTGCCTGATGAACTGGCGGTCAGAATAAGCCACTCGTTTGTATCATCCTGTGCTAGAAACGCCTGTAGTTCCTCAAGAGAAGCGAAGTCTGTGAGCTTTTGGAACCTTATTTTGTCCTGGTAGACTATCTTCTCAATCTCTATTGGCTTATCAACATAGATAGCCTGTACTTCATGGGTTATTACCGGCGGCAACTGGACTGTCTTGGTAATAGCGCGGGGCTGGTAGGCGTTGTAACCATCCTGATAGCCTAATAGATAACTCTGCACGCTAACCCCTACCAGAGAAGTACAGGCACACAGCATACAGAAGGCAGCAAACCACTTTTTATTCATTTCTTAAACACCGCCCGAATAATAACTCCATGAATATATCAGCAAAACCACGCCAGCAATTCGGCTCATAATAGCATTTGCGGTCATACTTTAGTGCCTGGTTGTAGTGGATGCAGTTTTCATAGTAGCAGAATTTCATTCTCTCCCCCTTGATTGGCACACTTTATACTGAACCATTGGCGTATCATAACTGACATATAGAGGGTGCTTTGGTTGCCCATCAACATTTACCCCCAAGCATACTGGATTAGTGAGCATTGAATAAACCTCCGAAGCCCTGTATTTCACGGGCTTGAAAGAACCCCATCCGCAAAGCTGACTTTCAGTGAGTTCAACCATCTGCTTGATGTAGTAATCGTTTAATTCCCCTACGGCGTCTGGATTATTAAGCAAAGCATTAGGGTCGGTAGAAACTAGCCCGTGCATATTCGTCATAATAAAACCACCAAAACTATTTCTATCGGCTCTCACAATCCCCCTTGTTATCGTGGGGTCGTTTTTGAACTCGTTTGCATCGCTCGGATTCAAGCCCACGCAACCTAATATTGGCTTGCCCAGATTCCACACACGCCATAGTGCATAGCGGTATTTTCTATCTTCTGAGAATATCGCACCTTTGGGAATAGTCAAATCTAGTTTCATTCTCCTTCGAACTCCTGTTGAACTTTACGCAGACTTGTTTCTTCTTGTATCGTAAATATATCCTTGAACGATTGGCAACCTTCAGAGAATATAAGACCTTCACCCGTTAGGTGTGATTTAAGCCCTATAAGGTCAAAACCATCTTCACCACAAAAAGGACACTCAATCTCGTTCATTCTCTCCCCCTTGATTGGCTACAATGTCCAAATCCTGCGCCCGCATCTTTTTCATTCCCCATCCTCCTTCGGGTTCATTGCCAGTACCCTTGCATCTAGGGCAAATCAGAGTATAGGCTGGATGTATTTCACCAGGCACGGCATATATCTTCTTATCTCCATGACACAAAGTACACTTGGGTAACTTCTTCTTAAAGAGGCTCATTCTTATTCCTCTGGCTGTTTACCTGACTTGAGAGATTGCCGCAAATTGCCCCATACTTGTTCAAGGTCTGCTGTTGTCCATGCTTAATCCCATGAATCATAGCATCCACATAGATTTTATGGAGTAGGCTTTCCACCCATTCCCAATGGGCTTCAGCTAATTCTTTCGCTTCCTGTTCGTTCACTTTCCCTCCTGAGATTTGATTTGCTCTGACCGCTTCTTTTCAATACAATCATTACACCACCAACCTAGTGGAGTATTATCATTAGCGACAACGGCATTCATTCTCTCCCCTCTCTCAAAGGTTCTAACGCAACAACTGGACTGTTCTACACCGAGAGACTGCATCTGGATTTCTATTCTCACTTCAACATCTCCTCCAGTTGCTCTTTTACTGAGGACAGGGTAGCTTGAGAGATTGCCTCTGACAGTTTATCAATGTATTCTACTGTTGAACGCCATTTCGGTAATTTCATAGCAACGTCAGTCTGTTCCTGAGGTGATAATGCACTGAGTTTCCCAAGGTCTATTGCGTGAACTAATGGAACCGAACCTGTGCCTTTACACCTAAAACAAGGTTGGTCAAACTCTGTTAGGTTATCAGGCCATTTACGTATAACAAACTTCTCACCGTTACATTCAGGGCATTTCTCAAGGTCTATGCGGCGGGCCAACAATTCGAGTATTTTATCAGTTAATAAATTGACCGCAGTATCCGATTCTTGGTATCTCTTATAATTCCGAGCATACTTCCAGCCGCTATTATCTTGTATTATGCCGGCTATCCTCTCTCTGTCATCAGTCATTGGTTATCTCCTCCTTGAGAGTAGTCCCCTCAACTAACATGTTATCTCCTTCTTTTTTGATATTCAACTTTAAGGTTAATTCATGCCACTGGTTATCATTCATCTCAAGATATTCTAAAAAGATACCTCCGAGTCTCTCGATAAAATCAAGTTCGCTTACTTTATTCTTTAGTTTTAACATCATTTCTACACCACCTTCTGTATATTTACTTATCCATGAATTTCAAACCATTACAATTATCGCACCTGATGTTATTCTGGCCTGACCGTATATAACCTTTCCCCCAACACTTACTACACTTTACTATCTCCCTAATGTTATGGAGATTTGCGCCATAATCCACAATGCTAAATGCCCACATTCTGCCAGTGGCCTGCCCTTTAGGTGCTTTGACCTTACCGAGGGTTATCATACTGTCCTTCCCGTAAGGGTCAACTGTGATATAGACATCAGCATATCTTTCGGTGCGCTCTCCGCCTTCACCAAACTCGGCAGCTCGATTCTTCTGTATCACGGCTATGCCAATTCCCTTACCAACTCTGTCCTTTATTCCCTTCATTACATAGTCTATCATATAGTATTCCCCAGGTAGCGAAATCCAATCAATGAAATTCAAGGCATCCGATTGCACATAGTCCTCGTAATCACTCCCTACAGGTAGGAGTTGAAATCTAGGGTGTCCATCGTTTAACCATTCTACCCACTTCATTCGTTTCATGCGCCTCTTGAACTTCGGGCTTATCTTACCATCTGAAGCCGTGTACTCACTCCCCATTAAAACACAAGGCATTAAATCAAGGTTCTCTGCCATCATATTCAGAGCTAGTGTAGTTTTACCGAAGTTAGAAACTCCACCTATCAATATCATATCTCCTGGGAAAATCTCCACAATATCCTCAATCCCAAACTCTGTATTATCCCCATGGCTTCTAGGGAAAAGAAATTCAATGGGGTCTTCGCTAATAGCATCATCCCACCATATCACAGGTTCAACTTTCTTAACCCTGCGATACTTCCCCCGACCTAGCCGTTTAATCTTTTTCTCTTGCATCAACCGAGTTATCGCCGTGTAGAAGACAGGGCTTTCGGGGGAAATGCTATACTTTGACCTTAACTGCTCTAAATCAAAGTCCTCATCACCAAGTTGTATAAATTGCCATATTCTCTCTTGGGTTAGCTTCTCCATAATCCCCCTTGTAAGGTTCGTAAGGATTGTAAGGAACTACCGCTTTCGTAAGGATGGTAAGTTGCCGTAAGGTTCTCAGGCGTGGCTTGTAAGGTTCGTAAGGAACTCACTCTCAAAACTTACCCCCTTATATACTTAAAATATATATTAAGAGTATTTATATTGCTTATCTACCTTTCGTGGCTTCTCCCAAAGTTTTCTTTGAAGATATAAACACCTTGCTTCTAGTTGTTGGATTCTTTGGCTTATCTTTGATTGTGTTAGCCCGATGGGTGTAACTTCTGGGGTTGGTTCTTCTGGCTCTTCTAAAGCTGGTAAGTATCCCGACGCTGAAACCCCACGAAATCTCGGATTACCACGTCCCACAAAGAAGGGTTCAGAGTATCTCATTCTTCAACCTCTCTAAATCTATATCACTCTCTAAAATAAACTACCCTGTAGATAAGCTAAAGCCTCAAAGTTACTAAACTGTTTCTTTAGAAAATCCTCATAATCTACACTTACCCACCAAGTTTTACTATCCTCTCGCCATTCCCTTTCAGTGTGGGGTATAGCCATCTTTATGTTTTCTACTATATCTTCGTCATAATGAAAACCAATGATAAAGCCATTCCGCATATCCTGTGAGCCACCTCTGATACATTGCGTCAAGTTCATAGTTCTATATCACTCTCTACTTCATTGCCCCAACAGATGTTAATCCAAACTCATAACGAAACACATAGGGGTTACTTTCAAAGGGATAGTCTTTATTGATTGAGTCCCAGAGGTTGAGGTATTCATCAATTAACATATTGATTGATTTACTATGTTCCCCCATAGTATCAGTATAGTTTTTAAAAATTCCTTCTGCTATGCAATCATTAGGAGTTATCTCCTGCAACTGCTCAGCACTCACCTCTGCTATCTTAATAAAGTAGCGAGCAAACTTCTCAGGCATAAATAGTGGAGAGCGTTGTTTCTCGTTAATTGGGTAGTTATATTCTCCACCATTATCCTTCCACCAACGCAATTCTCCATCAGTGTATTCAATAGCAAAGTCATTACCCTTTCCAAAATGTTCAGCCGACATCGGAGACTCGTAATTAACGTTTAAGAAGTGCCACACTTCCTTGATGTAGACAACCTCACCGACTTTATATTTTGGCTTCACCGTCAACCCCTGGCTCGTATAATCTTTTCTCCAAAAATGAACTACACCAAAATCAAGTAGTCCACCTTCATTAAATCCTGATAATTCCCAACCTAGCGGGTCAATATCAATCCTTCTCCGTGTAACTGTTTTCCTACCCTTAACAATCGCCTTAATCATATCGGGCTTAAATAATATGCCTTTCATCCTCATTCCCTCCTTATCTGATACTTCTTCATAGTTCTATATCACTCTCTACTTCGTTTATAGGAGATAGCCCCCACTTCTCTAGTTGAACTTTTAAGGCATGCTCATTCATCATTACCGCAGCAGATTTCTCATGTAGAAAATCAAATACTTCCTGTATACCTGCCTTAAAGGATATTTCAGCTTGGCATGAAAGTATTTCCTGTACCTGGATAGCATTATACATCCCTGCCAAAACTGGTGTTATAGTTTCGTTAGCTTCCATTCTTCAACCTCTCTATCTGCTTATGGATAGTAAATACTCTCTGTCTCTTGATGCCATACTTCTTGGCAATATCCCGTAGGCTGAACATACCTGACTCTACAAGTTCATAGATTGCTAGGTTACGTTCCCTTTGTTCGTTGGGATAGGGCGTTTTATCTTTTTTATATCCCATAATTATTTTTTAGGGGGAGTGAGGCTGACCTAGCGAAGTCATTTGAACGGGGGGCCGCCCCAATACCTCACTCCCTTTGCCAGCCATCGTTGCAGTATTAACGATATGACTGCCCTAGGCTTACGCACTCAGGTGGCTGGCATTTGCTGGCTAGGGATTTACACCCTAGATGTTGGCTCTCTATCGGCTATGCCGAATAAGGACTATCCCAAGACATTTGTTGGGTCAACTCTGTCTGCCAACAGCCGTCCACGCTGCGTCTACTTATTCCGCCACCAGCTATTCAATTCTCCTCCTTTCTTAGTTATTCCCCAGTTTCTAGGTACTTCTCAAACAATTTAGAGGTAGCGATAATTTTCTCAGTAGTATCAGAGCCCTTTATCTTGGCTACTTCTACTGCTAGTTCTAGGGATTTCTGTCTTTCTATGCTCTTGCGAGTGCGCCTGTCCTTTTCGTCCCAATCCCCCTTGGTCATCTTCTCTTCAATAACCTCTGCCCCCATCTTTACAGCCTCTGCTACTAACTTTGATTCTTCGGGGTATGGTTCATGGCTTACTGGTTGGGTTTCTATCTCTATGGGGAGTATATCAGTAACGTTATATCGGGCGTCTTGTTTTAACTCAAGTGTAGTGCCATCTACAATTAGTCCCCACTTGGGTTTTAATGTGGCGAATATCGCCTTCCTGTGCTCGGAGTTATCTTTATGGTCAATATATGTGATATAGAGATAATCCCCTTTCGCTCCTTGCTTGATTTCGCTAGTCTTAATTGTTGCTATCATTTCATCTCCTTAAAAATATGGACTTACTTACTTTAGCATACCTTATTGTCATTGTCAATAGGCAAATTCAGGTAACATTCTCCGCCATGTTCTACTGGGCAAGGATGTATTCTACCTGATGGCTTCTCAGTCTCAGTACAGTTACCATTCTTAAAGTATTGCCCGTAGCAAGGTATCTCTGTCATCCTTTTACCCTCCCTTAAAAAGTTTATTCATTAGTCTTGTTAGGTGTTGCCGTTGCCATTTTATCTCCGCATCCCTAGCCACATCCCTAGCCGCATCCCTAGCCGCAGCCCAAGCCGCAGCCCAAGCCGCATCCCTAGCCGCAGCCCAAGCCGCATCCCAAGCCGCAGCCCAAGCCGCATCCCTAGCCGCATCCCAAGCCGCATCCCTAGCCGCAGCCCTAGCCGCAGCCCAAGCCGCATCCCTAGCCGCATCCCAAGCCGCATCCCTAGCCGCAGCCCTAGCCGCATCCCAAGCCGCAGCCCAAGCCGCAGCCCTAGACGCATCCCAAGCCGCATCCCTAGACGCATCTAATTCTTCTTTAGTAACTTTGCCCTCATTGTAGAGCCGAGCTACTTTGATAGCGTTCCAGCTTCTTTCGTCCGTAACCTTTGTTTTTCTCAGTGCCCTTTCAGCACAATCGCATCCCCATGCTCTCAATAC
>Ga0180007_10006972_pt1 | contig 10847 bp, 3 predicted proteins | sample MM_PC_MetaG_FD_121122 | JGI IMG/M metagenome (GOLD analysis project Ga0180007, IMG submission 121122) | Groundwater microbial communities from the Aspo Hard Rock Laboratory (HRL) deep subsurface site, Sweden - MM_PC_MetaG | ecosystem: Environmental > Aquatic > Deep subsurface > Groundwater...
ATGAAGGAAGCGAGCAATTACGAGGAGAAGGGGTCCAAGGTGATCCTCAAGGAGCTCGACTCCAACCTTGACCACATCGGCAGGGATGTCAAGACAGAGCGCTACGCAGCCATGGAAGAGCTCAAGATGGACACTGACAACGCGGTAGATGAATTTGAGGAGGCTGCCACCAGGATACGGCTGAAGCAGAAACGGAGCTTCATAGGTGGCATATCAGGTTTCCTCAGCGCATGGCAGGGCCCTGATGAAGGGTTCACGAGGATAATCTCAAGAGAGCTGAATAACCTCATGCTGTCCTATCGCTGCCTCGACCCTGCGCTCGCCACAAGGGAGATCCTGAACAGCTGTCATTCCGCCATCCTCATGTCTGCCACCCTCACACCGTTCGAGATGCATTCTGACATCCTGGGTGTTGAGGGCAAGAGCATGGCCCTGGAGAGCCCTTTCCCGAAAGAGAACCGCCTCAACCTCATTGTTCCAGAGACCACGACCAAGTTCTCCAAGCGGTCGGACGAGCAGTACATGCGCATCGCAGAGATCTGCTCTGACATCATCTCCACCGTGCCTGGCAACGTCATAATCTTCTTCCCGTCTTACAGGGTCATGCACAACGTATATCCCTTCCTCAAGTCAGATGTGCCGATGCTGGTCGAGAAGCAGGGCAAGCCTGAGAGGGAAAAGCTGCTGAGGGAGTTCTCTTCTGGGCATTCTGTCCTCCTCGCAGTCTCAGCAGGGAGCTTCGGTGAGGGCATCGACCTCAAGGATAACATAGTCAAGGCCATCATCATCGTCGGCCTGCCGCTGCACGTGCCCAACCTGGAGACAAAAGCCTTGATAAATTATTATGACAAGAAGTTCGGCAAGGGCTGGAGCTACGGCTACACCCTGCCTGCCATGATAAAGACCATCCAGAACTCAGGCAGGTGCATCAGGTCTGAGACAGACAAAGGCGCCATCATATTCCTCGACGAGCGCTACACCTGGCCGAACTATTTCTGCTGCTTCCCGCCGGAATGGCAGCTGAAGATATCCCGGGACTATAAGGATAAGCTGAATGAATTCTTCGGGAGATAGCACAATACGCTTCCACTTCAAATTCCCTTTCCAAATCGAAAACTTTATAAATGAATAACTTCATTTCCATATATTAGTATACACAATCCATGTTTGAGTAAACTGATAGCGTTTAAATTGGGAAAAACCAAAAGAGGCGGTAACATGAAATTCTACAAGGTTCTGTTATTTGTATTAGTCTTCGCACTATGCATCGGCGTCGCATCAGCAGCGAATTGCTGGAACTACACCACCGACACGGGATGCGGCGGGGACTCGTCCTGCAGCTGGCACGGGGACCCTTGGGGCGGCTGGTGCGAGGAGAAAGGCTGCTGGAACTATAACCAAGCAGACGAATGCCCATCTTCCATACCAGGGACGAGCAAGAACTGCACCTGGTCGACGGGCGGCAGCTGGGGCTGGTGCGAGGATTACAGCTGCTGGAGTTTCCAGGGCACTAACCAGACAGCCTGTGAGAACAACGCGCAGAGCCTTAACTGCCAGTGGAATAACTACTGCTCGGGATGGGGATACAACTGCTGGAACATCACGGTGGAATCGACCTGCGTGAACTCAACAGGATGCTCATGGGGTGAATGCATGAGCCAGGGTTGCTGGGCATACACGACCAGCGGCACGTGCGCACAAGGTACAGGAGACGATGGCAATGGCTGTGCATGGAACTCGCAGTATAACTATTGTTATGAGCAAAGCTGTTACGATCATACTGCTGAAACGAACTGCACGAATGCCGGCTGCAAGTGGAACAGCGGCTGGTGCTCAGAATACTTCTGCTCAGACTACAGTTTCACGAACCAGTCAGTCTGCGAGAGCAACACGGCGAACATCACATGCAGCTGGACCGCCCCGTATTGCAACGACATGGGCTGCTGGAACTACCCTGACCAGACGAATTGCGAGGCCAACACCGAGTCATGCATGTGGAAGTCACAGTCCAGCGGCGGCTGGTGCGAGGAAGTGCAGTGCTGGATCTGGGACGGCTACAATGGCGGCGACGAGAATGCTTGCACGAACAATGATTATGGTCTGGCATGCACATGGAATGATGACGGCATGGGCGGCGGCTGGTGCTATCAGGACTGGGGAGGCTTCTCTTGCACGAACATGACCTCTGAGAGGGACTGCATGGATACCTACTGGTGCTGGTGGATATTCAACAACCCGAACGACCCGAGCCAGGGCGGCAACTGTACAGAGCCGAACTGGGATGTTGGAGAAGGGGGAATCTTCGATGAATGGAACCCGGGATGCTACATCTTCGACACCAACCAGACGGCCTGCAATAATGTTACCGGATGTAAATATCAGAATGATGCCTGCGAGAACCTCGGCTCAGTCGGTCCGAAAGGGCTCAACTGCTCCCTCATCAATGACTCAGCCTTATGCAACAGCATACCCACACTTTCAAGCTGCTGCGTCTGGCAGGGCTCCACCTGCAACTCTTCAAGGTTCATCAACACATGCCATGACGACATGGAGTCTCCTCCGGCGGGCGCAGCCTTCTGTGAGGACTATGAGGCTTTTACCTCAGCCACGCTTTGCGGCCAGATAGCCGGCTCGCCATGGTACATGCCATGCGAGTGGAACAACGCCTCGAGCAATTGCCAGTTCAAGAAGGATGATGTCTTCGGCAACAAGACCAAGAGCCTCCTTCTCCTGGATAATAAGCAGAATTGTGAGTTCGCTGGCGGATTATGGTTGGTCGAGAACTATTGCCAGGGCAACCAATCAGTGTCTACTGGCCATTGCGAGCACAAGTTCGACCTGCAATCGACTTGTGACAAGGTATGCTGCGGCTGCAACTATAAATCTGGCGGCACCAAATGGAACTCTACACAGGCAGCTGAGGACGCTTGCCGTGCATCACGCACAGGAAGATGCGAATTCACCGAGGATGCGAATGCACCCAACACACAAGGTTACTGCAAGTCCAAGGAAACTTTCAAGAAAGGTGTGGCCAAGGACTGCAAGACCGACTGCGGAGCGTGCAGCTTCATGGGAGACCCCTTCTCTCCGCAGAAATATGAGGGCAATTCTCCGTCATATAAGACATGCCTCGCTCCTTCATGTTATTGCAAGAACAGCCCGAACAACTGCAAATGGGTCCCGGACCCGACATATACTACAGATGAGAGCAAGGGCTTCTGCACAAGCCTGAACGAAAAGACCTGTACAGACAGGTGTGACAAGTGCTTTGATGAACAGCCATGCAACCAGAACGGTCAGGGCGGCAACAACTCCTGCAGCTGGGACTCCACCATGCTCATATGCAAGGCTACTTCTGGAGGGGACCAGATGGAGATATGCTGGGACGGAGTGGACAACAATGACAACGGCAAGATGGACTGCCTTGACTCCATGTGTTTCTCTGATCCCTTCTGCGGGGGCGGCTTTGTCGGTGATTTCGCCAACTGCGCAGGCTATCCTGATAATGCGACATGCACTGCGAACAACTGTACCTGGATGAGTGAGCAATGGGGTGCGTGGTGCGATTCTCCAGGCGCGATATGCTGGAAGAATGACGGCGACCAGACAGCCTGTGAGGCCCTCGGCAACTGCACATGGCATTCCGGCGGCGGTGGTTTCTGCGAGCAGGACTGGACCCAGACAGACTCATGTATGGGGCTCAACTCATCTGCTTGTTCAGCTGCTAATGGGTCTGGCTGCACTTGGAGCGTTGACATGTGGTGCCAGGATGTCGGCGGTTGGTGCGAAGGCGGAGACACTTGCTGGGGCCGTCCGCAAGACACATGCACCGGCTCATGCTCATGGTACGCGGACCCGTATTGCGCCTCAGGCGGAGGAGGCTGGTGTGACCATCAGAGCTTCACATGCTGGCAGTGGAACCAGGCCGAGTGCGCTATCAACGGAAGCGCTTGGTGCAGCTGGCAGGACGATCCCTACTCTCCTGAAGGAGGATGGTGCGAAAGCGGAACTGACTGTTATTCATATACCACTACCCAGGACTGCACTGACAACAGCTGCTCCTGGACAGCAGGCTTCTGCGACCCTGTCGGCTTCGGCAACGAGATGGGGGGCGGCGGAGGCATGCAATGTTTCATGCACGACGGCAACATGTCTGGCTGCATCGACCAGACAGGCTGCGGATGGATGACCGAGATGAACCCGTTCTGCGAGCCCAACTTTGATGCCAGCTGCCCGCAATATTCCTACAATGAGTCAGTATGTGTACAGCAGGAAGCATGCATCTGGATGGGCGAAGCAGGAGGAAGCGGATGGTGCGACCACGCTACTTTCAACTGCAGCTCTCTCACTGAGACACCATGCGGCACTAACGATGCCTGCTTTTGGTCCGGCAGCAACTGTCAGCCCGGCTGCTTCAACCCTACTGTAGACACTGCCAATGAGTGCATCAATATCGTCGACAACCAGGCCAACAGGGTGTGTGCCTGGCGTGATGGATGGTGCAATTCAGCGATGACCTCACAGATGTTCGGTGAGATGGAGATGGGCGCTCCCATCATGCTCGGCATGGATCCGATGAACGATGCAGATCCCAACACTGGTTCACTTGACGTTGTGGGTTTCGGGATGAAGGACATGGGTGATTCCTACGGTTTCGGCATGGGCGTGCGTGAGTTCACCAACAGCTCGGTCTGCTACGGCGAGAAGATGATGATGGGAGGTACAGGCCAGGGAAAGGACACTGGCAAATACTTCTGGTATCTTGACACCAACGGCAACAAGACCGGAGGCTGTGCATTGAATCATAACAGTTCCAGTGTTGGCTGGGACTTCTACTTCAAGTACCAGGCAGTTTGGGATCCGACAGAGGGCTCCACGACCGAGACCACCAGTTCCTATAAGTGTGTCGGGGGCTCTTGGGGTGCTGCTGACATCAAGCTAAGCACATACAAGATGTTCATGTGCAACGAGATCAACGGCCCGATGATAGCTGTCCCTAAGGCTGATATGGACAAGTTCAACACGCTCTACGATGCGACTGCAGACCTCAGGGTCGCGATCTCATCAGCAGGGAACACAACAAACATGACGAATCCCGCGGACTACGCCGACCCCGGCTGGACCACACCTGGATCCATAGATTTCGACATAATGGACATGTCCAATGTCGAGGCCATGGACAGCGCCAAGTTCGAGGAGCTGATGTGCAAGGGCTTCACCAACTACGAGGAATGCCTCAATTCAGTAGATGATGACGGTGACGGTCTGGTAGACTGCGCTGACTATGACTGCCAGTTCTCCCAGAGGTGCAACGTGACAGGTGTCAATCTTGCAGGCTACGAGGACACCAGAGCGCCGATCGTAGAGGGTGTGAAGATTGAGAACTATCGTGACTCATTGCTTGTGATGTACGACACCAACAAGCCCACGAACGGTACAGTGATGTTCTACCACAACAACTCCCAGTGCACGGGCTTGGCAAACACTACCATATATGACATAGGCATCCGGAGCTCGACTGTGCAAGCCTACAAGATGTGGCATGTGGCGGACATCTACAACGACAACGGCGTCAACTCCCTCGCATACGCGCTCTCGCCAGACACGCAGTACTACTACAAGATACAGGTCTGCGACACCGGTGGCAAGTGCGCGATATCCAAGTGCACAGAGATATGGACGGCTTCTGCAGACAAGTGCGGCTTCTGCGACTTCGTCGCCAGGATAAGGACCCCTGCAGACTGGAAGGTTAAATATGACACCGACAAGAACGGTGTGTATGAGCATGTCCAGGGAGAGGTCTGCGGCGCGAATGCAGGCATGAGGATCAATTACACCGTAGGCAGGAGTGTGAACATAAGGCTGGAGAGGAACGACAGCTCGACCTACATAGAGTTCTTCAACGCCAGCATCACAAGGACCGGCCTGAACTACAAGGTCGGCAACGTCTCCAATTCCGATGCGTTCAGCGACGGCACCACCACAAATTCAGCAGGAGGGTCTGTCTCGTATTCCGGCATGGCTTCAGAGACCAGGGACAAGATAATCAATAACCTCCATCCAGAATTGTGTTATGTGAGGCTGCCTAACTCGACCAGCTGCAACCAGCTCTGGCACTGCGAGGACGACTTCGGGACCTGCATTGAGATGACGAACGTCACAGGCACAGCACGTATAAACGCTTCGCCGTGCATCTGGCAAGTTCCATATTGTGAGTTCTCGAGGTGGACAAACGGAGAGCCGGGCACGAGCACACCCGCGGCCACGACAGGTGGCGGAGGCTCTGGCGGCGCCGGAGGGGGCGGTGGCGGCGGTGGCGGTGGTGACACTGGCACGAGCAGTCGCCTCTCATGGAGCGAGATACGGGCAGGCAAGGACGGCATCATGACCATCAACTCGACCAACATACCGGTGAAGAAAGTGACCTTCAGGCCGAACGTCGACCTTACAGGGCCTGCGTTGAAGGTCTCCTCCTACAGCGAGAAACCTGATGCGATTAAGAAGTATTCGGGCAAGGTCTATAAGTACTTGAGGTTCACCACGGAGAACATGCCGAACGCCAGGCTCGCCTCGATAGAGGTCGAGTTCGAGGTGGACAAGAGCTGGCTCAGCCTCAACGGCCTCAAAGCAGGTGACATATCTCTCTTCCGCTATGTGGGGAACAAGACGAAGATAGTGCCTACTGAGAACACTGGCAGCAAGACCGATGTCTACAAGTATACCTCTGACCTGCCGGGATTCTCCTACTTCGTGATAGGTGAGGTCGTCAAGGAAGAAGTGCCCGAAAAGATTGTCGACGAGAAGCCTGAAGTGGTAGTCGAGCCTCCAGCGATCACTGGTGATGTCATTGAGGCCCCTGTATCGTTGCCAGAAGATAAAAGGCCCTGGCTGGGTTGGATGGTCGTGATGCTGCTCTTTGTAGCGGGTTGCCTGATGTATTTCGTCGGTAGAGAGCATTACTTCAAGCGGACCAAGGGAGTTAAGGTGGAAAAGAAGGAATAGTATCCTATTTTCTTTTTTCTTCATTTATTCTGACAATGCCTGTTGAAATCATCCAGGCTCGGGTCGCGCCCTTGCTCTGAATGAGTCTTTTTTTCCGCCTCGCAAGGCAGGGCGGGAAAAAAGGTGTTTAAGGCCGCGACCGAAAAGGTTCAGAAGCAGTCATGGAGATGCCATTTAAAAACAAAAACTATTTATAACCAGCTCTGCCCCTCCAAGTGCTATGGTAGTAATAACTTTCCCTGACGGCTCGTCCAGGGAGTTCAAGGACGGGATGACAGGCAAGGAGATAGCCGAGAGCCTCGGTCCCAGATTGGCCAAGGCAGCCATAGCCATGAAAGTGGATGACGAGCTCATGGACCTGTCCAGGCCGGTCGACAAGGATGCTTCCATAAAGATACTCACGTTTGCTGACAAGGAAGGCAAAGAGATATTCTGGCACTCCGCTTCCCACCTGATGGCAGCAGCCATAATCGAGCTTTTCCCTGATGCCAAGCTCACGATAGGCCCGGCAGTGGAGACAGGTTTCTACTACGACATCGAGAGGAAGGAGCCCTTCCATCCAAAGGATTTCGAGGCCATCGAGGCCAGGATGGACGAGATAGTCAAGAGGGACACTCCATTTGTCTGCAAGGATATCCCGAGGCAGGAATGCCGCGACCTGTTCAAGGACAATAAGTTCAAGGCTGAGATGATCGATGAGCTGGAATCAGACAGGGTAAGCCTATATTATAATGACAGGTTCTGCGACCTGTGCATAGGTCCTCACATACCTTCTACGGGAATGATAAAGGCCTTCAAGCTGATGAAGGTCTCTGGAGCCTACTGGCGCGCAGACAGGGAGAAAGAGCAGCTCCAGCGCGTATATGGCATTGCCTTCCCTGACAAGAAGCTGCTCAAGGAATACCTTCACATGCTAGAGGAGGCTGAAAAGAGGGACCACCGCAAGCTCGGGCAGCAGCTTGACCTGTTCAGCTTCGACGAGTCCGCTCCAGGGATGGTGTTCTGGCACCCTAAGGGGATGGTGCTCTGGAACTCTGTCCTTGATTACTGGCAGGAGGAGCACCGCAAGGCCGGCTACCAACAGGTCAAGACCCCGATAATCCTGAAGAAACAGCTTTGGGAACAGTCCGGCCACTGGGACCACTACCGGGAGAACATGTACTTCACGAAGATAGATCAGGTTGACTATGCGATAAAGCCGATGAACTGCCCTGGTGGCATAATCATCTACAAGAGGAAGAAGCATTCATACAAGGAATTCCCTCTTCGTATTGCAGAGCTCGGCCTGGTGCATAGGCATGAGCTGACTGGCGTGTTGGCAGGCCTTTTCAGGGTGAGGTCTTTCACTCAGGACGATGCCCACCTCTATGTTCTGCCGGAGCAGCTTCAAGAGGAGCTGAAGGGGGTCATCAAGCTGACGGACAGGATGTACAAGACCTTCGGCTTCAACTATATCGTTGAGCTGTCCACCATGCCTGAGAAGACAGACCTTAACAAGGAGCTTGTGGACAAGGCGGAGACAGCGCTCAAGGAGGCCTTGGACAGCCTCAAGCAGCCTTACAAGCTGAATCCGGGTGATGGTGCTTTCTACGGTCCGAAGATAGATTTCCACATCAGGGACAGCCTGTGCAGGACATGGCAATGTGCAACGTTGCAGCTTGATTTCTGTATGCCTGAGCGCTTCGACCTCACCTACATGGGCAAGGACGGCACTAACAACCACAGGCCGATAATGTTGCACCGGACGGTATACGGCGCGTTCGAGAGGTTTATAGGCATACTGGTCGAGCACTATGCTGGCAAGTTCCCCTTATGGATGAGCCCGGAGCAGGTCAGGATACTCACTGTTGCGGACAGGTTCACTGATTATGCGAACAAGGTAAAGAAGGAATATTTCGATGCGGGCATCCGAGTCGAAGTCGATGACAGGTCAGAGTCCGTGTCTTATAAGGTCAGGGATGCGCAAATGGAGAAGGTTAACTACATAATCGTCGTCGGCGAGCGCGAGGAGAAAGACAACGCCGTGACCATAAGGACAAGGGAGAACAAGGTCATCGGGGCGAAGCCGTACAAGGAATTCTTGGATGAGCTGAAGGAAGAGATTAAGGAAAGGCGGTAGAATTCTTTAATACGGGCAACAACATTAGCGTGCTGGGAAGATGAGAATTTCGAGGTTCCCGCAGTTTATATCAAGAACCGAAGAAATTCTCGGCTGACAGGACAATCTTTACGACCCAAGTCACTTCAGTCGCGAGGAGTAAAGTTGTCCGTGAGCACCGCTAATAATGTTGTTGCCACAACCAAGATCACCATAATCCATTAATCCGTGAGCGCTGTCAGTTGTGGTGTTGCCAGTAATTATCATATAAATAAATATTTGATAACATTTAAAAAGCCCTGTGTAATCCTGGTTTCTATGGTACTGGACAAGCTCGGAGAGTCATTACGCGGTACATTGCAGAAGATAGCGAAGTCGCTTTTCGTAGATGAGAAGCTGTTGAACGAGCTGATAAAGGATATCCAGAAGGCGCTGCTCCAGTCAGACGTCAATGTCAAGCTGGTCTTTGAAGTGAGCAAGAAGATAAAGGACCGTGCCTTGAAAGAGCAGGCAAAAGGCCTCACAAAGAAGGAACAGCTGATAAATATAGTCTATGAAGAGCTCGTCTCATTCCTCGGCGGGGAGGGCCATAAGATACAGATAACCGATCCGCCCTTCTATATAATGCTAGTAGGCCTGTTCGGCAACGGCAAGACCACCACAGCAGCCAAGCTGGCCAAGTTCTTCGCCAAGCGGGGCAACAAGGTCGCTATGCTAGGCCTTGACGTCCACCGCCCTGCTGCCATGAAGCAGCTTGAGCAGTTGGGAAAGCAGATCTCTGTCCCTGTCTTCATCAAGGAGGAGAAGGACGCTGTCAAGATCTATCAGGGATTCAAGGATGAGCTGAAAGGCTTTGACGTTGTCCTGGTGGACACAGCAGGCCGTGACGCCCTTTCCAAGGACCTCATCGACGAGTTGAACGATGTGTCTAAAGCTGTCAAGCCTCAGGAGGCACTTCTAGTGATAGGTGCTGACGTCGGTCAGGCAGCTGAGAAGCAAGCCATGGCTTTCCACGAGAGCTGTAATGTGACAGGCGTGATCATAACCAAGATGGACGGCACTGCCAAGGGCGGCGGCGCCTTGGCTGCATGCTCCGTTACAGATGCCCCTGTGAAATTCATCGGCGTTGGCGAGAAACCAGAAGACTTAGAAGAGTTCAGGCCGCAGAACTTCGTATCGAGGCTGCTTGGCATGGGCGACATCGAGGCCCTGCTAGAGAAAGCGAAGGACGCCATCAGCGAGGAGAAGGCTGATGACCTGGGGAAGCGTTTCCTGAAAGGTGATTTCAACCTCATAGACCTCTATGAACAGATGCAGGCCATGTCCAAGATGGGGCCATTATCAAAAGTTGTGGAGATGATCCCTGGCTTCGGCCAGCTGAAGATGCCTAAGGACATGCTGAAGGTGCAGGATTCAAAGCTGAAGAAGTGGCGCATCGCCATGGATTCCATGACCAAGAAAGAGTTGGAAGAGCCAGATACCATGTCCACTGCCCGGATAGACCGCATCTCCAAGGGCTCAGGCATCAAGCCTGGAGAGATACGCGAGCTGATGAAGCAGTACAGGCAGAGCAAGAAGATGGTCAAGATGCTCAAGGGCGACACCAAGAACATGGACAAGATGATGAGGAAGATGCAGGGCCAGCAGATGAAGTACAAATGATATTCTAACAGCTTTTAAGAATTTAAAAGCGAAAACTTTAAATATTTAAACGTATTGCACATAATAAACGTAATACACTGGAGGA
>Ga0180007_10006973_pt1 | contig 10846 bp, 9 predicted proteins | sample MM_PC_MetaG_FD_121122 | JGI IMG/M metagenome (GOLD analysis project Ga0180007, IMG submission 121122) | Groundwater microbial communities from the Aspo Hard Rock Laboratory (HRL) deep subsurface site, Sweden - MM_PC_MetaG | ecosystem: Environmental > Aquatic > Deep subsurface > Groundwater...
ATTAATATGCTTTGATAAATACCAAAAATCAATTTTTTTCTAAAAGTATATAACTGACTTCGTCCGCAAGAGGTAACCGTGGACGACCGACTTCGTCGGTGGATTTCTTTATTTATTAAAAAAGAACAGTGATAATCCGTCCATCGTTTTAATTAAATCGTTGCTACATCTTATAACACTGTGTATCTGGTTCCGTAAAATAAAAAAATTAAATAATTTTTTTATTTTTAAAAGCCTTTTTCAATTTTGTAATATAAAACCAGTTGTTAGGGACAACTGGAAAACCCATAGTACTTAGCGGGTGAAGACCTCAACGATGTTTGGGTGGTTTTTCGGAATTCTCTGCACCCAGTCGTTAAACCGGATATCGAAAAGGTAGATGGGAATTCGGATAAGATAGGTCTTGTCTGTCTCCTCCAACACTCTTCCCTCTCGAAGAGGTTCAAGAGAACATCCGAATCGAAAAACCAAATATTTTTTGGGCATCCGCTTAAACGTCTTACGCAACCATGCAGAAAACATAGTAACACCTCCTTCTTTTTATGTTTTTATGTTCACAGAAATCATCTAATTCTGATTTCTTAATATAGCATATCGTTTAATATATGTCAAGTCAGATTGAAAAAGGACTTCGGATACACAGATTTATAGTATAAAAATGAAACGCGTAAGTCCTAATATAATTATCATTTTTTAACAACTGTAGTTTTTTTATTGCCAATGCCATTAACCAATTTAAGAAAAAGATTAGTCCAGGCTGTTATTTGCCAAGTAGTTAAAAAGGTACCTACTAAAATAATTAATAAAAAGGCAAATAAAGATCTTATTACTACGAATAACCAAAAACCAACGGCAGGCAGTGACTTGGCAAATACTACGGTTAAGAAAGTAAAAATTGTATTTAGATTAGCAATGATGATAACTAAAATAAAACCAACCAATAAAGTAATAATAAATAAAAGTAAGGCCATTTTTATGCTTATTATCCAGTAAGAAACAAATAAACGCCAGCCACTTTTAAAAGAATCGAGCAACCTGCTGCCATAAATAACTACATAAGCAACCGCATACTTAATTATGAAAGAAAAAATAACAGCTATAGGTATTAAAATTATAAAAGTAATTAAATAAATAGGCTTATTGGTTACAATAACTGACAATCCAAGTAGGCCAAAAGTTAAAAAAATAACTATTTTACTGATTATGTTTAAAGCAAACACCGGCCAAAAATTGTTAATACCACTAGTTGTGCCTGCTTGAAAGGAGTGATCTTTGCCTTTAATTATTTGGGAAGAATTATTTACTAAAGCAGCTTGAGAAACAATGGTTAACCAGACTAAAAAAAGAAATAAAGTAAGAATAACTAAACCAATAACTACTAATAATATAAGAGAAAGCGGATCTTCTGTTATAATTTTACTAATTCCTGATATAGTGTCGCGACTAAATATTTTTTCTATAATCTGCTGATAATCTAAAAAGTAGCCCTGTTTAATTTCACCTGTTAAACTACCGCTTAATATTTCAAATTCATTATTACTTCCAAGTAAAGCGGCAAACAAACCAAAAAACCACAAATATTTATAACGCCAACTTGTTATTAATGATTGCTTTAATATCTTTTTTAATGACATAGACCTCCCTGTTTTAATATTATGATTTTATTATAACACAATAAATTTAAATAAAAAACTGTAATTAATATTTCCAATAAATCTTGAAACTAGTTATTGGATATTAGAAATTAGTAATAGAAAATGGAAATTAGAAATTGGTATTATTATTTTTCTATTTTCAATTTTCCAATTTCCATTACTAATTTCAATTTTCTATACAACTAATTTCTGTTATAACATTTTCTAAGATAAGCAAAGAGTTAATTTAAAATTACTTATTTTTTACTATTTTCTTACCTACAATTTTTTCAAACTCTTTCCTCTCTATAGTTTCTTTCTTAATTAACACTTTAACAATTTTATCTAAATCTTTACCTTTTTCTTTAATTATACCCTTGGCCATATGTACTGCCTGGTCAATATAATCAGAAATTTCTTGATCAATTTGTTCTGCAATTTTTTCACTATAATCTCTTTGTTCATGAATTTCCCGGCCTAAAAAAATCATCTCTTCTTTTTCACCATAAGTCCGCGGACCCAAATTTTTACTCATGCCATAATCAGTAATTAATTTACGGGCTAGACTAGTGGCTTGACGTAAATCAGAAGTTGCACCAGTTGTTACTTCATGAAAAACCTCCTGCTCCGTCACATAACCAGCTAATAAAACAGCAATCTCTTCAATGAATTCTTGCTTGGTATACATATGCTTATCATACGTTGGCATTTTTAATGTATAACCACCCGCAAGACCCCGAGCGATAATAGAAACTTTTTGTACTGGATCAGTATGAGGCAGGTAATGAACCACTAAAGCATGGCCGGCTTCATGATAGGCTGTAATTTTCTTTTCTTTTTGAGATAAAACCCTGCTTTTTCGCTCAGGACCAAGCATAACTCTTTCAATTGATTCGAATAATTCATCCATGGTAATCATTTTTTTATTGCGCCGTGCCGCTAGTATGGCAGCTTCATTTAGTAAATTAGCTAAATCTGCTCCGCTAAATCCAGGGGTCCGTTCAGCAATTAGCCTTAAACTAACTTCTTTAGCTAGCGGCTTTTTTCGGGCATGGACCTTAAGAATAGCTTCGCGATCAGCAATATCAGGATCATCCAAGGTAATGCGTCTGTCAAAACGTCCAGGACGAAGCAAGGCGGGATCTAAAACATCAGGGCGATTAGTTGCTGCCATTACAATTACATTAGTATTAGGATCAAAACCATCCATCTCTACTAGAATCTGATTTAAAGTTTGCTCACGCTCATCATGGGAACCGCCCAACCCTGCTCCACGCCTTCTGCCTACTGCATCAATTTCATCAACAAAAATTATACAAGGAGTACTTTTTTTAGCTTTTTTAAATAAATCGCGTACTCGGCTAGCGCCAACACCAACAAACATTTCAACAAATTCAGATCCGGAAATACTAAAAAATGGCACATTAGCTTCCCCAGCTGTAGCTCTAGCTAATAAGGTTTTACCAGTACCCGGACTGCCTAAAAGTAAAACACCTTTAGGAATACGGGCGCCTAAATCAGTAAATTTCTTTGGTTGCTGTAAAAATTCCACTACTTCTTTTAATTCCTCTTTGGCCTCTTTTACTCCTGCCACGTCTCTAAAAGTAACCTTATCTTTGCGATCCTTAGTTACTTCTCTTGCCTGCGATTGACCAAACATCATAGCGCGAGTATTAGCTCCCTGCACGCTACGCAACATAAAATAAATAAAGGCGCCAATCAACAGAAAAGGAATTAAAAACGGTAATAAAGTAGTTAGCCAAAAATTTAAACCTGATTCTTCTTTAACTTCAGTTTTAATATTGGCTAACTTTTCAGGTTCAACTCCATAGTTATTTAATAATTCAGACAATTTCTCCCCTGTTTCTTTTTTGACAACTTCTTCTCTGCCATCCTTTAAGGTAATTTTTAATTCATCGCCCTCAACGATTATACTGGCAACTTCTTCGTTGTTTATCTGGTTTATCAAAGTAGTAATATCAGCCTTTTCGCCTTTTGATTTACTAGTACCAAAAGTACTGAATAAAGCGGCAATCAGCAGAAAAATAATAAAAAATATTAAAAAATTTTTAACTAGATTTTTCATGTGATTATGTTAAAAAGTTTTTATAATTCGTGTTAATTCGTCTTTGATTCGTTTAATTAGCGTGCCACCTAACACAAAATCTACACGAATTTATAACGAATTAACACCAATACAAATATAACTTTATTAAATAATTATAAACTGATTATATAATAATATAATCATTTTGGCAATAAAAATATCCTTAATCATCACAATTAAAGATATTTTATCAATATAACTTCATTATTTATTACTTTTCTTATTATCATTTTTCTTGTCATTTTTTTCCCCGCCTGCAACGCTTTGCATAGCATTGCGGGCAGGTTTTACTTTCTTGTTTTTTGGCTTTATTTCTTTTTTAACACTACTTTCTTTTATCTTACTATCTTTACTAATCGCGGTAGAAGAAGACTTCCTGCTGTCTGCAGATCCTGCCAGTCCTACGGGAAGGTGTTTTCCGCTTTCTATTTTCTCTTTCTTACCTTCTGGCACAGTTAGTCCCAAGCGATGATCTTCTGGCTCGATTGAAACAACAGTAAACTTTTGCTTTTGTCCAGCTTTATATAATTCATAAATCTTTTGCCCTGATGCTAAACTAAGCTGGCTAATGTGAGCTAAGCCATGAATATCTTTATCTAATTCCACAAATAAGCCAAAGGGGTTAACCTTAAGAATTTTTCCTTCAACAATTTGTCCTTCTTTATATTTTTTAGCCACTTCTTTCCATGGGTCTTGCATTAATTTTTTAGCTGATAAAAATATTTTAGAGCCGTCAATGGAAATAATTTCTGCTTTAATCCTGTCGCCAACTTTAAATAAATCAGCTGGATTATCAATGCGTTGCCAAGCTAATTCCGAAATATGAATCAACCCCTCTAAGTCTTCGCCAAATGTTACAAATATGCCAAAATCAGTTATCGCGGTAATTGTACCTTCAACAATGCTACCTACTTTATATTTAGAAATAATATCTTTCTGCTTTTCCTGCCAAGCATCTCTTTCACTAACTATTAATTTTTCTTCCTGCTGATCTAAAGTAACAATTTTTACTTCAATTTCCTTATTAATAAATGATCTTAATTTTTCTAAAATCTTGCCTTTATCACCGCCATTAACCCGAGGATAATTTTCTGGAGATAATTGGGAAACCGGCAAAAAACCAGTAATCTGGACAAAGCTTACTATTAATCCTCCCTTATTGGCATCATTAACTTTAACCTTAATTATTTTTTTATTTTCATAAGCATCAATTAAAGCACTCCAGGCTCTTTGCTGGCCTGCATGTCTAAAAGATAACTCTAATTCACCATTTTCATTCTCTTCTTCAATAACTGTTGCTTCAATTTCATCACCAGGCTTTAAATTTGCATACTCTTTTGCTTCAAGGTAAAGTTCGCGGCCACGCACTACTCCAGTTCTAACACCTTCTATATCTAGTTGTACTTCTGACTTTGAGGCCGAGATAACAGTGCCGCTAACTATGTCCCCGACTTGAGGAATTTGCATAAGATCTTTTTTTAATAGCTTAGTAAATTCATCACTATTTTTTTCTTCTGAATCATTGTTTTCTTTTGCCATAAATTTTTACCAATAAAAAAATGGTTCTTAACCCTCCAGTTTTACTGAAGAGTTCCCTGGCCACCTGTCCCGAGAGCTCGGGATAAACCAAAGACTTTATTATAGGTGTTTATCTAATTGTTTTTTCATTATACATGAAATATAAAATATTGCAAGAGTTTATTCATAATAAATAAAACTCATTCTAATTTGCTCAAATTGACTGCGACATTTATTTTTAAATTCTGGACTTGAAGTTAATATATATTGTACTACCACTTGACCAACAGGTATCTGCAAATCATAGATATAATCCCCATTTAAAGCCGTACTTTCTTTTTTTATAGCAGGAGTAATGCCGGCATAAGTTCTAACTAATGCCTCGTCATCCTGATCTAAAAACTGATCAATATCAACTTGTCTTTTATATTTATTCACATTACTTTCCACACGACATAATACTTGTTCATCTTCCTTGTATAAAAACCCTGGATTTTCAGTTTTAACTGCTACAAAGCCGCTGGGCAAAGTAACTTCAAAGCCCTCAACCACATTACCAACCACAATTCTGCCGTCATCAATTTCTGTAATAGCATAAGCATAGGGTTGATCTAGCACTTGTTTGCCAATCCAATCAACGCTTTCTTCTCGCACCATAGTCCACCAAATAATTAACTCTGCTGCGGCACCAATTACAATTAGTAAAACAATCTTTAAATAATATTTTTTACTATAATCAGGTCGTTGTAACATAGATTAAAATTGCTAAATTGCTATATTGTTAAATTGCTAAAAAACAATCTAACAATTTAGCAATAGTACTATATTTTAATATATTCTTGCCAAATTTTATATAATTCCCAAGTAGCAATTAAATCCCAACTATTATATTCGGCAATTTCTTTGTATTTCTTTTCTTTAAATAATCGCTCAACATCATCGCCGGTAATGCCTTCTGCTTTGGGAGATTTAATGCCAAAAGCTTGGCAGTATAAATGCAGATTGCCCTTGCGCCGAACCGCGCCGTAAAAAGATAACTGGTCTAATAAATCAATGTGTCGAGCTCCTTTATACTGGTAATTTAAATAACGGTTAGACATTAAATTCTGGGTAGGTTTAACTCGGTGAACAGCGCTGCGTACCATTAAAAAGGGAACATCAAACGACCTGCCATTAAAGCTAACAAATTCATTGTACCCTCTTGCGCCTTGCCAAAAATCTTTAAGCATTTCTGCTTCTGTTCTGGATTTAAAAGTAAAATTATCTTTGCTATATTCTTCTATTTCGGTTTCAGGTGACTGCTTGTCCACCGTAGTGCTTTGCGCAGAGGTGGAGAAATAAATAACGCCTTTTTCTTTGACTGTATCAATTATGCCGAGTGCAACTATTTCACCAGTAACAGGTGAAAAACCCAAATTTTCTTTTAGGTCAGCCAGTAAAACATTGTATTTGCCCTGATCATCTCCTGCTTCTCGTTTAATCCAACGAGTTAAACTTTCTTGAGTTACCTGATCTAGGTTGTCAAAATCCGCTCCAATTGTTTCAATATCAAAAACAAGTGCCATGTGTTTAAGTAATACGTTTTATCTTGTCCCCCTCCTTTGATAAGCCTGCCCGACATGCTTACGCAGTAAGGCGGGCGGGGAGGGGAAAGGGGTGGTCTGATTTTAGTCTTTGCTTATAAGTATTTCACCACCACCCCTAACCCCTCCTCACTTAAGGAAGGGAACTTAATGAATGTTTAATCCTTCTATTACTATTTTAACTTTTAAAATAACTTCCGTCAAACAAAAAAGCAGTTTAAAATCATTAAACTGCCTTTTTATATAATCTTGTTATATTATGCGATATTAATTACAACTTCCACTTGAACTTGCTGCACTAGCTGCATAACCAAAGCCTGCAGAAGGTGTGGTTGCATCTAAAGTTTGGCTGCATTCAGCTGGTTGAGTAGAAAAAGCAGAACAGATTGTGCTAAGCAGAGCTGAAGCTGACCTGCCTGATTGTACTTTTTGTCCATTAACTACTAATCCAGGTGAGCCAGTAATACCATATTTATTAGCATCTGCTTGATTTACGTTAAATTGAGGGAATTGACCGCTTTTCCAAGAAGTCTGGTCATTATACAATTCAGTAACTTTATATTGAGTATCAGTTGCTGTGACACAGCTACTTAACTGGCTTTGATTAATGCCTACGTTTGTTAAACAACTATCACCATCCCCTGCTTCTAAAAAGCACTCTAGATAACTAATTAATTTATCTCCTTGCTCTTTCTGAATACAATATTGTCTTAACTCTTCATCTAATTCTTTTTTGCCATGCATGGCATAATCGCAAAACTTAAGTTCAAAATCTATTTTATCACCTAATGTTTTTAGAACTGGCAAAATGCCTTTTTCAATTTGAGTGCCATAAGGGCAATGACTCATCACAAAAAGCTCTACACTGGGTTTATCGCTTTGGGTTGAAACTGTAGTAGCAGGAGGTTGATTAGCGGCTGGATCAGTTGGGCTATCAGCAGCTTGCTGTTCAATTTCTGCAATATCCATTACTTGCGGAAAAAATTTAGTGCCGTCTTTAGTTAAATAAGAATCAATGTCTTGCTCGCTGCCAATATCAATCGTCATCTTATAAAGTCCGCCTTCTTCAGTTATTTCTTTAACCGTAGCAGTTGAGCCTGGCTGCATTAAATTAGCATTAATAAACTCCTCTGTTTTAGCCTTGGCTTCTTCAGGAGTTAAAACTATTTGTTTGTTTTTTGTTTGAGTAAATGAATAGTACCCAGCAGCTGCCAAGACTATAACAATTCCCACTAAAATAATAATTTTCTTCATATTGGTTTTTGCTCTTGTCATTTCGACTGCCCCAAACTAATCAAAGGAAAGAAAAAATGACAAAAATAATAATTAATAATGAAAATTAGTTCGTAAAAACAGTATTAAAACCTTAGCAAACTTATTAAAAAATGTCAAAAGGGGCTATTTATCAAACCCCTCTCAACCTTTGCATACAACTTATCAACTTCCTTCTGCAATTCTATCGTATTTTGCAAACTTGTTATCACTTTTAAATAATACTCTGCTTCCTCTCTGCTTAAATTACGGCCAACCCTGTCCTTTATCCATTTATCCAAAACCTGATAACCGCCAATATAATATTCCCAAACCTCTATTTCAATGCCTGCAAAATACTGCTGATCATTTATATAAAGTTTTTTTTCTTTTTTATCATATTCTCTTTTTTTAACTTCATTCAAACCAATTCCCTCGAATTTCGCAACTGTTTTATTTAATTTTTTGCTTTTTAATAAATGCAAGTCAATCAATTCCTTGCCCAACCCGCTTAATTCCTTAAACAATTTATAATCTGCCGTAAAAGGCACGCGAGGGAAATCTATTTTTAAAAATTCCTGATATTTCTGGCGGTATTTATTAGAATATAAAATCGCGTAGATGTAATTAAATACTTCTTCAGGCTTCACTGCTTTTTTATATTTTATTTTTAGTAACTCTAAAATTTCTTTTTTAATATTGGAAATTTTATTTTTCTTCTGCTCATCAAGTTTAGACTGTTTCCCAATTAAATCTAATTGCTTTTGCCCATTAAAAATCGGCTCTGTTTTTTGTTGTTGGTAAAGGTAGAGAGGGAAATAATAATTTGCTTCTCTTCCACGATTTGAAATATAACAACGATCTCCAATACAGTCGCTTATAAAAATATGCTGAAATTTATCACTTGATAATATTTTTGTTGATATTAAAGATATATTGTCTTTAATTAAACTATTCATTAATGACTTTCTTGATCTTTGTAAAATTATATTATTATATATCACCTTCCTTTTATCAAAAACTCTGTAATTATAATCTTGAATCTCATTATCTATGTCTATACTTTTTAATTCCTCATACCACTTTTCAATTAAATCTTTTTTTACTCCATAATTCTGCATTGTAATCTCAAATAATTTTTTATCCTTAATAGATAATCTTGTTATTAAATTTTGCTTATTAAAATCAACTAATACATCATCTTTGCCAGTAGCAATTCCTGCGTTGTATTTATTAAAAATTTCATCAACACCAAAAAAATTACCATACTTAATTATATAACCTGCCATTTTGGGGCTAAAAAAACAAAATCCATTTTTATATTTTTTTGACCATCTGGTTTTTAAAAATTCCTCATCAAACTTTCCAACTTCTAAACTTTGCCATTTTGTATTTTTAACATTATGGCTTTCTAAAAATTTATATTTTTCTTTTCTTAAACCGTAGAGGTCGAAGTATTTAATTTTTGGTTTAGTGATTTTCATGTTTTACCTTTTTTATATTCTCTAACTTTTTTAATAATTTCATTATTTCTTTATTTTGGTATACTTTTTCTAAAGTTTTGTAAGAAGTAATATCTTGCCTTCTTAAAACTAATAAAATTTTTTCCAAAGTTTCTATTAAAGTATAAAGGCCTAATTTTTCTACCTCATCATACCTTTTTTTACCCTCTGATAAAAGTTTATCAAAAATTTGTTTTTTATCTAATGTTGTCCTTTCGGGCTCGTTTATCGTGGTATAAAATGTAGCTATACAATCTGAAATATAATAATCATTAATATCACCTATTTGCGCAAATAATGATATACAAATATTTTTAAAATCTTCGTTTTTTAAAACTTGAGCTGTTATTAAATATGAATTTGGAACCTTTGCTGACAAAGACTGCTTTTCTTTAAGGTTTTTTAAATTATCAAACCACTTTAAAAAAGTTTCATTATCAAAATCTCTATAATATTTTAAAACTATTATAAAATAAGAATAATTATGTTCTATCCTTGATCTTAAATAATGCAAATATGTTATAAGTTCTTCAATTCCTTTTTTAAAATATCTTTCATCAATTTTTTCCCAAATTTTCTGAGATTTATATTGTTTAAAACCAAACCAACCGGCAAGCAAAGCACCTGTAATAACTGCTACAGTATTACTGTTAAAAAATTCATCTATAAATTCAATAATAATACACATATTTTTCTTTAATATTAGAAAAAACTTGACAAGTTATATAAATATGTTATTATATAATTAAGCATAAGTCCTTTGTTAAGGGACTGCGGCGCTTCCCCACATCGTGGTTAATGAGCCGCGGCGTAACAACTTAGCAAGGCAGCTTCCCCGCAAGGGGATTTTTTTATTTTACCCCGCACTTTTTGCGCAGAATTATTTAAATAATAATAAAAACAAAAATTAATATTATAACAACTGCCCAAAAAGTGCGGGGTTTTATAAATATTGCTGGTCAAAAGCGACTTTTTTTTCAAAAACTCGGTACCATTTCTTATCTCCCGGCTCATATTTTCTATGAATACCCCAAACAAACATATCAACCGCCTGCAAGCCTCCTATTTTTTTAGAATCTTCATGATAAATATCAAAAGGCATATTCGGTTCAAGACGGCCTTCTAATTGACGAATAATGTATTGGTTGAATTCTTTAATCCCCTTTTTGCCTTTTGATTTATCTATTGTCAAAATAATTCTTGTTTTATTGGCTTTTTCAAAAGGAATGTGCTCAAAAACTTGACGAGCCA
>Ga0180007_10006974_pt1 | contig 10846 bp, 12 predicted proteins | sample MM_PC_MetaG_FD_121122 | JGI IMG/M metagenome (GOLD analysis project Ga0180007, IMG submission 121122) | Groundwater microbial communities from the Aspo Hard Rock Laboratory (HRL) deep subsurface site, Sweden - MM_PC_MetaG | ecosystem: Environmental > Aquatic > Deep subsurface > Groundwater...
CAGGGTTAGTAATTGATTATTGAATTTGTTTGGTTCTTGTTTCTTTCATTGATGTGCATGGCTCTGCCTGGAAAAATTATAAAAATAGAAAATAATCAAGCTGTGATTCAATTTAATGGACATAAACACACAGCGAAACTTGATTTAATCAAGAAAATTAAAATTGGTGATTATGTTTATACGCATGATGATTATGTTTTAGACAAAATTAGCCAAAAAGAAGCAGAAAAAATTTTAAATTTGGTTAGAACAGTATAATTTTTAGGCTGTCAAATTTTTTTGCAAGCCCAAAAGCATTTTTTCATGAATAATCAAAAAAAAGGAATTTTATTAGTTCTATCCACTGCTTTTATTTCTGGTATTTCAATTTTTATCAATCGTTTTGGCGTTAATGTTGTAAATCCTTATATTTTCACAGGTTTGAAAAATTTGATTGCTGTTTTATTTTTGTTAGTTTTTATTTTAGCTTTAGGAGAACGGAGACAGTTTAAAGCGCTTAGCAAAAGACAGTGGCGGAGATTAGTTTTAATTGGTTTAATTGGCGGCAGTGTCCCTTTTCTTTTATTTTTTAAAGGTCTTTCTATGAGTACTGGCGCAGAAGGAGCTTTTTTGCATAAAATAATTTTTTTGCCAGTTATTTTTTTGGCCTGGATTTTTTTAAGGGAAAAAATCAATAAAAATTTAGTCATAGCTACAATTTTGTTCTTGATAGGCAATATTCTTTTATTGAAAATGACACCGAGGCTGATTTTAGACAAAGGCGATTTACTGATTAGTGTCGCAGTTTTGTTTTGGGCGATAGAACAAATTATTTCCAAAAAAGCCTTAAAAGAAATCTCACCCAAAATTTTAGCCATTGGCAGACTAGGCTTTGGTTTTGCTTTTATTTTGTTATTTTGGATTTTTACCGGTCAAATCAATTTATTAACCAATTTAGTGGTTCGTGATTTGTTTTGGATCTGGGGCACGGCTGGTTTTTTATTTTTTTATGTTCTTACTTGGTATTCTGGCTTAAAAAGATTAAAAGCATCTACTGCAGTTTGTATTTTAACTTTAGGCGCGCCTATTACTGCTATTTTAGAAATGGCGCAATCTAGCAAATTTGATTTTCAGAAGAGTCTAGGCGCGTTTTTAGTTTTTTTAGGCGTGATTTTTTTAATTAGTTTAAAGCGAGTATCCTTGGTTTTTCTTAAGGGGCTAGTTCCCAAGCAGTCCCTTTGGCTTAAAGAAGATAAAAAGATTAATTTGGGAACAGCCCCTGAAGAATCAGAAAACTTAAAATGAAAATGCATCAAGGACTAAAAACAGCCATTCTTTATTCTCTACCTCCGCATCAGCTTGGTTTTTGCGGACCTAAAAACAAAACAGAAACAAAAAAGCTTTTAGCTTATTCGCAGGAAAGTTATATAGATGAAAAAGCAATCAGAAAAATTTTAAAAAAATTTACTAGCGCTTTTGTTTATTATGATTTAATTGCAAAATATAATCATATTTTAGATTCTTTTGATGAGAAAGTAGTGCGCGCTTATTGGATTGGCAATCAGTTGTTAGATAATGTGTCTATTAGCGATTTACGCGAAACCATTGCTTTGAAGTTTAATTTACCAGAAAAAGCTAGAGCAATTCCAATAAATTCTAAACCGCACCATAGCTTTCATGTCAATATAATTGGTTCAATTAGTGGACGGATTAAATTTACGGATAAATTAAGAAATTTATGTAAGATTTCACACAAAAAAATTGGCAATCAATATTTCTCCCTGCATTGGGGAGAGGTTTGCGAAAAGTTAGGGAGAGAAGACATTGAAAATTTGAAAAAATATACATATTGATAATTCAATTAAAACTTAATTAAAATTTTTATGAAAAATAAAAAATTAAAACTTGCTATTATTGGGTTTACTTCATGCAAAGGGTGTCAGTTTGTGATTTTAGATTTAGGCAAACAGTTTTTTAATTTATTAAAAGAGGACTTTGAATTAGTGGAAATGTCGCTTTATGAAGATAATCTTGATAAAGAGCAATATGATCTAACTATTGTAGAAGGTTCTATTGTGACTAAAAAAGATCAAATTAAAATTAAAGAAGTTAGAGCTAAAACAAAAATTTTAATTGCTTTAGGCGCTTGCGCCTGTTTAGGAGGAGTGCCAGAGATTAAAAATTACCGCAGTAAAAATAAATTATTAAAAAAAGTTTATCGCAATATCAAAGGCATTGATAATCCTAAAATTAAGCCTATTCATGAATTTGTTAAAATTGATTTTTCCATTCCAGGCTGTCCGCCAAACAATCAAGAAATTTTAGAATTTTTAAAACAGATCAGGATGGGCAAAATACCAAAAATAGAAAAAAGGCCAGTCTGCTTTGATTGCTCTTTAGCCACAACATCAAAATGTTTTTTAAAAAAAGGACAAATGTGCTTAGGTCCAATTACAATCACTGGCTGTGCGGCTATTTGTCCTGAAAATAATTATCCTTGTGAAGGCTGTCGCGGACCCCTGCTAGATGAAGCTAAAGATAATGTGAAAAATATTTTCCGTTTATTTAAAGGCAGAGAAAAGCAAAAGGATATTGAATTATTGCTGGAAAAATATGGAATAAGGGATGATGTTGGTAAGTGATAATTAAAAATCAATCTTTATGCTTAATAAAAAATTAACTTATTTGCAAATTGCTTTTAATCGTAGCTTATTAGAGGCGCAAAAAATGATTGTAATACTGCCTGTTTCTGGCAGGATTTTAATTGAAGCTGGCACTTCTTTGATTAAGCAATATGGCGTGCAAAGCATTATTGCCTTGAACCAATTTTGGACTATCCGTCTTGGCAAGCCAGGATATATTGTGGCTGACATGAAGTGTATGGACAGGGGAGCTAGAGAAGTAAGAATTGCTAAATCAGCTGGCGCTAGCGCAATTACTTGTTTAGCAATTGCTCCAATAGAAACCATCAATTATTTTTTAGAACATTGCAAAAAGGAAAAAATTGATTCAATGCTGGATATGATGAATATTCAGTTTCCTTTTGAAATTTTACAACAATTAAGGGTTAAGCCGGACATTATTGTTTTGCATCGCGGCTTAGAAGAATATCAAGGTTCAAAAAAATCTTTGCCTATAGATCAAATTGCGCAAATTAAAAGAGTTTATAGTCCTTTGATTTCTGTAGCAGGCGGAGAAGATTTTAAAGAAGTTAGACATTCTGTTTTTAATGGAGCGGACATTGCGGTTGTTTGGCAGAAATTTGCCCAAAAGCCATTAGCAACTGCTGAAACAGCTTTTGAATTCTTAAAAGAAATAAAATGATTTTTTTATGCGCCTAGAGCACAAGAAAAAATATTTGCAAATAGCTTTAAATAGTTCATTCTCTGAAGCCAGAGAAATTCTTTTTAATTTGCCTGTTTCTGATAGGATTTTAATTGAAGCCGGCACGCCTTTAATCAAATCCGAAGGCGCAAATGTTATTCGTGAAATTAAGTTCCTAAAACCTTATTCTTATATTGTAGCTGATTTGAAAATTATGAATTTGGCTAAAAAAGAAGTTATTTTAGCGAAAAAGAATGGAGCAGACGCAGTGGTTTGCTTGGGTTTTGCTCCTATAGAAACTATTGATGAATTTATTCGGCTTTGTGAAGAATATCAAATGGATTCTATGTTAGATATGATGAGCGTGAAAAATTCGCTTTTAGTTCTTAAAAAATTAAAAAAACCACCTAATGTAGTGATTTTGCATCGCGGAGCAGATGAAACTGAAAATCGCGAAAAATTAATTCCTTATTATCAAATTAAGCAAATTCAAGGAGCTTTAAATAATGTTTTGATTTCTGTTGCTGGCGGGGATGAATTAAGTGAAATTCGCTCTGCTATTTTTAATGGAGTTGATATTCTAATTTTATGGAAGGCTTTTTATCATCCCGGAGCAGAAATATCAGTTTTAGCGAATAAATTTTTAAAAGAAATTCAATAATGTTTTAGCTTTATGTGATTTTCAATTAAATCCTTTGCTATACTTAATTTGGCGTGGTGATTATAAAATTTATTGTTTTAATCTTGCACCTGCCATCCGCCCAGGGCGGAGGGTATGGGATTGATTTTAAGACTTATGCATTTGCTATCAAACACAGAGGATCTATTCTTTTTTCGCGATTGCTTTAATGCCTTCAAGAATTTCTATGGGCAAAGCAAAAATAGTCATTTTAGAAGGATCTGGTTGGAGTTTTTCAATAGTTTGCAAAGTTCTTAAGGAAAGACCGCCGGAAACAGTTTTCAATTTTTCCGCGGCGCGAGCAATATTTTCCGCGGCTTCAACTTCTCCTTGCGCTTTAATCACAATCGCTCTTCTTTCTCTTTCTGATTCAGCTTGGCGCGCCATAGAGCGCTTCATATCCGCAGGCACTTCCACATCTTGCATTTTAATTTCAGTTACATTAATTCCCCATTCATCAGTAGCTTTATCAACAATGATTTTGATTTCTGTAGCTAGCTTGTCTCTTTGGCTTAAAAGTTCGTCTAGTTCTGCTCCGCCAATAATATCGCGTAAAGCCGCCATAGCATATTGCGAAACTGCGTAAGAATAATTTTCAACTTTTAAGACTGCGTCTTCTGCTCTTTCTACCTTAAAATAAACAACAGCATTGATACCCACGGGAACATTATCTTTTGTAATGGCTTCTTGTTGCGGCACATCAATGGTCATAATCCGTATATCTACTGTGATCATTTTTTGCGCGACAGGAAAAAGCCAAGTTAATCCTGGTGAGCGCGTGCCAGTGTATTTGCCTAGAGTTAAGACTACTCCGCGATTGTACTGGTTGATAATGCGCAAGCCAGAAAGAATAAAAAGGACAATTAAGATCAAAGGGATTAAAAGTGGCATAGAAGTTGAATAATAAGCCTAATTCTGTTCTGTAAAAATATTTTACAGAAAATTTGGGCTTATTTTTTTGTTATTTAAAAATTATAATTTAATTATATTATAAATATGATTTGCGCGCAAATTTTTTGTGTTTTAATTAAAAAATAAATTTTAGTCAAGAATGCTTGACAAGATTATTGGAATTTGCTATACATAAGATGTCTTTAATATAGACAAAAAAAGGAGAAAAAAATAATGAATAATATTATGGAAAGAGAGCTTAAGAAGACCTTGGAAGAGCAAGCGAGGCGCAACAGTGGAGTGGGCGTGGATGTTGTTAAAAAGTGGCAAAAGATGGGCAGACAGCCAAAATTGTCTATCTTAATAATTGGAAGAGAAGTGTACTGTGAAGGGTATGGCACTGCTGTCATTAGATGGCAGGGAATCTATCAAGATGGCGTGGAGGCTGTGCCTTGGGCAACAGTAAGTTTGAGGGGAAGAGGTAAGTCCATTCATGGCTCTCTTTCGCCAGCAGGGGAGCTAATCCTTCAGGAGCAAATAGAGGAGGCGGAAAAAATTAGGCTCACTATTCTAAAAGGGTTAGTGAGCTAAAGTTAAATTTTGTTTTTTTGTGGTTTTTGTAAAAGCCGGCAATTTATCTTTAATGAGATATATGTTGCCGGTTTTTCTTTTGTTTGAAATATTTTTTTTGTGTATTGTTTTCTAGTCTTTAGGTGCAACGACTAAAGTCGTCGCGTGGGGATGTTTCTCAGATTTCAGGTGCGACGACTGAAGTCATCGCGTGGGGATAGAGATTTGCGCTATACTTTTAAAAAAGATATAATAAATAAAAATATGCAGAAAAAAATTAAAATTGATCATATTGCAAAAATTGAAGGTCATGCTGGTTTTGTAGCTAATATTATCAACGGAGACATTAAATCCGCGCGCATTGAAATTCTAGAAGGCGCGCGATTGATTGAAGGCTTGTTAATTGGTAGAAAATACGATGAAGCGCCAATAATTACTTCTAGAATTTGCGGCATCTGCCCAATTGTGCATAATATTTGCTCAATCAAAGCAATGGAAAATGCTTTAACTGTAAAAGAAAGTCAGCAAACCGCATTATTGCGCGAGCTTTTGCTTTATGGACAAATTCTTCAAAGCCATTCTTTGCATTTATTTTTACTCTGTCAAGACCATGAAATTTTAAGTTTAAGAGATTGGATCAATACTTATTTAGCAATTTTAGGCGGTAGATCAATTCATCCTTTAACAACTATGATTGGCGGTTTTAGAAAAATGCCAGACGCGCAAAAATTAGCCAAACTTTTTGAAAATTATTTTGATGTTTTAAAAATTGCTTTAAGTCTACCTCTTCGTTTTCAAAAACAACCGGAATTTTTTAGAAAAACTGAATTTAAAGCTTTGGATAGAATTTATAATGGCAAGATTCAAGAACTACCAGAAGAAACGCAAGCAGGCGTGGTAAATCGAGCAAAGAATATTTTTATGCTTGGAGCTTTAGCCAGATTGCATATTTATAATTACAAAGATCATAATTTAAAACTGCCTTGTTATAATACTTTTTATAATCTTTACGCGCAAGTAATTGAAATAGTTTATTATTTGGAAAAAATTAAAGAGCTGACGCCTAAAAAATTTAAAGAAAAAAATATTAAATATAAAATTAAAGCTGGCAAAGGCATAGCTGGTTGCGAAGCTCCGCGCGGAACTTTATATCATTCTTATGAAATTGATAAAAAGGGCTTTATTGTCAAAGCTAAAATTGTTACTCCTACGGCGCAGTTTTTGAATAATTTAGAAGCTGATTTAAAAGAATACTTGAAACAAGACCAAAGCGAGTCTGGCATTAAAGCTTTAATTCAGGCTTATGATCCTTGTATTTCCTGCGCAACGCATTAAAGAGAAGGATACAAGGACACCCCCCAATACGGCCTGCCTGCAAAGCTTCGCTTGCGAAAGCAGGCGGGCGGGCAAGCAAGAAACAAGAAACAAACAAATCTCAAATTTCAATAATAAAAAAACAGGAATAATTAGTTATCCACAGGTAGATAATGATCGGACATAATATTTTAAAATTTATGGCTTGTTTGAGCCGTATTTTTATTATTAGATAATAATTGCAGAAAAAAGCTTGACAAGATTTAATAATTAAAATAAGATAAGCTTATTGTTGACTTTTGAAACGGGCTTCGATAAACATATAACGAATCCCGAATCTACACTATGCCCGTAGAAACTATTTTAAAAGAAATTGGTTTAAGTGAAAAAGAAATCAAAGTTTATTTAGCTTGTTTAAAATTAGGCGCGGTTTCAGTGCGCAAAATTGCTGAAGAAACGCGCGTTAATCGAGGAACAACCTATGATATTTTAAAGTCTTTGTTGAAACAAGGCTTGGTTGCTTATTTTCATAAAAAAACGCATCAATATTTTATTGCTGAAAATCCAGAAAGATTGATTGATTTGTTAAAAAGCAAAAAACAAAAATTAATTATTTTGGAAAAAGACATTCGCTCCATTATTCCGGAGTTAAAATCAGTTTATGATAATGCCGGGAATAAGCCAGTAGCGCGTTTTTATGAAGGATTCAGCGGCTTGAAATTTATTTTACAAGATGTTCTAAATTGCGTAGATAAAACTGGTAAAAAGCAATATTTTGTTTATTCTGCTGAAAGTATGCGTCAATATTTACATCAGGCTTATGCTGATTTTACAAAAGAAAGAATCAAGAGAGGCATTAAAGTAAAAGTGATTGCTCTTGGTAGGGGCGGAAAGTTATGCGGTTTGGATGAGCGCAAATGGATTTCTAAAAAAGACAGCGCCCCGACTTACATTATTATTTATGAGCAAAAAGTAGCTTTAATTTCCGTGGATAAATTAAAAAATCCCTTGGGTGTGATTTTGGAAGATCAAGGAATTTATGAAACACAGAAAATGCTCTTTGAATTTATGTGGAAGAATTTATAAGTTTTTCAATTGATTGATTTTATCAAAAAATCTATGAGAAATTTTTACGATCTCCATACCCATTCATTTTATTCAGACGGAGATTGTTCTCCAGTAATAGTTGCAAAGATTGCTAAAAAAAACAATCTGCGAGGCGTTGTTTTAACTGATCATGATACTATTTTAGGTTGGCAGGATTTTTTTCAAACAGCTCAAGTATTAAATTTTTTCACAGTGCAAGGCATTGAAATAACCTCGCAACTTTTTGGCGTTGATTTGCACATTCTAGGATACAGTCAAAATTTTAATGTTGCAATGCTTAGTCCTTTTTTGAAAGAAGCTCGGTGCATAGCTTTTCAGCGAGCGCAAGCAATTGCCAGAAAACTTAAAGAAAAAAATATTGCCGATCTTGATATTGAAACTTTGCAAAGAAAGAAAGGCAATAACGCAATCTTAAGGAAATATGATATTGTGAAAACAATTGCTTTCAATTATGTCATTTCAATAGAACAAGCCGGAAAATTGATTAATAATCCAGGAGACATTGCTTATGTGCCGCATAATAAAAAGAAGGTTTTATCTGCTAAAGCAGTTATTGATTTAATACATAAAGCAAATGGCATAGCTGTCTTAGCTCATCCAGGTGAAATTGCGCAAAAAGAACAAAATGGAGAAAAAAAGATGTTGGATATTATTGATGAGATGATTCAATTGGGTATAGATGGTTTGGAAGTATTTTCGTCCTTTCATAGCAAAAAACAAGAAAAAGAATTTTTAAAAATTACTAAAAAATTTAAATTAGTCAAAACAGGCGGTTCAGATTTTCATGGCGCAATTCATGCGCCCAAGATTACCTTAGGCGCTAGTGGAATAGATGAAGTTGTGTGGCAAGAATTTTTATTCAAATTGCCAAAATAAAAATAAAAAGGAGAAGTAAAGTGGAAACAAAAGATTTTAAAATAAGCATTGAAAAAGCCGTTAAGAAACATCAGTTAGGAATGATTGATGATATCAAAGTGCCAACTAGTTTTCCAACGATTGGCAGTGATGGGCTTTTTTGCGTAAGCACTTCAGAAGGAAGGTTTACTTTTAAATTCATAGAAGACAAACGTAAACTGCAGGAGCGAGTTGAATATCATCAATTGCTTGCGCCAATTTTGCCAATTCCAGAATTAATAGTGACTGAAGAAAATTATATTCTTTTTCACTATATAGACGGAGAAACATTGTTAGATAAAGTGTTGCAGAACAAAATAGATGCATGGCAGTATTATAATGAGGCATTTTATTTTCTGCGATCTTTATGGGATATGGAGATGGAAGAAAAAATTGTTCATTTTAAAAAAAGAGCCAGTCTTGAAATTCAAAAAGCTAAAAAACCGCTTTTTGAATTTTGTGGTAAAGATGCGCTGGGCTTAGAAATTGTGGTTAATGGAGAAGGCTTGAATTTTTCCATAGAGCAGATATTTGATCAAACATTGGATGTGATGCTGGCAAAAGACAAAGATAATGGAAATTTATTTCCGCGCATTACGCATGGAGACGCGAGATTGGAAAATGTTTTGGTGCATCCTATAAAAGGAGTATTTTTTATAGATTTGCGACCAGGATTTATTGATTGGATTGATGATTTAGTACTTTTTGGTTGGCAAAGGGGTTTTCGTGTGGCAGATTTTATTAATTCTCCAAAAGTTAATAAAAATCGTTATTTAGAAATAGAGTTTGATTTAAAACCTTTGCTGTTTGTTGATGCAGGAGATCAATTAGCGCATAATGTCGCAGAAAAATTTGCTGGTTATATTGGCGCACTAATTGGCATGCTCGTTTGCATTACACAATTACTGCGACTGCCTTATGTGAAGCATATTTTGTGGACTTTCGTCGCAAAATTAATGCGCTTGGTCGTATTTTACCAAAAAATGCTGAATATTTTTGGATTGCAGAAGCAGTGAAAAATTTTAATTTAGCTATTACTGCAGATAAAAAATCGTAAAAAAAGGGCCCCGCACCTAAACTTACAGGCTTGGCGCGGGGCTCGCCTTTCTTAAGAATATTTTAACTTAAAATAAATAAAAGCACAAATTTATATACTGATTAGGGGACTTCAGTCCCCGCTGTTTTCACGGACGCTAAAGCGTCCTAATCAGAAATCATATGAAAAACATCAAACAACAACCTAAAATTGTCTGCTTAGGCGCAGGCACTGGTCAAGCCGCAGTTTTAGCTGGCTTAAAAGATTACACGGAAAATTTAACTGGCATTGTTAATGTTACAGACAATGGCGGATCATCCGCGCAAATTCGGCGCAGTATGAATATTCCTCAGCCCGGGGACAGCAGAAATGTTTTAGTGAGTTCGGCTAAACCGCAGAATTTAATTACTCGGCTTTTTGCTTATCGTTTTTCTGAAGGCGAATTAGCTGGAGTGTCTTTAGGCAATTATATTATCGCGGCTTTAACACGCATTACTGGTGATTTTGGCAAAGCCGTAGAAACAGCCGGCAGTCTTTTAAGTATTCCAGGCAAGGTTCTGCCATCTACCACTAAAAGCACCAATATTTGTGCGGAGCTGGAAAATGGAAAGAAAATTTGCGGAGAATGGGAGATTATCAGTAGAAAAGATCAAGCACCAATTAAGCGTGTTTTTTTAGAAGATCGCGCTTATGCTTATCCAGAGTGTTTGAAAGTGATTCAAAAAGCCCAGCTAATTATTATTGGCCCGGGCTCGCTTTTTACTGGCGTGATTCCCAATCTTTTAATGATTAAAATGGCGCAGGCTATTCAATCCTCGCGCGCGAAAAAAGTTTATATCTGCAATATGATGACCCAGCCTGGTTTGACAGATAATTTTAAGGTTTCGGATCATATTCACAAAATTGAAAAATATTTAGGCAGTAAGGTGCATCATATTATTGTTAATCGCGGCAAAATACCAAAGGAAGTTTTAGAGCATTACGCAGATCAAAATTCTTTTCCTGTTGAAAATAATATGAAAAAAGATAAACGAATTATTGGCTTGGATTTA
>Ga0180007_10006975_pt1 | contig 10845 bp, 15 predicted proteins | sample MM_PC_MetaG_FD_121122 | JGI IMG/M metagenome (GOLD analysis project Ga0180007, IMG submission 121122) | Groundwater microbial communities from the Aspo Hard Rock Laboratory (HRL) deep subsurface site, Sweden - MM_PC_MetaG | ecosystem: Environmental > Aquatic > Deep subsurface > Groundwater...
AATGGTGCAAGGAGGACTATCACCAGTGACGAAGTTTTTAACTTTTTAAAGGATAAAAGAATCCAGTTGTCATGTGGACATTCTGCAAGTATAGGGCATTGTTTTTCAAACACTTTAATCGTTTATTCAGACGGGAGAACAGTCTGCCATGAATGCGGTTATTAAGGGGGCTTCAATGGAATTAGACAAGAAAAAGATTGATGAGCTATTTGAAAAATCCCAAAGCCAATCCGAGGCACTTGTTGAACTCTATAAAATGATATTGCCAAAGTGGGATGATATAACGACAACAAAAGGTTTTCCGATGATTGGAAAAACTGGATGGCTTTATATCTGCCAGAAATTCATTGATATGGACAAAAAACTCCATAAAAATTCTTTCCCGGCGGGTTTATGGATGAATAAAGGTTTTGGACAAAGTGATTATTTGCAAGACTGGCAAGTAAGCCTAGATCACTTTCACCCGAGTTACATTTAAGGAGGTTATCATGAAAAAAGTCGGTGCATTATGGGTTAAAGAAAAAGACGGTCGTAAATATATGACTGGTGAAATCGATTTAGGTGCATTAGGAAATGTCAAAATTGGTGTATTCCAAAACGACAAAAAGAAAAAAGACAATGAACCTGATTCTACTGTGGTTGTCTTCACAGAATAAACACTAAGGGGAGAAAACTCCCCTTTTTTATTTGCCTGTAATGGAAAAAAACACCCTACACCCCTATAAGGTATATTCTCACTTCTTGCCCCTTGCTGTCTTCTTCGTTGGCTCCGCTTCGTCAAAGACGAGTTATTCACAATTAGTTGATGTCTTCCCGATGTCAGGAGAACATAAAACTTATCCACAACCTATTGAAACCCTTTGTTTATAGGGCTTCGCATGCCTTGACGGTATGGCTGGGCATGCTATACTTTAAGAGTAAGAAATTAAACAAAAAAAGTTATGAAGCCCACAAATTACAAAGGCTCTGAAAAAACAGCCGAAAAAATCAAAGCACAAATCGCTGAAAAATGGGGAACAGAAGAAGCAGAAAAATATAACCCATCTGTAAACTGTCGAACCTTTAAAAACTGGAAAGAGCAAGGCTTCCAAGTGAAGAAAGGGGAAAAGGCCCTAAAGACTTTCACAATCGTTGAGAAGAAAAACAAGGAAGGCGAAGTAATCAGCACATATCCTAAAAATATAAACCTATTTTACATTAAGCAAGTCGAAGAAATTAAATAAATAATAGGGGGCTTAACCGCCCCCTCCTAATATATGTTTGATAAAAATTTTTACCCAACCCCTAAAAAAATAATCGGTGAAATGTTAAAACCTTATTTTTTCCATGGGAGTTTGGAATTGCGTAGTAAAATAATTCTTGAACCCAGTGCAGGGAAAGGTGATATTTTAGATTATATTGATGACAAGACTTTTAATTCAAATCACAAAATATATTGCATAGAACAAAGCCAAGAGTTACAGGCAATATTAAGAGATAAACACCATAAATTAATTGATACCGACTTTTTAAAACATGCCCCCGACTTTGATTATAATTTAATTGTTATGAATCCCCCATTTGATAGAGCTGATGAACATTTATTGAAGGCGTGGGACATAATGGAAAACGGAGATATTGTATGCTTGTTAAATGAAGAAACCATCAATAATCCCTACAGTAAAAAGAGAGAACTTTTAAAATCTATCATAGATGAGCATGGAACCGTTGAATATTTGGGTGATTGTTTCGCAACGTCAGAAAGAAAAACAGGCGTTAATGTGGCACTTGTCAGACTTTTAAAAAAGACAGAAAAAAACAAATTTTCTTTTGATGATTTAAAAGACCGTGAAGAGATTGTTTTTAATGATGATTTTATTGAAAACGGTATTGCAACAAGAGATGTTATTGAAAATATTTGTATTCAGTACGAACAGGTAAAAAAAGATTATATCGAAATGTTGAAGTATAAAAACAAAATCAGACAGTACACAGCAAATTTGACAAGCAGTGATTGGAAACTAAGAGAGGAGCATGGGCTTGAGGGTAGTGAAGACGCTTTTTTAGACTTCGTGAATGATTTAAAAATGAAGATTTGGGAGAATATTGCAACTAAAACGAAACTTGAAAAATATATGACATCAAAAGCAAGGTCAGATTTTAACAGCTATTTAAACGAACAAGGAAGCTTAGGAATAACAAAAGATAATATTCAAAGTTTTATCAGTGTAATATTTCAAAATAGATTCATGCTTTTAGAAAAATCCATTGATGAAGTATTTGACATGTTTACAAAGTATTATGATGAAAATAGATGCCATATCGAAGGCTGGAAAACCAACGATAAATGGAAAGTAAACAAAAAAGTTATATTACCAAATTGTATAGAATTGCCATGGAGTGGGGTAGGTTTCTATAAAGCCAATTATTCAAGGTACAGCGAGTTTACGGATATTGAAAAATGTATGTGCTATTTAACTGGGAAGAATTTTGAGAATATAAAACAAATTGAAGACACCATCAAGGAAATATCAGTTGGGGATTCAGATTGGCAAGATACAGAATTTTTTGAAATCAGATGTTATAAAAAAGGTACAATCCATTTAAAATTCAAAGATGAATGGCTATGGCAGGAATTTAATATGCGAGCTTGTGAGGGTAAAAATTGGCTTCCCGAAGCAGAAAAAAAAGAATGGAAAAAGAAGAAAGAACATTTAAGACTTAATTAAATAATCAGGGGGGAGAAATCCCCCTGCTAGATCATATGATTTTACAAGTTAAAAACTTCCCCACAGAAACCCATAAAACCCTTAAAAAAGCCTGTATTGACGCCGATTGTGAATTAAAAGACATTATTGCCCCTGCAATCGCTCAATACTTATCCACAGGCAAGCACCTAAAAAATATAAAACAATAAAAAAATAACATTACAATTTCAAACCATGTGCGCGCCCTTTATTTATAGGCTTTTAGATGAATTGACCGTTTCTGTGAGTGTGCTATTATATAGATATAAGAAATCAAAACAATCCTATGTTCACAAAAGAACAATCTCAAATCATCGAAGAAATAAACGTACTCTTAAAAAAATTATGCAAAGTCCAAGAGCAAGGCTCAAAAGACTTAGAAAAAATATATGAACAATCTAAATCCGAGTGAACAAGACTATTATTTAAATGCCCCATGCCAGAAATGTGGCAAGCCTAATGCCATGAACTTAATCCGAATTGACGATTTCCCTTACTGGGTTTGTATGCATTGTGAAAAGGAAAAACAGGACAAATTAGACAAAGAATCTGAAAGGTGGGAAAACAGTTTCAGGGAAAGAGACAGAAAGAGAGATTTGAAAAGAACAAAAGAATTAGACGAAAAAGCAAGAAGAAAACTAGATCCCAAATATTGCCCAGAGTGTCTAAACAAGCATGAAAATAAAGATGATTATGGGTTTCCATGCACCAACTGTCAAATGCGTATCGACTCATTAGAAGACTACGCAGAATATCAAATACAAGAATAATTATTAATAAAAAAATGTATGGAGAAAAATGCACAAATTGAACAATTTAACAAAATCAAAGCTGATTCGCTTTTGATAGTTGAAGAAGTCAAAAATTTAACAATCAATGGGATAGATGACAAAAAAGGATATGAAGCGGTAAGGGCTGGAAAAATGAAGGTAGTAAAACAAATAAAGCTTATTAAAGACGAAAGACTTAACATTACAAGGGTTTTCGACAAACTTAAAAAAGAGGTTATGATATTAGAAGATGACCAGATAGAAGTTTTAGAACCAACTAAAGATATTTTAGCAGGAAGGCAAAAGGCGATTGATGATGAAAAAGAAATGATAATCAGAAAAGAACAACTACCCGAAAGAATGGAAATGCTGAAAACGATTAACGTTGATTCTCCTGAAAGTTTTATAATCGCATTAAATAACAAGCAGTTTACAGAATTCTTCCAAGAAAAAAAAGAAGAGTATCTTGAAGAGAAAGAAAACAAATTAAAAGAGGAACAGGCACGACAAGAAAGAATAGAGGAAGCTAATAAACGTGAAGCACAAAGATTGATTGATGTTGAGAACGCAAGAAAAGAAGCCGAGGAAAAAGCTAAAAAACAGGCTGAAATTGATAAAATCAATGCCGAGAAAGAAAAGGAACTTGCGTTAAAAAAGGCTGATGAAGATAAAGAGATTGCTATTGAAAGGGAAAAGCAGAAAGCCGAAACCGAAAAACAAAGAATCATTGATGAGCAGAAAAAAGCTGATGATGAAAGATTGGCAAAAATAAAAGCCGATGAAAAAGCCGAATCGGACAGATTACAGAAAGAGAAAGAAGAAGCTGAGAAACTGGCAAAGCAAAAGAAATATATTAATTGGCTCAAGAAGAACGGTTACACCAATGAAACCAAAGATGAATTTTTTATCATACACCAAGACAACAAACACACAATTTATAAAAAGTTAGATGAATTAATTATTAAATAAAATTTATGTGGTTATTTAAAAAAGATAACAAACTTCAACAAAAACTTAATAAAATTCAACAGGAGCTTAAAGCCCCTAAAAATCAAAAAAACTCATTCGGAAAATATAATTACAGAAGTTGTGAAGATATCCTGGAAGCGGTTAAACCTTTATTGGACGGAGCGATTCTGATTGTATCAGATAAAATCGTTAATATAGGTGATAGGTATTATGTGGAAGCAACTGCCAGTTTAAGTGAGGGGAATGAAGTTATTGAAACAACAGCATATGCACGAGAAGCAGAAACTAAAAAAGGAATGGACGAAGCACAGATAACAGGGGCTACAAGTTCATATGCTCGTAAATATGCCCTTAACGGACTTTTTGCCATAGATGACACAAAAGATGCTGATACTATGGATAACAGCAAACCGAAAGAAACCCCCTCCCCTGCCCCAAAAGCAACTTTATTCAGAAAGATGAACGAATCAGTGGGTAGAACCATAACAGCCAATGAAACTGCTTTGATGATAGAAACTATCGAAAAACATTCAGGAATCATAATAAAAGATGTGAAAGAATTAGACCAATATAAATGTAAAGGCATATTGGAAATGTGGAACGCTTAATTATTAATCATAAAACAAATGAACGTAAACAAAGTAATGCTCTTGGGTAGATTAACAAACGACCCGGAGATTAAAACAACCCCAGCAGGGGTAGTAGTTGCAAAATTCTCAATTGCAACAAGTGAAAAGTACAAAGACCAAGCAGGGGCAATGCAGGAGAAAACAGAATTCCACAATATTGTAGCATGGGCTAAATTGGCTGATGTTATTGGTCAATATTGTAAAAAAGGAAACAGAGTTTATATCGAGGGAAAGCTTACAACTCGAAATTGGGAAGGGCAAGACGGAATTAAGAGATATGCAACCGAAATTGTCGCTAGGGAACTTGTCATAATTGATTTTCCACCAAAAGATGACACGCAGGGAGTCCCTGCACACGATACAGAAGAAGAAATTAAAGTTGAAAACATACCCTTCTAAGCCTTAATCGTTAGTTGCCCCCTTCTGGAATCCGTTGGGGGCAACGGCGAACACTTATGTATAAAATGAAATTAAACGGTGTGCTTGAAATCAATGAGCCGTTAGAAAAAGAAAAAGATTACAGCATGGTCCTAAAAAGAGTCGCTTTAAAAGATATTGTGACCAGGGAGAACGAATCTTCAAAAGTGATAACCTTTATAATGGAAAATCAAGATATCGTGACCTTAATAGGCGAAGACAAGGTTATTGAAGCAAAGCCCACCAAATTCACACAATCTCAAATCCTTAGATTCGTAATCGAAAAGAATTGGGAAGACCAACATTCAGGGCATATGGAGAAACAAGAATATTATAATAAAATAATCGGTGAAATCATTGAAAATGAAAGAAGCCGTTATCAATAAAAATATATGAAGAATGGAGATATAAAGCTTGCTAAAGGAGTGACTATAGAAAAAAGTATCTTTGACAGTCACCTAAGAGACCCTAAAAAAGGATTATCGATGGGGGGTATGGTTTATAAAAAAGTGCCAAAGGATTGCGATTTAATTATCCTTTGCGGAAACAGTGGTGGCGGTCATCGCCCCTACAAATGTTTATTGCCTCACCAGATGTATTTGGACGACCTTAAAGAAGATTTTGAGAAACACGGATTCGAGGTCATAACTATTTTCCCTGTAAAATCAAAGACAAATCTCAATATTGCTTACAATGGAGATTATGGGAAACAAAGATGGGGAAATAGTTAATTAAAATAAATAACACGTTAATTCGTATCGGGTTATCTGATGAGGTAATCCGCAACGAGTTAATTATTAAACAAAAATAAAATGACCAAAAATCAAAAGATAAGCGATTCATTGAAACGCTATCACAGACGTAAAAAGACTTTAAGAGATGTAAAAATAATTATGATACCGATTGTTACCTTAATTATAATAATGGCAATAGCAGGGGTTACACAGGCAACACCTTTGACAGCCGATACAGACAGGCACAACTTTCTCCCCAGGAATGAGGACAAGGAAATGACCGTACCTGAAAAGGTGGTTTATTACGCACAGAGAAGTGACGTTGATATTAAAACTGCTTTGAGGATTGCAGATTGTGAAAGTGATTTCAGACCAGAGGTGGAAAGCCCTATTTCGAGTGCCACGGGAATTTTCCAATTTATTGATAAAACGTGGGCGAATTATTGTGTAGGTGATAGGAAGAACGCTGATGATAATATTAAATGTTTCATGAAATTATATCCTAAGCACCAATCATGGTGGGAATGTATTTAAACAAGTTTATTACTCTAAAATCTCATTTACTCCGCTCCGCTCCGTCAAAAGTATCAATTAATGTTTAATTTAAAAGCCTTTAAGATGTTAAAATTTAGGTTGTATATTTGGTTATGTGGAAGTTATGCACAAGTGCTTGAAGCCCTTTGTTTATAGGACTTTACGTCTATTGACGGTTTGGGTGTGTATGTTATACTTTAAGGGTAATAAATTAAAGAAAAAATTATGTTTGATGGCATTGGGAATGACACTGGGAAAACAAGAGAAGTTGTAGTGTCTAAAAATTGTGTAAAGGTCAAGGTTTGGACTAAGGAAGAGGAAGATTATAGAAATGCGTTAATGACCAGCGAGGAGGTCGTAAAGGAGGAGAGAAGGCTATTTGATAAGTTGAACAGTACCGAGAGTGAAGAGGAGCGGGAAGAGATTGGCTGGGAAATAAAGAACTTTCATCAGAGGATAGCAGATGAGGAGGACGGGCTAGGTGTGTATCCGACAGTGACCAGGAGGGAAAAATAATGGAATAATGGCGAGATTAATTTCTCGCTTTTTTTAATCCCACAAACCAACCCTCAAAAGAAATCCCGAAACCTTACATAACAAAATGATGAATGAACGAAATAAAGATTGAATAAGGTGTGTTTATTTTGTTATGACGGAACGTGATTTTAAAAGCCTCTTTTATTGGATCTGTAAAAATTGCCTTAGTTGCTGATTTGATAGCCTTCTGAACCCGTTGGAGCTGTAAAAATGAGCCTTGCTGATGATTACCCTGAACTTGTACCGATAATTAAAGGCGCTTCCTTTAACCAGATATTTGAATGGTTCTTCTCCCTTGCCCAAATCCGTTATGCCACTAAAGCCCACCTTAATTCTTTTAATAATAAAATAGGTACACCAAAGAAAATTGAAGCCCTTATTGACGGGGGCTTTTTAGGTTTTACAGGAGATTATTTTTTTACAGGTCCTAAAGCACTGGATATATTAGAGAAAGAGAACTTTCACTATAAAATCTTACAGCGAAAATTTACAGGTGGAGTAGGAGAACACCAACAGGAATTGTCATCTGTAATTTTTAACATCATGAAAGAGCCCTTTTTTTACAGGTGCTTTTATCCTAAATTAGCCTATAAAGGCGACACTCGTTTTATTGAGCCTGATGCCTGCTTGATTTTTAAAGACGGTGACAGAATTAAGATTGAATTCCTTGAAGTTGAAAATTTGAAACCTGATGAAACGTGGAAATCTCATCTTGAGGGGAAACAACGGAAATATGCCATTAAGGGAAAATGTTTTGATCTGTATGACCCCTGGTGGATAAAAAGCAGTAAGAAAATGAATTTACCAATATGCAAGCCTGAACAGTTTTGTTTTTCTGTACGGTGTTATAGTGAAATGCAACCTGAATGTGAGGGGTGGAGGTTTTGGGAGTGATTAGGAAAAGGCACATTTTATATTTTTCACTTATCTTTTTTGGATTTTTTAATTTTTGCTTTGCAGGAGATGAACTGAATTCTGGAAAAGATGACCGAATCATTGCTAGTGAATCTATACTTTCTGTAGAAATTGGCGAGAATATTATTTTAACAGATAAAACCAAAAAGGAAATTGATAATTTTATTAATAAGTTACCAAAATATTATCACATATTTGTTATCACATATATTATCGATAATGATGTCGCAAAAGCAAAACTAAAAGAAAAACACATCGCTGAATATTTAGAAGAGAAGAAACTCGATAAATTCTGGGTTTTAGACTTTGTAAATACAAAACTTGAAAGTACTAATCAAGTTTATAAGGATTTTATATATGCCAAGCTTATTGCATATCAATTCGGTTCCATAGGTACTGATAAAACAAAAAATGCCTTTGCCGCTTTTATTAATCTGAAAGAAAAGGGGGTACCTATAAAAAAAGAGCCCCTTGAGCTATTGAATAGACTCCTTAATAATCAACATAGTCTTTTCTCGGCAATACAAGAAGAAGGACAACGAGAGGATAAAATAAAAAAAGATGCTGTGTCATCGAATGATGTAAAGGCGTTAAGAAATGAAGTAGAAAAACCAAAGGAAGATAAGAGAAATATTTTTGAAAGAAACCCTGTTACTTTTACCTGGCTTATCTTACTTTTTGTGGTATTACCAACGGGTGTTGTAATCAAAGGTATGGAATTCAACCTTGAGAAAATAATGAATTTAAGGAAGTATTTATATATTTTTTCAAATTTTGGTTTAAAAAAAAAACCATACCTTAAAAGCGAAAATGGTTTAAGAGGTATTTATTTAAAAAAGAAAAAAATGTATTTGATTTTGAAATTTGCAGTATTACCCTTGCTTTGTTATATCGTTGTAAAAATATTTGCAACAACCGATTTTTATGATAGCCTCTATAATTTTTTTATAGAAGATAAAAATAACAATCCATCTTTTATAAAAACAGATGAAACCATAAAAGACAGATTGCAACTTTCTTTTATGGTGCTTTTGTATATCGTTAGTTTTTTTATGATAAAAGCAGATAGACTCATTAATTTATTCATTTGCCCAGTTTGTTTGAAAACAATATTTACAAATACTTTTAATATCACTTGTCCTTTTTGTGATGGCTCTATTGGGGATAATGAAAGCTATATTTTTAATAAACATAAAAGTTGTAAAAGTGTTTTAAAATTCGTGAGTTGTCCTCAATGTAAGAGCGATATTGATTTATTTAGACCATATGACGAAGAATTGTATGAGAGAAGGAGATATGAAAGGACATAATATTCCAAAAATTATTGGTAAAAAAATTGGCAATAAATTTGTTGGTGAAAACAGAGTTGTGAAAAGACAATCAACTCAATTAGGAGAAACATCTTCAAAAACTGAATCAACTATTGAATTACCAAAAATCGATTTATTTAAAGTTTCGGTCAAAAATCTTGAACGAAAGATCCAGAGAAATCTAAACTCAGGAAAACCAAGCGATTTTCTTTTTATATGGAGTGGAGAGCGTAAACTCCGCAAAGAAGAAATGGACGTACAACACCAAAGCATTATTTTATCTCAAATCCAGAGTTTAAGAGAAATGGGTTCAGAGATAGCAGAACTTCAAGCGGACAGGGTTTTTAATGGTGGCTTGTTGAATTGTATTTTAGAAAAAAGAAAAGCGGATGCAGATTTCGCCTTAGCACAACGAAAATATGAATTTCATAGTTTGGCCTCTGACATGATTGACCGAAGTCTTCAACACCAAGAAAAGCTATCTGAAATAAATAGAGCTAATAAAGAAAGCGATGCAAAAATATATACTGATAAACTGATAGCTGAAGCGCAGGTTGAATTAATAAAAGCTCAAGCAGGCGAAATTACCGCCAGGGCGGGTAAGGATAATCGTATTAATGATTTCTTGCAATATATTATGGATAACGAACTTTCTAAATTTTCAGATAGTGCCATGGTTATAATAACTGCCTTAGCGATGGGGCAGTCTGCAAAAGAAATAGCAGACCTTGAACAATCCAAAATGTTTGAGCCATTTTTAAACAGGATGAAAGAATCAGAAGCGAAAAAAGAAGAACAGAGGGCAAGACAAGAAGAAAAAAATACTGAAAGAATGGAACATGAAAATAGAAATACACGTTATCAAGCTGATATGACTAAAAAACAAAGGGATGATGAGTTGAAAAAAAATGTACCTTCTTGATATAGGAAATTACTACGACCTTAATTATTCACCCCCAAGATTTGATGATATCAAATTAAGATTTAGGCATACCCATATCATCGGTGGTAGTGGTACTGGAAAAACAACCCTCATGGTAAGAATGGCCAAGTATGACATTGACCATGGATGTGCTTGCATTTTTATTGATCCTAAAGGTAAATACACAAAACAGCTTTATTCTCTGATAGAAGATAAAGACAGGATAATATATTTTTCCCTTAAACACCCCTCTTTAGTTGTTAATCCTCTCCGAAAAAAAGGTTATCCCCTCGACAGCCTTGTTGAAGAATTTGTTGATGTCCTGAATATTTATATTGAAATTATTTCCCCTGCCAATCCTCCAACAACTGAAAACATGAGG
>Ga0180007_10006976_pt1 | contig 10845 bp, 8 predicted proteins | sample MM_PC_MetaG_FD_121122 | JGI IMG/M metagenome (GOLD analysis project Ga0180007, IMG submission 121122) | Groundwater microbial communities from the Aspo Hard Rock Laboratory (HRL) deep subsurface site, Sweden - MM_PC_MetaG | ecosystem: Environmental > Aquatic > Deep subsurface > Groundwater...
CCCTTTTAACTAATCCATAACGCCTATCAGGGCTTCCCTGACAAAGATTTAACAGCATATCATCTGTTACGATATCCCGCGGCATTGACTCTCTAATTTGTTCAATAATATCTAGCATATTTTCCTCAATACTGTCATTTAATGACAGTTTCTATTAAAAATATAGCACATTTCCCTTAATTTGTCAAATAAAGCAATTTCAGTATTGCGTATAGCGTCGTGCGTATTGCGTAAAAAATACCAAACACTCAATACTCAATACTCAATACTCAATACGGTTTTTATTCTACTGCAATGCCCTTGCTCAAATTTCTCGGCTTGTCCACATTACAGCCGCGCTTTAGGGCGATGTAATAGGCTAATAGCTGTAAAGGAATAGCAACTAATAATGGGGAGAATATTTCCTGTACATCCGGAATATATATCACATCATCCGCATATTTCTTAATCTGTTCATCACCTTCGGTGGCAATCGCGATTACCTTACCTTTTCTCGCTTTTATCTCCTGGATATTCGACATCATCTTGTCATAAGTCGCGCTTTTCGGCACAATACAGACTGTTACCATATTCTCCGTGACCAGAGCGATCGGGCCATGTTTTAATTCTCCAGCCGGATAAGCTGAACAATGAATATAAGATACTTCTTTTAATTTTAAAGATCCCTCTAAGGCGCTGGCATAATTTATCCCTCGACCGAGAAAATAAAAATCTCTAAATTCATAATATTTGTCCGCGCAGCGGGCAATATGATTTTCCACATCAAATACCCGGCTCATTAATGAAGGAATATAGGTCAAGTCTTTGATCAAACTGTTTTTAAGTTCCGGCTTGATGATTTTCTTAAGCGTGCCTAAAAATATGCTGATCAGGTAAAGCGAAAATAATTGGGCGGTATATGCTTTGGTTGAGGCTACTCCAATTTCCGGACCAGCATGAATATAAAATACAGAATCTGATTCGCGGGCAATGCTTGAACCAACCACATTGCACAGCGAAAAAGTATTCAAGCCTCTTTGCTTGGCTTTTTTCAAAGCAACCAAAGTATCCGCGGTTTCACCGGATTGAGTAATTGAGATAACCAAACTGCCTTGATCAGCAATAAAATGTTTGTATCTAAATTCACTGGATACTTCCACATCAGTGTGCAGATTAGTAAAATACTCTAAAATTATCTCTCCGATCATCGCCGCATGATAGGATGTGCCGCAAGCCTGGATGATTAATTGATGCGCTGCTAAAATCTGAGTTTTGATTTTCATTAATTCATCGATTTTCAGATCAAGGTGCTTAAAATCAAGTTTTTCATTTAAGATCTTTTTAACCATCTGCGGCTGCTCGTGGATCTCCTTGAGCATAAAATGGGCATAGCCTTCTTTCTGCGCAGAAGTTACATCCCAATCGATTTCCGTAATATTATACTTAACTGAACTGCCGTTAATATTTGATATCTTAAATCCTTGTTCATCAATTACCGCTACCTGAAAATCCTCGAGAAACACGATTTTCCGAGTATAGGGAATAATCGCAGAGGTATCAGAAGTAATAAATGTCTCATTATCGTCAACCCCTAGGATCAAGGGAGATCCGCTGCGGGCAGCGACAATTTTATTCGGCTCTAATTTGCTGATTGCGGCTATTGCATAGGCGCCCTTAATATCCATTAAAGCACAGAGCATGGCTTGTTCTAAAGTTTGCGCGCCGTTATCTAAATATTGCTCAATCAGATGGGCGATAACTTCAGAATCAGTCTCTGATTTAAATTTATGCCCTTTGCTCTCAAGTTTTTCCTTGAGCTGTTCATAATTTTCAATAATCCCATTGTGCACGATCGCGATCTGATCTCTACAGCCAGTATGCGGATGCGCATTGCTTCTTGACGGTTCGCCATGCGTTGCCCAGCGGATATGACCAATGCCTACTGAGCCTTTAACCGGAAACTCTTTGATCGTATTGATCAGATTCTCAAGATCACCGACTTCCCGGCAAAGATACAAATCTTTCCCATCTAAAGTCGCTAAACCAGCAGAATCATAACCTCTGTATTCTAAACGCTGCAAACCTTCAATAATTATTTTGCTGGCACTTTTTTTACCGATATAGCCGATTATTCCACTCATCGTTTTTAAACCTTTGTTTGTTTAGTCTAAAAGTCTAAGAGACTAAGAGACTAAGAGTTTTAGCTTATAAGACTAAAAGTCTAAGAGTTAATCCTTGATATTAGGACATTTAACATCTTTTTTATTTCTGTAATTAATTCTACCCTTTGATTAACTGAATCCTCAGATAAATACTTTAAAATCCTTATTTTTTCATACCAATCTTCAGATTCATTTGCACTACCCTTTGCAATTCCTAAAAATTGCGCAAATTCTTTTTGCCCTTTTCTTCCGAAACCTTCAGCTATATTTGCACTTATAGATGATACTGAACGTAACACTTGATCCGTTATTACATATGCTGCACGTTCTTTTGGAAACTTCTCTAAATCTTTAACTAACAATTTAAACAATTCAATCGACTTTTGCCAAACTATTAAATCTTTGAATGTTTTTATTTTTAACTTTTCCATCTTTACTTTTTCACTCTTAGACTTTTAGTCTATTAGTCTATTATTTTGTGGACTATTGACTATCGTCTGTCGGCTGCTATACATATCTATATATCAGCTATTTTTTAAATATTCCGATTATAGTAAAAGTAAATCCCAATTCCAAATAAAAGCGCCATGAACATTAACACAAAAAGCCATCTTATCCTGAATTTATTTTTTCTTATTTTTATATCTTCCATTGTTAGAACCATAGCAATCGCCCCTAATACTGGCTTTCCTAAATACTCGAGAATTTCTTTGGTATTTTTAAAAGAAGTATCCAAATACTCTAGTCCCATCACCACCCCAATTGCTGAGATTAAACTAATAATAATCGCCACAAAAATTATCTTGATCATTATCGGGCTAATTGGTTTTAAAGGCAAACGCGCTTTTTCAATTATTTCAAACGCGGTTTTACCTTTTGAATCTTCCAGCCTTTTTGTAATATTTGCTGTTTCTAAGCGAGCAAGCAATGTTTCATAAATATGCTCATTTACTCGATTATCCCGAGCTAAGCTAGCTAATTCCTGCTCTGGCAAAGTTTTTGATTCATACTTATCATTCAATGCTTCAACCTGTAAAAGTTCTTCTTTGATTTTATCAATCTCAAAGTCTATATCTCTGAGTTGTCGCTCTAGATCCTGGTATATGGTATTCAGAGTCCGCGTTTCAATTGCTTGCGGATTTTTCACAGATTCGGCTAAGCGTTCTTTGATTTTATTTATATCTGCTTTTATCTGTCTTACTCTCGGATGGCTATCAGTTGCATCAACCATTAAATTAGTTAATTCTACTTCCAGCTCAATTAACTGCATTTTAAATTCCCCGACCAAAGGATTCTCTCTTTGTTCGGTTTGCGATATTATTTCTTTAGGCTGTAAAGCCAGTTGTTCAGCTAATAGCATTTTTCTTTGCTGCGCATCTTTTAGCGCTTTGAGCAATCTAAACCGGATTAAGACTCTTTCTGATTCATCTAGCTTATATTGATAAACCTCTAGCTGATTAGTAATAAACTCAGTCGCGTGATCAGCCTTATCATTTTGCACGGATATATTTTTTCTAATAAAAAGATCACTAATCCTATCGGCAATTACTTTTACTTCAAAAGGATTTATTCCTTTATATGTAATCCGAATAATATCCTGCGATATCACATTCACCTGAATATTTTTGCGCATATTTATAATTAGCTTTTCATATTCTAGCTGAGAATGCGCAGTCTTTTCCAGATTTAAATCACTGACGATCGAAGAAAGGTTAGACCAAGTCAGTATTTCTTCTTCTATTGATCTTAATCTTTCATAAACAGTTGATGAAATCGCCAGATCGCCGATCAAAGGATTTAATATCCTTTCATCATTTGTTTTTATCAATGTGCTTGCTGAATAAATTTTTGGCAAAAAATTGCTGACATTAAAAACAAACAAAGGCATTATAAACAAAATCGCGAAAAACACCTCTCTGTGTCTAAAAAATATTCGCAAATACTTCACTGTATTTACATTAGAATTCTCTATCATATTTTCTCGCTTAATTTTATTAAGCTATCAGCTTTCAGACATCAGCTTTTTCTTAAATCCCGCTATCATCGCCGCAATTTCATCTAATCTATTATATATTTCTAATAAAAAAAATTTCGCTGTATTTAAACATAGCGATAAATCGCCTCGGGAATCGGATATTCAATATGGGTTAAAACATAACCTAAGAGCTTGGCTTTCGACTGCTCTAATAACTCTGTGGAATGTTTGACAATTCCCCGCTGGGTTTTTCCGGCGCGGATCACCATAATCACTCCATCAGCCTGAGCACAGACAATCCCGCTGTCCGCGACCGCGATTACCGGCGGTGTGTCTAAAATAATATAATCGAAATTTTTCCTTATTTTTTCCAATAAAGCTTCCATGCGGTTTGATCCCAGCAGTTCCGCCGGATCATTAGCGATTTTACCTCTGGGCATAAGCGTCAGCTTATCAATCTTTGTTTTGTATAAAATACTTTCCACATCCGCGCCGAGAAACAAGTAATCAGATAAGCCTACTTTTAGATTTAAATCCAAAGAAACATCGAGCATCCCGCGGCGCAGATCACAATCAACCAGCAAAACACTTTTACAGTCAACATCCTTAGCCAAAGTTACCGCCAGATTTAAAGAAGTTATTGATTTGCCTTCTTCTTTAGTAGAACTGGTTACCGCGATAGTCTGAAGTTTTTCTTTTTTGCGAATTGTCTTAAGATTTTCTCTTAAACGACGGTATTGTTCTGACAACGGGGAATCCGGCTCAAAATGCGCCACAATATGATTATTCAGATTAGAATCAACCACGCTTTTTAAAATAAATTCTTTGGGCAAGGAAGGCATGTTTAAAGCGTCTGCCTGCTTATCCTGGATGTTTTTTATAAATTCAAGAAAACTCATTTTATTAACTCCTTATTTATCTGACCATTGAAAACACTAAAACCATAACAATCAGCAAACCAAAAAATAGCGCCATCATTAAATAAGTAAATTTGGCGCCTTTTTTGGTTTTCTGAAATTCATCTTCAGTAATAATTGTGGAAATCGCGCCAAGAATCGGCAAAGTCATGTCGCCCTTTACATCATAAATATTCTTATATGAGCGATCCAACATTTCTGCTAAAAATATACAGCCATAGCCAATACCCGCGCCCAATACTAGCCCCATCATCAGGAACTTAATTGGATCAGGTTTACTCGGTTTTAAAGGCAAACGCGGCGGATCAATGACTGTAAACCTTGTGCCTTCTTTGAACGTATCCAGCTTTTGAGTAATTCGCGCTGTTTCTAAACGCTTTAAAAGCATCGCATACACATCTTCATTAACTGTCGCGTCTAAAGCCATACCCGCGCGATTATTTAGATTCAACGATAGATTATTCGCCATATCACTCACTGAATCCGAAGCCGCTGAATCATCGCCTTTTTTCAATTCTTTTAGGATCATATAGGAAAGCATGTCTTTATCGGCTAAAGGCTTTTGCGCCTGCAAACGCACATCAATCTCATCTTTGTCTAATTCAGTTTTTAATTTATCAATCCGCGACTGAAGATTCTGCACCATCGGATGTTTCACCGTTGAATCGACTAATAGCTGATCCAATTGGTCCTGGAGATTTTTAATTTCATCTGATTTTATTTTATGACGATATAGTTTTAACTGATCTTCTAAAAAACTCACGGCCACATGAGTTTCCCGGGTTTTCGCGTCAACGTTCTGCTGAATAAAAATATCAGTCAAGGTTTTGGCAACCTGCTGCACTGTTTCCGGATTTTCCCCACTATAAGCAATCATCACTAATTGTTCCCCGCGGGATTCAACCGTGATATTTTTGCGCAGATCCTTGATAAACTCTTCATAAGAATACTGCGATTTGATAGCCGCATCAAGATTTAAACGTTTGGTCAGCTCAGTTAAGCTTTTCCAGCTTAAAATCTGCTCTCTTAATATCCGCAAGCGATCGACAACTGTGGTCGAAACTGCTAAGCCGCTGATCAACGGATTGATCACGTCTTCTTCTTCAATCAGAATCACTGATGAGGAGACATAGGTTTTCGGCAGCACAAAGCTGGCAATAACCACTACAGTAACTGTGAGCAAAAACGGATACAAAAACAGGTGTTTTCGTCTAAAGAATATTTGTAAATAATTCACAAGATTTGACTGCATTATTTTCCCCTTATAACAGCATATATTAATTGTTGTTGTTATTATTTATATTATCTACTGAATCATAAACTGAAGTTGCCTGAAATGCAGGCTGCAAAACCTGCCCAAGCACTGTGCTGACTTTCCATAATACAGTAGAAGGCAGATAAACAATATCTCCGGCTTGCAGATCATAGTTTACTTTCAAATTACCTTCATATAAGAGACTTAATAAATTAACTTTTTTTACAATTGCTTTTTTATCTTCAACAGGGCGGATAATTACAGCTCGACGCAAAGAAGCAATATTTTCCCGCGGTAAACCAGCGGCTAATACCGCGTCGCGAACCGGCATAAATTCAGCATTCATCGAATATCTACCAGGCGCAGCTACTTGACCCACTACATAAACCACTTTACTATTATAAGCAATAATTGTAATATCCACTTCCGGAGTTTCGATATATTCATTTAGAACTTTGGTTATTTTCTGAATAGCCTGAGTTTTGGTCATTCCGGTTAAACTAATATCCCCGACAAAAGGATATTGGATCTTTCCATTAGCTGCCATAACAAATCTTCCGCTGAATTCCGGATGACGGCGCACATTAATTTCAATAATATCATCTTTACCCAGAGTATATTCGCCGTATTCTTCTTTTTTAATTTTATTGCTTTTAATATCCGGTTTAGCAAGCTTTTTTTCAGGACTTTTAGTTTCAATCTGAAAATTAATTGTCGTACTCGCATCCGCCGCTAATAAACCAGTATTGGAATATACCAATATCCCAATCACACTTAAAACCATTGCTTTTCCTAAAACTTTTTTCATTTTACCCATTGCCCCCTATGCCTCCTGCGAATAAACAATACATTCTTTAAAGTTTTTAAGATTCTCTAAGTCTTGCTCAGTGTAAAACCGCCAGCCGCGCCAATCGCGTTTGGCTTTTTTTACTTTTCCTGCCTGTTCCCAGCGCATTATGGTCTTTGCCGTAACTCCGATCATATCGGCAGCCTCGGTAATGGTCATTCTGGCATCTGTCATGATTACTCCTTTGTTACCTAATTATCAGAATTTTAACTCTCTATATTTTGCCTATGTTGTCCAGGACTGTATAACATTATCCATGATTCACTGCATTGTAGTTATACATAGCATTATTCATGCCAGATTAAGTCAATCCCTAAAAATCTAAAGATAAATTAATCATAATGCGTTATTTAATATAAAGATACAGCAAATATCTAATAATCAATTCATTTAATTTAGCATATTTATCTTAAATACTCAATACAATTTCGTTAATTTTGGTTTGCAAAGTGTATAAAAAAATGTACAGTCTGTTATTGTATAGGACAGTCTTATTAAGTACATGTTCAAATTTAGGAGAAAAATAAGTATACACTGCTTTAAAAAAATTGCAATAGATAATGGTCGATAGTCAATGGTCAATGGTCGATAGTCAATGGTCAATGGTCGATAGTCAATGGTCAATGGTCGATGGTCAATGGCTGATCCTCCTTCGCCAAGGCTATGGAGGACAGGTGGAAGCAAAAAGGATGATTGGGTTATCCTGAAAAAGGTTGACAGAAGATAAATTAACCACAGAGGACACAGAGGGCACGGAGATAATGGTTTATTGCATGCTCGACTCAATTTTATTGAGTCAGGCCTTAAAGGACTAAACCCAAAAGAAAAATTTATTTTCCTTTTGCTGATTAGCTCCTTAAAGGCGATAGCTTTAAAAAAGCTATCTTTGAGCATGCAGTGCTGGGAAAGCTTTGTGTTTTTAATGTTTTTTCTCTGTGGAACTCTGTGTACTCGGTGGTGAAGTAAGAGTGACGGAGTATCTGTGTTAATCAGCGTTTATCTAGCGGAGCGGGTGGTTAATTAAATTAAAGTGTAAACTATTTTAGGACAAGACAAAGCAGAAAAACATTAAAAATCATTTCAAAAATTATTTTCTTCTGCTATAATACTTTCATGAAACTTCGGGGTCTTTATTTTCGGATTACTATTTTTTTAATCTTAATTGGTTTTAGTGTTTTTCTGTGCATTTCTGGTGCATTGGCTAAGAACTCTATTGATCCTGATTGGTATGCTTTTAGTCTTGCTGCAGAGCTTGATCCTTTGTCCGCGGCTAATCTGGGCAAGCTCAGTTTAGATGCTCCGGCCGGCAGATATGGATTTCTCCAAGTCAAAAACGCGGGTTTTGGTTTTAGCAATGATCAAACGATCCGATTCTGGGGAATAAATCTGGGCCAAAGCGCTTGCTTTCCGGATAAAGCTGAAGCAAAAAAAATTGCCGCTGATTTGGCTTTTCTCGGGTTTAATGCTGTCAGATTATCGGGGCTTGATTTTGCTTTCGCGCCCCATGGGATCTTTCAGGATATTGGCGCGGAATACAATGACCAGCAATTAAAAACCACGCGTTATTTAAGTATTGAACAATTAGACAAACTCGATTATCTGATCTATCAGCTAAAATTAAACGGTATTTATACTTGCTTGAATCTTTTGTCTGAGCGTAATTTTACTCAGGCCGACGGAATTGTGGAAGCCGAGCTTTTAGATAAAGCCGGTGGTCCTGCTGCTATTTTTGATGATGAGCTGATTGCGCTGCAAAAAGAATATGCCCTAACCTTATTAAATCACTTCAATAAATACACTAAGCTTAAATACAATCAGGATCCGGCTATTGCCTTAATTGAGATAACTGATAAAAGTTCCTTAATTACCGCCTGGAAAAACAGCACGCTTAATGGCAATTTATTCGGCAATAAAACCAATGCCTTGCCCGGTTATTACTCCAAACAATTGGACTTTAGCTGGAATGAATATTTAAGAAAAAAATATACTTTTATTGACAAACTCAGAATAGCCTGGCAGGAAGAAAGTGCTGATCAGTCAATAATTCCTTTAAACACAGTGAATTGGAGCCTGGAATCAAGCAAAAATGCCAAAGCCAGCATCCGAACCACGGATAATCTGAATATTATAAAAATCCGAAACATCTCAAATGATCCTAAAGACCTCCAATTTCGGGCAAATTATCTTAATCTGTTTAAGAATAAAAAGTATCTCCTAAGCTTTACAATCAGTGCTGAGCAGAATACGCGCATCGGGATTATTGCTGAGCAGGTATTTTCTCCTTGGGATAATCTCGGGCTGGATCAGCAATTAAATATTTCGCCCATCCCCCAGATCATTACTTTGCCTTTTAGTCCGGAAATTGATTGTGATAATGCTAAAGTCAGTTTTATTATTGGCCAAACAAAAGGCAAAATCAGTATTGCTGATCTGGAATTAAAGCCGATCGATTCCTTGCCGATCATTGAAAATGACGCGAAATTAACCAAGTTTAAATTTCATCGGCCATTAGCCCAAATGATTCGGCTTTATCCTGAACAGGAAAGAAATGATATTATTCAATTTTATACACAAGCCGGTGCTGCTTATTTTAAAAACATGACTGATTTTCTTAAAACAGAATGCGCGGTCAAAGTGCCGATTACCGGGATTGCCAGCTATTACCAATACAAAGACATTGAATCTCAAGCAGACTGCGATTATATTTCCACCGCGGCTTATTGGGATTATCCGGAATTCAATCAAGTCGATCAAGATAAAACAGATTTCAAAATTCAAAATAATTCAGTATTGCAGGAAATAGATCTAGGAATTCTCGGTATGATCCAAAGCCGCAATCCCAATAGCCCAGACAAGAAAATCAAACCTTTTATCAGCAACTGGAGTCATTGTTTTCCTAATGACTTTGCTTATGAAAGCCCGACTTTGCTCGGATCAGTTGCCGGCAATAATAACTGGGATGGATTATTTCAATATGCTTATAGTTTAAACAATGCGCAGTCAATTAATAAAAACATGATCAATGATTGGTTTGAAATAATCAATAATCCCCAGCAATTGCTGCTTTGCTCAATTGGCGGATTAGCCTTTAATTATCAATTTGCCTCACCCAAGATCAAAGGTTTATGCGGATTTACTGAAGATAAAACATTGCAGGCCGGCGCGATTACCGCCAAGTCAGCTGATAATGGCGCGATTTTCTTCTGTACTTTAGATCAAAAGCCGGCTGAAGAATCAGCGCATTTTCTTTTAATCGCGCTAAGTGAAGTAAAGAATACAGACAGCGGCTGGGTCAAAACTGGATTTAACTGGGGCACTGAGCCGACTTTGCTCAAAAGAGTTAATCTAAATATAACAATCCCGGTTGAAAAAGCACCGACTGTTTATGTTTTGGATAATAGCGGAAAACGCGAGAAAAAAGTTAAATTAAATAAAGTTAATAATATGCTTGGTTTTAATACTAAAGAGTTTAATAGTCCTTGGTTTGAAATCCTATTGGATTAGCTAATGGTAAAAATGTGATATCCTGAAATAGGTTGACAGAAAAATAAATTAACCACAGATGAACACCGATTGACGCAGATAAAAAGTATATGCTCAAGCCGCTATGCGCGGCTAAAGTTTATTCAAAGGTGAATCAAAAAAAAATTAATTTTTCTTATTGAGTTCACTTTGAATAAAACCAATGTTTTCAAAGAAAACATATTGAG
>Ga0180007_10006977_pt1 | contig 10844 bp, 14 predicted proteins | sample MM_PC_MetaG_FD_121122 | JGI IMG/M metagenome (GOLD analysis project Ga0180007, IMG submission 121122) | Groundwater microbial communities from the Aspo Hard Rock Laboratory (HRL) deep subsurface site, Sweden - MM_PC_MetaG | ecosystem: Environmental > Aquatic > Deep subsurface > Groundwater...
AAAAATTTGCTATTTGCCGGTACAGGATCCACACAGGCACTCGTCACACTTTTTCCTAGATTTTCCAGAGCCGCACGCAAGGCCGTGTTTGCTCCCACCGCATCTCCATCCGGCCCCCTATGCGAAATAATCACGATCTTTTGCGCGTTTTCAAACACGCGTTTCGCTTTTACAAACTCCGCTTTAATATTTTCTGAGATCATAAATTTTTACTCTAAAGGAAGAAATTCTATCACCTAAAAACTATCAGGAAAAGTTACATAGCTGAAATGAGATTGCGCAACTACATAAAACTTGCCATAACTTCATTCACATCTCCATGCCCTCCTCGCAAGCCTGGTTCTTGATCCTCGTAGGTTGGTTTCGAAACTTTATAGAAGACTCCAATGTCCAAACCATCCGCCTTTGCGAAAGCCGCGTTCAAGTCGGTCACATCGTGGTTCTCAAGTTTCTTCACCCTCTCGCGGAAATATTTGTAGGTATTAACTTTATTGAAAGTGGCGCAGGGTTGAAGCACATCAATCAGAGCAAACCCCTTGTGTTGCATTCCCTGCAAAATCAAATCGGCCAAATGCGGAATATCCCCCGCAAAACCTCTCGCCACAAAAGTACAGTCGGAACTCAAGGCCAGCCGGATCGGATTCACCGGCTCCTCAATCACCCCAAAAGGAGTGGAAGGCCCCGTTGCCCCTTTGTCGGAAGTTGGAGAAGTTTGCCCGAGTGTAAGACCGTAAGTTTGATTATCCTGAACAATATATGTGATGTCGATATTTCTCCTCATATTGTTGATAAAGTGGCCCATGCCAATTCCGTAGCCGTCCCCATCTCCACCAACAGACAGCACCGTGATTTCCGGATTCGCCAGTTTCATCCCCATCGCCACCGGCAATCCGCGCCCATGTAAGCCCTGATTCCCGTAAGTGTTCACCCACTGATTAAGTTTTGATCCGCAGCCGATCCCCGTAGAAATAGCAATGTTGTGAGGCTCAATCCCACTTGCCGCAATTGCCTGCTTCACAGCCATAAGTATCCCGTGGTCTCCACAGCCGGGACACCAATTTGGCTTATCTCTGGTTTCAAGATCTTTAATGTTTGTCATAGATTTCTTTTGCGGTAAAAGGTCTGCTGTCATATTTTAATATTTTATTTTCAATATCAATCCCGGTATGTTCACGGATCAACCCCCCCATCTGCCCGCTAAAATTCTGCTCCACCAATATCAGCTTCTTTGCGCCTTCAAGCAGTTTTTTCACTTCTTCCGTGTGAAACGGAATGGCGGTTTTAATTTGCAGGATATTCGCCGACATCATTTTGCAAACTTCCTTCAAAGCCCCCACATTACTGCTCCAGGTCACAAAAGTCGTCTCGGCATCCGCTGGCCCGATCAATTCCGGTTTCGGACAATCATTCAACGCACCTTCAAGTTTCTTCATCCTCTTTTCCTGCATCAATTTTCGATTTCCCGGCTCCTCGCAAATCTCTCCATATTCATTGTGCTCATCACTTGTTGCCCTATACATTCCATTCGGCACGCCAGGCACACTTCTTGGACTCACCCCGTCCTCGGTTCGCAAATATCTTTTAAAATCTTCCCCCACTTCGCTCAAAATTTTTCCCCGATCAATCTCCCCAAATTCCCCAAATTCCTCCACGCAATACAAACTCTCCCCCAAAAATTTATCATAAGCGATAATCACCGGCATCTGATATTTCTCCGCCAGATTAAAAGCTAAAAAACTAAATTCTGCACACTCCTGGGGTGTTCCCGGCAATAGTACAATTTTATTTGGATCATCCTGACCTGCATGAATAACCTGCCGCAAATCCCCCTGGCCACTGCGCGTTGGTAGCCCCGTGGCCGGCCCCGGCCTCATCACATCAACAACCACAATCGGCACCTCGTTCATCGCAGCCAGTCCGATCGCTTCGCCCATCAGAGCAAACCCCCCTCCGCTTGTCGCCGCCATCGCCCGCACGCCCATAAAACCGGCCCCGATCAAACTGTTGCAGGCCGCAATCTCGTCTTCGGTATGCTTAACCACAATCCCAAATTTTTTCGACCACTTAGCCATAAAGTGGAGGACAGAAGAAGAAGGAGTCATCGGATATTCGCCTACAAATTTGAGCCCAGCCTTAAGAGCTCCGATACAAAGCGCATCATTCCCACCCAAAAACATTTTTGGCTTAGCTCCATCAACTTTTGGCAACTGAATTTTCATCGGCGCCTTTACCTGCGCAACACCCGCATCCACAGCCTTCTCATTATTAGCAATCACCTCCGCCGATTTTTTGCCGAAAATTTCTCGCAGAACATTTTTCAAAACCGCCACATCAAACCCCACCAGCCCGCAAACTGCTCCCAGAGCCACCGTATTTGACATCAAAGGGTCGCCCGCAAGTTCTTTAAGCGGCAGATTCATAGTTTTGGCTTTTCCAAAATCCAGCCCCTCCACATCAACCGCACTTCCATCAAAAATCACAACACTCCCCTCCCGCATCTCTCCGGCGTGTTCCTCAATCGTTTGCCTGTCCAGTGCAACCATTACATCAATCTCACCTAAATGCACCTGATGATGCTCATCACTAACCCGCGCCCTTATAAAATTATTTCCACCACGAATTTGCGACATATGCTCGCCATTGCTAAAAACCTCATATCCGCCGCGCACAAAAGCTTTGGACAAAGAAATTCCCGCTTTCTCAATGCCTGCACCCGCCGGCCCACCGATCAAAAAACTAAAATCTTTCTTCATGCTCCCAAAATAAACCACAATTCTAAATTCTTCAAGGTCCGGCTCTTGCCCTGCAAACTATAGAATCTATGCTGTGGGCGATTTGATGATGCTCCTTGCACATTGGCGCAAGATATCTTGGATCATGTGACTTAACTATCGAAAATCTCCGGGTATGATGGAGTTCAGCCGCATTCCGAAAACACCCCGGAACACTGCATTTGGTGCCATGCTCCCTGTGCACGAGTTCTCGTATTTGTACGGGAATATGCTTGCTAGTTGCGGGCAGATCTTGCAAATTTTTCTTCTCTGATTCTATTTCCAGTTCTCGTTGCCTCAAAGCTTCTCTCAAAAATTCATTAACATCTATACCCTTCCCTGCCAGTTCTGCTAAAGCTTTTCTAACATCATCCGCCATCTCAAAAGTGGTCACGTGACCACTTTTTTGCCCATCCCTCACAAATGTTTCAAGGGCTCTACATGGCAAAGATTCAGCTACCACAATCATCTCTTCTTGGTTTTCAATCGTCACCATTGGTGCAATTTTTTTTAATTTATTCACACTTACATCGCCCTCTCTCAAAGCCTTTCTCAGTATCGGCTTATCCTCAAACCGTTTATCCAGCCGCAAAACGAGATCGACTTGCTCCCGGCTCATCCCTGCCAGCTTCGCCGCAAACTCATAAATTGAGCCAAACCCCTTTCGTCTATGCAAGCCCCTTCGAAACACCTCCGGCAGCAACCCCGCAAATTTTCGCCTCGCCGCCAGAGCTTCGACCCCAAACCTCACACACAAATTGTATAATTCCTCATTAGTCATGCCTAAAAACTAGCACCAAAAAGCCAAAAAACCAAGCTAGTCGACTGGACAAAACCACAGAGTGAGTGTGCACTCACCATTTTAAACTTGCACCATCTTCAAAAATCTTCTGCCGCCATAAATAAAAAATCACTCAAGCGATTCAAATATCTCAAAACCTCCGACTTGCAGCCCGCCCGCACCGCTTCCCTCTCGCACCTCCTACAAACCGTCCGTGCCACATGCAAGCGCGCGCTCGCTTCCCCTTTATCCCCCGGCACCACAAATCCGGCCCCCACATCCCCATAAGCCCGCCCCCACTCTTCAAGCCGCCCCACATCCCCACCCTCTCCTCCGCCCATCATCACATAAAGCTCCTCCTGTAAAATCCGCAGCCGCCCCCCCAGCCCAGAGCCACACGCAACTCTTGCCAGCCCGATCCAGCTTTGCAACTCATCCATCGTCCCCAAAAAATCAAAAGCACAATCCCCCTTGCTCAATCTTTGCCCTCCCCTCAACTCACTTTCGCCCTCATCGCCCTTTTTAGTAGAAATTTTCATGCCTAGATTATATAATGAAAAAAACCCACGCGCCATATGCCTCCAAAAAAAATCGCCAAACCCGCCAAACCCCAAGCTCCTTCCTACGACCGCGAATTGGTCAAAGACATCACAACTCTTACCAAAGAAGTAAAACGCATGCAAAGTATGGATGTCTTCCGCGCCTTCAAAAATCCCTGGAAATTCATGGGCCTCTCTTTTCTAAAGGGCCTGATGATCGGCTTCGGCTCAGTTCTCGGCGCCAGTGTGCTCGTTGCAATTTTTCTCTACCTGATAGCTCAAATTCAACTGGTTCCCATCCTCGGAGATTTTGTGAAAGATGTTATTGATGAAGTTCAAATCGAAGAATTACTGACATCTTAAACTGCTTTCCTCTCAATTGTTCGTCGCCTTTCTATTATTAAGTCGTCCTGTTTTGTGAGAGGTTTCATAGCCTCCTCTTCTCATGTACATGCGCCAATTTATAAACCGTCAAAAGCACAACAGCTAAAAGCAGTGCTAAGCCCCAGCCTTTTAGCAGATAAAGAACGCTCACAGTCGCTCCGGCCATCACAAAAGCCATAATTCCGGTAAAAAACCAGCCGCCAATCACCGTCATCACTCCCACGATGCGGCAAGGCGCGCAGTCCCGTCCCCAGGATCTGTCGGCCAAAGCTGTTCCCATTGCCACCATAAAAGTTACATAAGTTGTGGAGAGCGGAAGTTTTTGAGAGGTAGCATAAGAAATAACCGCAGCGGCAACCATCAGATTCACAGCGGCACGCAGCAAATCAAAGGGCGGATTATCAGCTCCTTTTTCTGTTCTGATCTTCCAGCGCGAAGCAATCGCTCTCACCAAAAAATCCGGCAAAAGCCAGACAACGCCCCGATATATAGCATGCACCATATCAGCCAGTTTCTCCACCGGCCCGTTGGTTTTCCAGTGAGATTTCACTTCTTTTCCGTGACTTGCCAAAGCAATAGAAGTGCCGGTCACCGTATTTGCCTTTTTCGAAGTTGCCAACGCAATAACCATCACGATTCCCGACAAAAGCAGCACCCATGTGGGAGTCGGCAATTTATCAACAAGTTCAGCCCCCAAAAACGCATGCGTCCCTGCCACCGAAACTCCGATAAAATTCGCCAGATCATTCCCCGCAAACGCCATTGCCAAAGAAGCCGTTCCGATCAAAACAATCAACTTAAGCACATTCACTCGCAAAGCCATCAGTAGATAGGACAAAACCAAAAAAATCACAAACGCTCCCCCCAAAATTCCAAAAGTATGCGCCCCAATCCACTCTTTCACATCCCCGGTCATAAAACTCGCATGCGCCGCTCCTTTCATCAAAACAAAAAGAACCAGACAGCTCAAAGCAATTCCACTCCAAACCCCACCCCACCTCTTAAATTTTTCTTTATAATCAAAGCTAAACCACAATCGCGTCAAAAACTGCACCACCAGCCCGGCCACAAAAGCCACACCGATAGACATCACAATTCCCACAATAATTTTAATGGCCGATTCACTGTTAATAACAGTCCAGGCCTCACTAATTCCACCCATTTTCCATAGAGCCAGAATAAAGGCCGCCCCCAAAAGTTCAAAAACCAGCGAAACCGTTGTCGAAGTCGGCAGTCCGAAAGTCGAGTACAGATCAAGCAAAATAATGTCCGCAAACGCCACCGCTGTAAAAATAATAATCGCCTCGGTTGCCCCGAACATTTCCGGATGAAAAATCCCTTTTCTGGCAACCTCAATAATCCCGTCCGAAAAAGTCGCTCCGATCAAAATTCCCACAGCAGCAACCCCGATAATCACTTTTTTGCTTGAAACTTTTGAGCCGATAGCCGAATTTAAAAAATTCACCGCGTCATTAACAACCCCCACAAACAAATCCCCAAAAGCAAGAGCGATTAAACAAATAATCGCAAGCAACTCAAAACTTGGCATACCTATATTGGTTAGTTTTAAAAAGATAGCGCTTTCGCGCCCGAAGTATATTGTAATAAAAACCCTTCCCAACCCTTTTTAGACAAAAGAATTACATAAGGACCTTTATTTCCCGCTTTTAGGATAAAGGCAACAGCATAATGCTGCGCCTCAAGAGCTTTTCCGAATTTTCAAAGATCTATACAAAACTTAAAACAAATCCGCACACTTTGTCAAAAACAGACCCCACAAATCCATTGCCAAAACTCCTAAAACTTTTCCACCTCATAAACCTTCACCTCAAGTTCCCCCCTCTTCCATTCCCCCGCCTCAAGCCCAGCCTTCATGCAAAGAGAAGACAAAAATTGTACCGGCTCCGGCAACTCTTCCCAAACCTGCGGAAGATATGTGGCAACATGCCCATCCAGTTCAATCACAACTCCCTTGCCCCGCACCTTCTCAATCAAATCTTCCTCTCCCTCATAAGCAACCCGCACCGGCACACTCAAGACCGAAATTTCAATCTCCAGCACCTCGAATTCATCTTCACGCACCGGCTCAAACCGCGAATCCTCAAACGCCGCCGCCCTCGCATTGCGCATAACCGCCTCCCCAAGCGGATACTCCGGCATAATATTCCCGATACATCCCCGCAAACCTCCCTCCTCACTCAAAGTCACAAAAACCCCGCGCTTCTCTCGCAAAACAGGATCATCGCAAGCTTCCGAAACCGCTCCCCCCATAATCGCGGCTTTCGCCACCCCCAACAAATATTGCTGTGTCGCCTTTTCCATACCCCCAATATAGAACCAGCCGCCCCCATCCGCAACATTGACAAAAATCATCTTGCGTTTCGTCCTAGCATTTGTTAACATCACGATCCTTAATTATTTTCCAAATGATAGAGAGAGACGAACCCACTTTAGTCTGTATAATAGCGCAAGAATTAAAAGATAATGAAGACTGCCAAAAGTTGGCGCAGTTAATACTTTCCAGAGGCCCCATATCAGGAGACCTGGAAAAGTTAATATTTGGATATTTTAGGGCAATGCAAGAAACATATCCCGAGTTAAATGCGCAGGATTTTGCAAACGCATTCGCCGAGGCCTTTAAGGTAGGCAAGGCAAAAATCCCCAAATTACTAAGATCTGCACAAGGAAGTGCAATACATAGGCAATGGATTGAGAGACATGATCCTACAAAACTAATTCCTACAGAAATCAACAGAGAAATAAGCACAAAAATTTTTGGAGGAGGAAGCGGAGGAAATCATAAATTCAGTATAGTTTTCAAATCAAGTCCAAAAAAATAACAATAACCAGAAATAGCATGAACATAAAACTCAATCGATCGGAAAATTGGACAAATTATCAAAGGCCAAAACCCCAGGCGGATGACAGGCGCATGATCCCGGAGGTACAAAAGACACAAAGCTCACGCGTCCGTGAAATAGTTCGCCTGCCAATCCCAACCATAACGCTCACCATCTTAAGCAAACCTTTTGTAATAGAAATTGGAGATGACAATATTGAAACGGTGGAACAATTTATTGCTAAATTTGAACGAGCCATCTTTACAGATCTTAAAAAAATCAGCCAAAAAGATCTTGATGAAATTAGAAATTTTAGAGAGAAAATTGCCGATTTTTGGGTCAAAAGACTTGAATGCATAACCACGGGGGAATTCAGAAATCGGGTGATAAATCGTCTTTTTGGCCTCGAAAAAACAATTCGTGAACACTTGCAGGAAGAGAGAATCAATAGCGAACTTGAAACAATCCGAAATCTCGAAGGTGACGAGGATGATTTTTTGGTTGAATTTGAAGCTTTCGGAAAAACTTTTGAACTGGACATCCGCAAAGATGAAAAATGCAAAGCAGTATTAAAAACTCTGAAAACTCCGATTAAAAAAGCTTTGGCCCAGGTGCCCTTAAATACAGAGATTGAAGATCCTCATAAAGGATATGAAAATATTCACAAAACAATCTCAAAAATAGCAATGGCATTCACCGGAGCCACATTGAACATTCCCGACAATCTGAACAGAAACTCATACCTATCTCTATTCACGGACATTCTTGATGAATACAAAGAAATGGTTATAAAAAAATGTCCGGATATTGATTAATTGGACACTATGAATAAACCAAACATCCAATTAGAAGATTCCTGGGCCTCGATGAGTGTGGAAAATCGCACTACCGAACTGGAAAATCGTTTTTTTAAATATCAATCCCAAAAACCGCAAGCCACGGTACAAGATTTTATCAATGATTTGTGTGTCAACAACCCTTCTCTAAATCCCAACACAGTTGGATCTTATGTCTCAGCTAAAATGAAAAATACCCATGTAGGAGTACCAAAGTCTCAAAGTATTCAGCATTCTCAAAGTCAAAAAGTGGATCAAGTCCTTCAAGATTCCGCAGATCAGGAAAAAGAACCAAATTTGCTCAAAATTACAATCATTCAAGAAACAATGGAACTTGACCTGGACCACATAAAAAAAAGCGCAAAGCTACTTGAAAAAACAATAACAGAACTAAAAATAGATGACTTTAATGAAAAACAGCTAGGCGAACTATCCAAACAAATAGAAACATCATTAGCAAAAATATATTCACAAACAGAATTTATAGACCAAATAAATGATTTCGCAAAATATCTTTCTCCTTTAACTTCCCAACTTGATCAGCTCAAAGAACGGATTGATAAAAAGCTTTTCACATTAAAAAAGCTCGATCTTTTTGGCCCAAGATTCAATTGATAAAAGCATAAGCACCGTAGCCCACAACTTTTGAATAATCTCCTGTCACATCTCCACTATTGGCATATTTTAGCATTTTTCCCTTCCAGCCCAACTTTTTCGCCAGATACATCAGCGTAACAATCCCCATTCGTCCACAGGCATCACCCACCTCCGCAAATCTTTCAATATCCAAATCCAAAATTGCCTTACTTGTTGCCAAATCCAGCTCACGAGCCTTATTCCCCGGCATAAAATGGCTCAAATCACTACTCACCACCACAATCACATCCGGCCTTGCCACAAACTCACTCAACTCTTCCCCCAAAATATCCCCGCGCACACTTCCCAGCATCAGCGGATAAAGCTCAAAATCTCCCAAAACCATCTGTAAAAAAGGCAACTGCACCTCCAATGAATGCTCGCTATCGCTCGCCCCTGGAACATCAGCAATATTTTCACATTCACCTATCTCATCTCGAATATCCCGCACTACAACCTCCCCCAGCGGCGTTTCCCATTTCTCAAACTCACTAGCCGCCGCACCTCCAAAAGGCACATGATGACTCGGCCCCAACAAAAGAACTTTCCACCTAATCCCCGGAGCCAAACCCTTAAAAAGCTTATAACAATGCGCCGCAATACCCGCACTATATTTATAACCAGCGTGTGGAACAATTACCGCCTTTAGATTCCCGGGCACTTCAAACCCAGGCGCCTCCGCCAAAGCTTCCAGCACAGCCTGCTTTAAGCTATGCGCATTCCCCGGATAAAACTGGTTCGCCACAGCGGGCGGACGAATTTTCATTTGCAAAATTTAAAAAACGGGACAATAATAGCCTCTATCCTTAATTTTAACAATATGAGTAAAACACTAGGAGTTCATGACAGGCGCCCTCGGAATGAAATTGATAGGGACATAGCCCAAGCCGCCATCCGTGGTGACAATCCAATCATGGTGCCCACGGCTACACTAATGTGTGCCCTTAATGCTGAATATGTATATCCTCAGGAATACAGGAAAATAGAGGCAAAGTTGGGAGAGGAAATTGATCAGATAAAACAACTTTGCGTTTTTGCTCTGACACCAATGGGACTGGATTCAAAATCATGTGAAATTCATGGAAAATGCCCCTTTACCGGAGTAGAACCTCTCCCCATTGAAGACACCGAATTAAAGCATGTTGTAAAGCAACACTTTAAAAAAAGGTATAAAGTCTAACACAATTTTTCTGGCTCATTTTTCAAATTTGCTGTATTTTGACGCCATGAAAAAAAGCACAAAATTTTGGATAAAGTGGGTCTGCGCGATTGTTTTGACAATGTACATAGCTACAAAACTGGCCACACCCGATACTATCCAAATCCCCCTAGCCAACGCCCTCACCGACCAGGATCACATTCAGGGCAATCCCGAAGCAGAAGTAATTTTAATAGAATATTCCGATTTCGAATGCCCGGCTTGCGCCTATTTTGCCGAGATGACAAATGATATTGTTGCAGAATTTGGTAATCACATCGCCTTCGCTTATCGTCACTATCCGCTCACTTCCATCCACGACAACGCTCTACCCGCCGCCTACGCCGCTGAAGCCGCAGGATCACAGGGCAAGTTTTGGGAAATGCACGACCTTCTTTTCGAAAAACAAAACAAATGGGCCTCAAGCGCAAACCCATTTAATGAATATTCCGATTTCGCCACCACTCTCGGACTGGATCTTGAACAATTCAGCCTCGACTACGAGTCCCGAACCCTCCGCGCCAAAGTTCAAACCGATTTAGACAGTGCCGAAGATATGGGCCTCTACTACACACCAAGTTTTTTCCTCAACGGGGAACTAATCAATAATCCAAAAGACCATGAGCAGTTTAGAACACTCATCCGAGAAGCCCTTAAATAAGTTAGTTTGGGCAATAATAATAGTAGCCTTTTTAGGATTGTTCGATGCCAGCTACCTCACCGCCGAGCACTATTACGGCACAGGTTTAAACTGTATAGTTTTTGAAGGATGCGACACCGTCGCCAACAGCGAGTACAGCACAATGTTTGGCTTCCCCGTCGCTTTGTATGGAGTAGCCTTCTATTTAACCGTTCTCCT
>Ga0180007_10006978_pt1 | contig 10844 bp, 6 predicted proteins | sample MM_PC_MetaG_FD_121122 | JGI IMG/M metagenome (GOLD analysis project Ga0180007, IMG submission 121122) | Groundwater microbial communities from the Aspo Hard Rock Laboratory (HRL) deep subsurface site, Sweden - MM_PC_MetaG | ecosystem: Environmental > Aquatic > Deep subsurface > Groundwater...
CGACCTCGCCGAAAGGGGTGCTCCCAACTAGGTAGCGTTTGATCACACAGGTATCTATCCTTTCCGAGCCGCACGTCAGATGCGGGCTCACGACGGTTAGCATTACGCCGTGAAAAGCCGTCGCCGCAAACCCCTCAGTGCGGCTCGGATAAGGATACGAATACATTCTGTTACTCCTTGGTTGCGGTAAGCGGCTGGTTATCAGCCGCTTACCGTTTTTTGTGCGCCCCGAACTCGTATGATCATACGAATACACAACCGGGGGCATCCCTCCTCAATCCCGATCGAATCAAATTGCACTATGCGGGGCAACAGGTTACGTGCTTCTGTGTGATTTGATCACCGCCGTGGCACAAGTCTTGATACTATGTAGTTTGTCATTTTTACTCCAAGACGCTGTTGCGGCGCTTGGTAGGTCCTCTTTTCTTTGGTGTAGGCCGTCCGTATGCGAGGGGTGTGCGGGCGGCTTAATTATTATGCCGATAACATCCGCAGACATAACGGGTTAAAAAAAATTGCTTTTGTGCTCCCGGACTCGTATATGTGAAGCATGATACGACCAGCATTAGGACTTATTGAAACCGGCGGACTCTCCGGCGCTATTATCGCCACTCGCGCCGCCACCAAAGCGGCCGGTGTGGTGATTGCCTCCGCCGAACGACTTGATGCCAACCGGGTAGTAGTCAAAATCGAGGGTGACTGGAAGACTGTCCAGGTGGCAGTCGAGGCCGGAGCACGCGCCGCCGATGAAGCCGGTGACCTGATCTCCATGCATGTGATACCGCAGACCGGCGATGACGTTTCCTCGCTGCTCCCGTACCGTCGCTTTGTCAACCGCTACATGCCCGGCGAGGCAGGCGACACAAAACCGCCGGCCAAACGCAAACCGCGCGCGAAAAAGACCAAACCGGCCGCCTCGCACCCGGCGCCTGCTCCCGCGCCGGAACCAAAGCGGGTGGTAGAGCCGGAGCCGACCCCTGAACCCGTGGTCACACCGTTGCCGACCGTTGTTGAGGAACCCGAGCGCCCGATAGTTGTATCAGAAGAAAGGGCCGTGTTGCCCGCGCCGACTCCGACCGTTCCGGAACCGGTTGTTCCGAAACCGCAGCCGACCGCACCAGTCACCAGGACAGTCACTTCCGCGCCGGAGCCGGCCCCACGGTCGTCGAGCGGCACCATGAGTCTGGCCGACATGGAGAAGTTGTCGGTGGTGAAGTTGCGGAGGGTTGCCCGGACGATTGCGAATCTGCCGATTCAGGGCCGTCAGATTTCGATGGCAAACAAAACGCAGTTGTTGGACGCGATCAAAACGGTGTTGGGCGACTAAGCGAAACGGGCGAATTGACCGATCTTAGATTACAGGATCGTCGGGAGAAAGTATGAAAGTATATCGCGTAGAGATCAAGTGGTACCATCTGGTGTTTGGGTTGCTGGGCATGTTGGCGGTGGCGTTTGTGCTGGTGTGGATGTTTATGGGCGAAAAGCGCATCGGCAATTTTGGCGACGACACCACGGACCTGGTTGAATAGCCTCATCGATTCGATTCCATTTCACCAATTCGACATTTAAATCGATACGTGCCGTCATGTGTTCTGGTCCTTACCTGGACTCAGATTCTGCCGGGTGGCCGTCTTCCGCCGTAGGCGGATTTGAGGCGGATTCATCAATAACCCCACCGGTTGCTGTCATTCCTGCCAACGCAGAAATCCACTAACAGAGGTTGTGTGGCTCAGCCAACTTCTATGACCCGGCAAACCTCTATGACCCGCCACGCCGTGGGCGCGCAGGCAGCTTGATAGCGGGATTAACCCATCCCCTCTCATCACACATTCCCTGCAACATCCTACGAACTGCTTCGTAACTATAGCCAAAGCCGTTAATCACTATCCGGAGAATCACCATGAAAGCCAGGATTGTTTATGCCGCCGCAATCCTCCCAATCCTTGTTGTCCTCCTGCTCGCGCTGTGTGCGTGGGGACAGTCACCTGTCTCTCGTGAGAAACTCATCGAGGACACCCGGCAACTCGCTCGTACGATCGAGTCCGTCCATCCCGATCCGTATATCAACGGCGGTGGCAAGATAGCGTTTCATCGACGTTTGCAGAACATCATCGGCGCCATCCCGAACACCGGTCTGCCTAAGGATGCCTACTATCGGCTGCTCCGACCCTTTATCGCCGCCATCGGTGACTCGCACACCTGGCTTTACGCCCCGTATGCTCAGGATCCATCGCACCCCGGCGGTATCCCCCTGTATTTTGACATTGTGGATACGTCGCTGTTTGTCGCCGCAGTACCGTCCGAGGAGCAACGCCCCCTTATCGGCGCATTGTTGGTTTCAGTCGAGGGAGTTCCGTTTGCCGGACTGGTAGATCGCCAGCGCGCGCTGATGCCGGCCGAAAACGTCTATCTCGTGCTGCGCAATCTTGCCGGATCCGGCGCTCTGCTGTGGGATACCTACCTGGCGGACCTGCTGCCCGAATGGAAAGACCGGTCTAAGATAACGGTCGTCCTGCAACACCCCGGAAAACCAACGGTGACTCACGTGCTGGACATTCCAGAGCGAATCAACTTCGCTGGCTTCATGATGTCCGAATCGACTATCAAGTTGCCATCGCGCGACAGATGCGATTTTGTCTACGACTTCATAGATTCATCCGGGCAAACCGCGTTGCTCATGATCGATGACATGATGACCTATCGGGAGTCATTTGAAATGTTGCGTGCGCTGGGTGTGCCTATCACTGACGAACGTACTGACCCCACGTACACACGTTACCACGGAACCGAGCCACCCGCTGACATCAACGAAACGATTGCCGGACTCCCTGCCGTAACCGATGTCTTCCGCTCGCTTGTGATCGACATGAAGGCCGCCGGTACCAGAACACTGCTGATTGATCTGCGCATGAACGGCGGTGGCAACTCCACTATGAGCAACATCCTGCTCTATTTCCTGTACGGACGAGAGAAACTGCAGTCGCTGCATGGCCGCAATCTGGAGATATGGAAGTACTCCCCGGAGTACTTCGCGATGTTCGGCGACAGTGAGTTTGTGGCAGCCCGGCAACACCACAATTTCGCTCTCGACAGCAACGACTACGACTTCAGACAGGACTATCCGCACAATGGTTACCCCGGACCGGAAGCTGTACGAGCCGATCTGGAAACCGTGGTTGCCCAAATGCCCACGTTTAGAGGGGAGTATGATGCGGGGACATACGATGGGTATTACCTTCCGGAGAACGTGGTGGTCCTCTGCTCGCCGTTTACATTCAGCTCCGGCTATACGCTGCTGTACTATCTAAACCAGGCCGGAGCCACCGTGCTTGGTACGTCCTCGGCGCAGGCAGGCAACAGTTTCGGCGACATCATGCGGTTTACGTTGCAACATTCGGAATTGCGGTATCAGGTGTCGCGGAAATATTTCGAGCAATTTCCCGGCGATCCGGAACGCGGCACGGTGTTGCGGCCGGAGTATCAGATCACGCCGGAAATTCTCACCCGGTACAACTATGATCCCAACACTGAAATACGGTATGCGATTGATCTGTTTGCAGCACAGGATTCAACAAAACGCTGATTCCGTCACCACAGGGCAGAACTATCGACACCCCCTGTCGCCGGTCCACAAACACACTTGCCGCAATCCAGAGCGGAATTATATTCTTTTAGGAGAGATATTCGACCAATTAGTACCTGATCAGACATCTCTCCCCCGTCTGCCGCGACACTAAACACGAACGTGTTCACATATATCTATCAGGAGCGGTCATGAAACAGACCCTGGCTCTACTATTGCTGTGCCTGGCGTTGACCCTCCCGGCCGCCGTGTTTGGCGATGTCTGGGAAAAAACCGTAGTCGATTCCACCGGCACCGCCACCGGCATTAATATCGATATTGCGCTGGATCGCGACGGGCATCCGCATCTGTCGTACGCCGATCTCGATGACATCTTTCTTTTCTACGCCGAGTACAACGGTTCCACCTGGACCACCGAAGCGGTTGACATGTTCGGCCTCACCGGCCTGCATACGGCCATCGCGCTGGACTCCGCGGACCATCCGCATATCGCCTATACCGGCCATATCAACAAAGTGCGGCATGTCTATCACGACGGCGCGGATTGGATCAACACGGTTGTCGATACCGGCGTGTCAATCGGGCTGCAGGGACACCTGGTTGACATGGCGATCGACAACCGCAACCGCGCCCGGGTGCTGTATTCTCACGACCAGTACCACGAAATCCGTCTCGCGACTCTTAACGACGACACCTGGGATATCGAAACGGTCGTGCCCTGTTCGGTTTCAATCAATGTCCGGCTCGTACTGCGCAACGATTCCATTCCGGTAATCGGCTATCACGAGATGGACACGGGCTGGGACTCCCTGCGCGTAGTCTGGAAAGTCACACCCGGCGGTCCCTGGCTCACGACCACCGTCCCGGATCAGATCTGCATGGCCGGGACGTTTTTCCAGAGCTTCGCGGTCGACTCCGACGGCAACTTCTACTGGCTGTACGAAAGCTACATGGGGCCGTGCATCGGTATGGGCACGATGCGGCTGGCGAAATTCGACGGTTCCACGTGGATATTTGAAGACGTCCCGGAACCGTCGTCCGACCCGTTTGAGTTTTTCCCGCTCTTCCCGGCCTCGCTGGAAATCGACAACAACGGCTACCCCGCTCTTGTGGCAGACACGTTTCTCTACTGGAAAAACAACGGCACCTGGGAGTTCCACGGTCTCGGCAACCAGATGAACGACGAAGGCGTGGCCGTATTCTCCAAACTCATCTTCGATCAGTACAACTCGCCGCGCATGGCGTTCGGGCAGCCGTGGGCGGTGTACTATCAGTACAGCCCCGGCGATCCGCAGATCAACGTTCCGGAAGCTTACCACGAGTGGACCGAAAACTACGTGGTGTGGAACTGCCGGGTGGAAAACACGGGCGTTGCCCCGCTACGGCTGGATTCGCTCCGGTTTACTGTGGACGACAGTACCTTCCACCTGCCGGCCGATCCCTCGCCCCTGTACATAGGGCCCTCGGGGGCCGATTCGATCGCCATACGGTTCGCTCCGGATTCCAATCAAACGTACTATGACACGCTGACGATATTCTGCAATGATCCGGTGACACCGACGGTTGCTGTTGCCCTGGAAGGCACGGCATCGTTCTCCGATTCAACCGGCGATCTTATCCTGCAAGCCCAGAACTGCTATGCTGCGCCGGAGTACCACTCTATCAATCGTGATATCCCGGCGGCAGGTGTTGCGGTTGAGTTGTATCAGGGGGGCATACTCAAATACGGTCCGGTGTATTCCGATCAGACTGGCTCGGCCACCCAGGGTGGTATCGATGTCGGCGATTACGATGTCCGCCTGTGGAAGGTAGTTGAGTTCGCCCGCGACGACAAGTCGTTCGATACGGTTGCAACCTCCTTCTCGATCCATATCGACACCGGATTGGTTGCCGATACGGCAGTGTTCCCTGAATCGCTGCTGGTCCAGAGCTACCAATGGGTGTGGGACCTGAGTCATATTCAGGATGACACCCTCATGTATGCCTATGGCGCGGAGGCTCATCAGGACAACAGTGTTCGCGATTTGCTCGACGACTGGCGGATAGATATGGATTCGCTCCGGGCCGAATCGCTGGCGCGCCTGATCCTGGCCCAGGAAATGGTCGACCAGTTCTATTTCACGGGCCGCAACCTGGGTATCAAGGGATTTGAGGGCATCGCCGACCTGCTGCACTTCTCGGTCAAGGCCTGCAACAACGGCGGGTGGCTGGAGCAACTATGGAAAGTCATCCAGATCGTCTGGAATCTCTGGGCCGGCGACAAAGTGCAGGCCCTGATGGATATCCTGCAGATGATGGCCCAATACATTATTCTGGAACTCGTCGACATGGTTGTGGATCAGATGGCCGCGCATCTGCCCTGTGTGGAGGACCCACTGTCCGGAATGGAGGTGATATGCGGCGGCGACGTCCTCCATGCGGCCTGGAAAGACCTGCGCAAGGAGTTCAACGCCTGGGAGCTGCCGTCGTTTAACCAGGAGGACGGTCCCCAGATGTCCTGGGATCACATGAAGAAGCTGGTGTACGAAAAGCTGCGCTGGGCGTTTATCCAGGTTTTGTATATCAACATCCTGACGAATGATGAACTTGTCGAGGCGAAAAACAAATCGGAGTCGATGGACTTCTCCGAGGACTTCCCGACTGCGTCCATGGAAAGCAATGAGAACATCCTGCAATCGCGTTTGCTCCTCGATGGCATCAACGATGCGGCCGATAATATGATTCTCACCGCCGCCCTGTTGATGAAAACCGTCATCATCATGGGCTATCTCGAGGCGTTTGTGCCCGGGCTGGGTTTCCTGGACGATCTGAAGACGATCACCATGTATGCATCAATCGGTCTGGACATTGCGGCCTCGGGACTCGCCCTGGGTGGCTTTTTTGCGGTGTCACCCAAGATGAACAACGCTACCGACAAGATATATCACCCGCTGGCCAAGGCCCCTCCGCAGCGACGGGTACCGGCTCGTTACCTGGCCACCGCCGCGCCGAACCCCGCGGTACAGGCTCGCTTGAGGGCTCAGGTTGCGGCCGCAGTTTTGGACTATGACTCCAGTGTGACGATCCTGAAGGACCATATCGCGAACAATCGTATCGAGGACGCCATGTACGCGGTCGAGGATGTCATGCAGGCCGATGTTGCGATGATGCAATCCATCGAAGTCGCCTCGGCGCCGATGTACTCGGTCGCCCACGCGGCATACGACACGCTGCTCGGCTTTGCGCCCGTTTACGACCAGAACATTCAGGATGCAGCCGATGCCGGTATGGCGCGGGTATTCACCTATATCAGCCTGGTTCAGTTGCCTGCAGATTCGTCGACGACGATGAAGGACTACTTGACGGCTCACCTCGATACCACTGTGTATCTGGCCGAAACGTGGTCCGACGGGGTGCTGGAGTTGATGGATTCGGTTGCATCGATGGATCTGCCGGCGATCATCGTTTCATCCGATGCCGCCCAGGACAAGTTCAGCCTGACCCAGATTGACACGGCGACTATCACCATGCACCTGGAGAATGTCGGCGCCCTGGCCGGCGACAGTATCGCCGTGGTGCTGGAGACCTCGGAGGGATTGCACATTTACGGGACGGACAGCGCCTATGTTGGCACGCTGGATGTTGGGGCTACTTCCACTCAACTCACGTTCGAAGTCGGCATCACCGACACCACCCTTGACCGCGTCTCATGGACGGCCGTGATTACGTCGCCCAATGCCGAGACCTACGATGCCGACGGTTCCTTCAAGGTGAATCCGGCGGTTCCGACTGATGTTGATGAAGACGACACCGACAATTTACTGCCTGCGGATTTCTTGCTGCATCAGAACCATCCAAACCCGTTCAACCCGGTCACACAGATTGAGTTCGATCTGCCCCGGTTGAGTCTGGTCAAACTGGATGTGTATAATGTCATGGGCCAGAGGGTGGTTACGCTGATTGACGGCACTCTCCGGGCGGGGGTTCACCGGGTCGAATGGGATGCAACCGGTGTGGCCAGCGGTGTGTATTTCTACCGCCTGACGGCCGGTGCGTACGAAGACACGAAGAAGATGGTGCTGCTGAAGTAGCACGCCCGAGACTTGTCACCAAATGCCCCGGTCAGCTTGATGACCGGGGCGGCCGGGGTCCATCCCACTATCCCTCTGCCCGCCAACACCTTCGCCTGTCCCCCGTTTTCCTTGATTTTTCCCGCCCGTTTCGTATTTTCGAATTCAGACCGGGCGGTCAATCGGAGATTTCGTATGCCGCAACCACCGTCCCGCAGGAACTATGACACGACTTGAATTCAAAGGGCTCCTCCCATGAAAAAGATGCTCGTTACCGGTGCGGTCGGACAGATCGGTTCGGAATTGACCTCGGCTCTCAGACAACGTCACGGCGATGAAAACGTGGTGGCTACCGATATTCGGATGCCCACCGATGTTGAACTTCGCGACAGCGGCCCGTTTGAGTTTCTGGATGTGCTCGACCCGCATCACATCACTCGCGTGATGCAGATGCATGAAATCGACACGGTCTATCATCTGGCGGCCGTGCTTTCGGCCACTGGCGAGTCCCGGCCGAATATCGCCTGGCAGATCAACATGAACGGCCTGTACAACATGCTGGAGGCGGCCCGTCAGTACAAATGCGCGCTTTTCTTCCCGAGTTCAATTGGCGCCTTTGGACCGTCGACCCCCAAGGACAACACGCCGCAGGACACCATCATGCGCCCCGATGCTATCTACGGTGTCACCAAAGTCGCGGGCGAGCTGATCTGCAACTACTATCACAAGCGCTTTGGTCTTGACGCCCGCGGCGTGCGTTTTCCCGGTTTGATCTCGTACGTTACCGAACCCGGCGGCGGGACGACTGACTATGCAGTCGAGATTTTCCACGAGGCTATCAAGCACGGCAGTTACAGTTGCTACCTTCGCGATGACTGCTCGCTGGATATGATGTACATGCCCGATGCTATCCATGCGATGATCAATCTGATGGAGGCCGATGCGTCGAAACTGATACATCGCAACTCGTTTAATATCACGGCGATGAATTTCACGCCCGCGATCCTGGCCGAGGAAATCAAAAAGCACATTCCTGAGTTCACAATTGAGTACAATGTCGATCCGGTCCGCCAGGAGATTGCCGATTCCTGGCCGAACTACATGGATGACTCCGCGGCCCGCGCGGAATGGGGCTGGAAACCAAAGTACGACCTGGCCGCCATGACCACCGACATGCTGGAGAAACTCACGGTGGCTATTGAAGGCGGCGAGACCTCTACAGCCAAGTCGCGAAAGGACAGATAACAATATGCCGTTGACGAATTTTGTGAAGGATCTGGCCGCTGCCGTAACGGAATTGGAAACCGCCGGTACCGCCAAAGGGGCCGAGCAGGTCGTAGTGGATGTTCTCAAACCGACCGCCGATCGCGGTGCCCGCGTACTGCTGCAGGGCCACGGCGACAAGCAGTTCATCCGCATGAACTCAAACTCATACCTCGGGCTGGCCATGCGTGACAATATCGTAGCCGCCGAGGAAGCCGCCGCGCAGAAGTTCGGGGTTGGACCGGGGGCGGTGCGGTTTATCTCCGGTACCTATGAGCCGCATGTGCAACTGGAAAAGAAGCTGGCGGCCTTCCACGGGCGCGAGGCCTGTATGCTCACCAGCGCGGCGTATACGTCGGTGCTGGGCGTGATTTCAACACTCGCCACTCCCGAGACGATTATTCTCTCCGATGAACTCAATCACAATTGCATCATCAACGCCATGAAGCTGGCCCGCCCGAAAGCCAAAAGGATCTACAAACATCTCAACATGGCCGAGATGGAAAAGCAGATTCAGGAGTGTGTTGGTCAGTGCGAGTGTTTGCTGGTTATCACCGACGGTGTTTTCAGTATGCGCGGTGTGTATGCGCCGTTGAAAGAGATGTGCGCGATTGTCGAGAAGTACAATCACAATTTCCCCCGGGATATCGTGTTGATTGTTGATGACTCCCACGGAGTGGGTTCGATGGGTGACACCGGTCGCGGTACGGAAGAACTGTGTGGCGCGAAGGGGGTTGACATTCTGGTGGCCACGCTCGGTAAGGCGCTGGGTGTGAACGGCGGGTATATCTGTTCCCGCAAGGAAGTCATCCACTTCCTGCGCGAGAAGAACCCGTTTTATATTTACACGAATCCGATTACGCCGTCGGAGGCAACCGCCGCTATGGCCGGTCTGGATATGCTGGACAGCCCGGAGGGCAAAAAGATCGTCGCTCACTTGCATGCGATGACTAAGAAGTTTGAGCAGGGCCTGGTTGATCTGGGGTACGAGACAATTCCCAGTCCCCATCCGGTTACCCCGCTGATGTTGCGTGACACTGAACGGACCACCAGGTGCGTGTCGTTCCTGCGCGAAAACGGCGTACTGGCGACCGGCTTGAATTTCCCGGTGGTACCGAAAGGTGACCAGTCAATCCGGTTCCAGGTTTGTGCGGACCACCAGGCCGGGGATATAGACTATGTGCTGGGCGTGCTTGAGAAGTTCAAGAACGTGTGATCCTCGGATCATCGGCATAGAATAGCTGACATACGCGCGGTGTTGGAAACAACGCCGCGCGTTTTGGTTTGGGGAAACGGGCCATAAGACCCGTCACCCCTGCGCACGCAGGGGCCCATTGATTTCTTGATATTGATTCCCGGGCAGGGTGGCCCTCTCAAGCGCTTCGCTTGGGAGGGAAGGCAGCTATCAAACCGGCCCAAACAAGTTTGAGCCGGCCACCCGACGCGTTGAATGACCGGTCAGCTTGATGACCGGGAACAGCACGTGTAATGGCCAGCATCTGTGTACCCCGGCCTGCCAGTCTGGCCAGGTTTTTGACTCGAGTACGACACACGGGGCTTGACCAGGGCGAGTCCCTTTCCTACCTTTCTGTGGGAGGACCTTATGACCGATTTCCCCTACACCAAGTACGATCAGTTGTTAGTTGAGCTAGACGAATTTCAGATCGATCACTTCGAAGGTGTAAGTGCCACGAGGAAGAGATTGACGGAAGCAGTCAAGGATCTCGGACTTTCCATTGATCCCCACACAGAGCACGCGAAGTTTGACCTGCTCTGGCGCGTGTGCCTTGTCTATGAGATAGTAATCCTCGAATCGATGATCCAGGACTACGCGGTGTTCTTGGCTTCCGGCGCCACCATTCCAGACCTCGCAGAACTGGTTGCGCACACGGAAGATCCTGAGCCTCAACTACTGGACACCAGACCCTACGACAAAGGCGTGAAGATGA
>Ga0180007_10006979_pt1 | contig 10844 bp, 13 predicted proteins | sample MM_PC_MetaG_FD_121122 | JGI IMG/M metagenome (GOLD analysis project Ga0180007, IMG submission 121122) | Groundwater microbial communities from the Aspo Hard Rock Laboratory (HRL) deep subsurface site, Sweden - MM_PC_MetaG | ecosystem: Environmental > Aquatic > Deep subsurface > Groundwater...
GCCAGCTCGAGCAGTGCCAATAAATGGCTAAGTTTTAAAATTTTTGGAAATATCGAAGACTGTTATAAAGAACTTAAGAAAGAGGGATTTAAAATTTTTGCAACGGTATTGGATGACGAAGCAAAAAAAATTGAAAAGGTTGATTTTGGCGACAAAAAAATTGCTATTGTGATGGGCAACGAACATCGAGGATTATCTAAAAAAGCGATTGAAGGTGCTGATGAAAAAATTTATATCCCGATGGAGGGAATGGTGCAAAGTATGAATATTTCCGTAAGTGCGGCAATATTCATGTATGAGGCAAGTAGGCAAAGAAAAGGGAAAGAGTATAAACTAGAAAAAACAGAAGTGAATGAGTTGGAAAAAGAATTTTGTTGGCTGAAATAAAGGTCTATAATGAATTTATGGGAGTTAAAAAAATAGGAGAAAAATATTATTGTGTGATTTGTGGAAATGAAGTAACAGTGACAAAGGCCGGTGGAGGAACTTTGGTTTGTTGCGGAAAGGAAATGGTTCTTAGAGCTGAGTAATTTCTCGGTTTTGATTTTCAAAGAGAAGAGATGAAGTTACTTGGACGAATTGAGCTTTTTGATGAAGTTCTTTGATATTTTTGGCACCACTATAGGTAAAACCGGAACGAATCCCCTTGTCGAGCTGTTCAATGACTTCTGAAACTGGGCCTCGAAGGGGAACTAAACGCTCGAGACCTTCGACGTATTTGGTGTATTCGGCTGATTTTTCGGAGGAATTTTTTTGATATTGACGTTTTTTTTCGGTGGCGGAGGCAGAGCCATTGTAAGACTTAAATTTTTGACCATTTACAATTTTTATTTCCCCGGGAGTTTCGGCAGTACCGGCAAATAAGTTTCCGGACATAACAGCAGAGGCACCGGCGGCCAGTGCCTTGACGACGTCACCAGAGTTTTTCATGCCACCGTCGGCAATGATTGGTCGAGAAAATTTCTTGCCAATTTTGGCGGCTTCGATAATAGCGGTAAACTGGGGCATACCGGAACCAGTCATGATTCGAGTCGTACAGGCGGAACCGGGACCAACACCAACCTTGACCGAGTCGGCACCAGCCTTAAAAAGGTCTTGGACACCCTGGGCTGTGGCAACAGCCCCGGCAATAATTTCAATTTGAGGATATTTTCTTTTGACAGTTTTGACGAAATCGAGACAGGTTTGTTGGTGGGCATGAGCAACATCAACAAGAATAGCCTTGGCGCCAACCTTAACGAGCTGATCAAAACGTTGAATTTCTCCGGCCTTGATACCAACACTGGGAATAACAAGAAATCCTTGATCAAGAATTTGCTTAACCTCTTTGGCCTGAATTTCGGGAGTAGCAAAACGGGGATAAAAGGCAACACTGCCACATTTTGCTACGGCTATGGCCATTTTTACATCTACAATAGTGTCCATGTTGGTGGCAGTAACGGGAAAATTGATTTCAATTTTGGGAGTAATTTTGGCTTTTAGGGAAACTTGGCTTCTGGAAGAGATGTCGGAATATCGGGGAGAGAGCAAGACGTCGTTAAAGGTTAGGGCCTGTTGCACATAGAGAGTTTATCATAGAGTAAAATACAATATGAAATGGAATCTTGATGATATTTTGCCGGTAGAAAAATTTGATGAATTGTTTAAAGAAGTAGAGACAGAAATAAAAACACTGGAAAAATGGGTGGAAAAAGTAAGGCCAGAAATGGGCCAGAAAGAATTTGGAGAAATGTTGATTTTTGATGAAAATTTGGGGGTAAAACTGGCGAAACTAGGCTATTTACCTCACTTAAGGATGGCGGTGGATCAGAAAGACCAAAGGGCAAAATTGCTTAAAAGCAGGATGGATGACCTGGGATTGAGAGTAAGTGAAATCAGTATGAAATTGGGTTTTTGGATTCAAGGAAAAAGGAAACCAATTTTGGATGACAAAAATGCAAAAAGACTGTTTTCGGCAATCCCAGACCTGGAATATGGACTAATAAGAAGTAGAGAGGGGGCAAAATATAGTTTGAACGAGAGGGAAGAACAAATTATTAACCACAAAGATGTAAACGGAATCAGTGTTTTGGGTGATCTAAGGGAGATGATTGAAACAGAGTTTGAATATGTGCTGAAAATAGGAAAAAAAACAAGAAAGATAAAGACGCAGTCTGAACTAATGAGCTTGGTTTATAGTCCGAAGGCAGAAGTAAGAGAGGCGGCTTATAGGGCCTTGCTGGCGAAACATAAAGATAATTTAGATAAATTTTTTGCAATATATCAGGGAGTGGTTAAGGACTGGGGATATGAAGCAAAACTTAGGGGTTATAAGGAGGCAATTAGCGTTAGAAATTGGGGAAATCATGTGCCCGATGAAGCAATTGAAACACTGTTGGATGTTTGTAGTAAAAATGTGGGTATTTTTCAAAGGTATTTTAAATGGAAGGCAAAAGAATTGGGAGTAAAAAAGTTACGGAGATTTGATATTTATGCCCCGATTCAAAAGAAAGACAAGAAAGTTGATTTTGAGGAGGCAAAGATGATGGTGTTGGAAGCGTTGAGAGAGTTTTCGCCAAATTTTTCAGATAAAGCTGAAAAAATAATTAAAGAAAAACACGTTGATGTGATGCCAGGAAAAAATAAAAGGAGCGGAGCATTTTGCGCGACTGTATCCCCCGACATTACACCTTATGTATTTTTAAATTTTACGGGAAAGTCCAGAGATATCAGCACCCTGGCACACGAATTGGGACATGGAGTTCATTCACTTTTTGCGAATAAACATTATCCCTCAAGTCAGCACGCAAATCTGCCCCTAGCGGAGACAGCGTCTACTTTGGCCGAGCTAATATTGTTTGAAAAAATGATGGAAAAAGAGACGGACAAGGAGATAAAAAAAGGGTGGCTTTCAGATAAGATCGCGGACGCCTACGCGACAATCTGCAGACAAAACTACTTTATTAAATTCGAAATTGAAGCCCACGAAGCAATTAATAAAGGAGTGACGGCGGAGGAATTGTCAAAGTTGTACCTTAAAGGCCTGAAAGAGCAATTTGGAAACAGTATTTTAATTGAAGGAATTTTTAAGCATGAGTGGAGCTATATTTCCCATATTTTTGAGAGTCCATTTTATTGTTATGCTTACAATTTTGGAGAACTGCTTTCTTATGCACTTTGGACAAATTATAAAAAAGACCCTAAGCACTGGGTAAAAATAATCGAAAAGATTTTGGAGGCAGGAGGAAGTCAAGATCCCCAGATTATTTTAAAAGGTGCTAAAATAGACATTTGTTGCCAAAAATTTTGGCAAGATAGTTTTAACACAATTAGTGTCTGGGAAGAAATGCTTGAGACACTGTGATAAGATTAATTACTATATCCGTAGTAGGAGGAAAATATGAAAGAAGAAACAAAGAAGAAAATTATTGAGTTTTTTAGCAAATATCCGCTAAAGAAATTTAAAAAAGGCCAAGTCCTTTACGAACCAAATGATGAATTTGGAGGGGTGGCTTTTGTAAAAAGCGGTTATTTGAAGGTTTATGATATCGCCAAGGATGGGAAAGAGTCTGGAATACAATTATTTAAACCATTGTTTTTCTTTTCGTTGATTCACGCAAAAACAGGAATAAAGAATAGACATTATATTGAGGCTCTGACTCCGGTTGAGTTTTGGTTGGCACCAAAGGTCGATTTTATGGCTTTTATCAGAAGTGATGCAGCTTTAACTGAAGATGTGATGAACGCATTTTTAACTAAATTTGTTGACATGACCTCTTATATGTCGCAACTGATCTCTGGAGACGCCTACAGTAAGGTAGCCTCTTTGATTTTTTCAATGGCTGATGAATTTGGAGTTATTAGAAACAAGAGAACGACAATTAAATTTAAAATTACACATAAATTGATTGCCAGCTTAACAGGATTGACGAGAGAAACAGTAACCCTGCAAATGCTGAAACTGGAAAAAGATGGATTAATTGATAACGATAGAAGACAAATCGTAGTTGAAGATATGGTGAAGCTGAAAAAAGTATTGGGCTTTGAATGATAAAATCATTTAATGAATAGATGGTGGAAATGCGGACTACTAACACTGGTATTTTCTTTTTTGGCGACGACTAGATGTTTGGCCTATGATTTTCAAATAAATAATTTTGAAAGTGAGATTAGACTTGAGGAAGATAGCAGTTTAAGAGTTTTGGAAAAGATTGAAACAAATTTTTTTGTGGAAAAACACGGAATTATTCGAGTAATTCCTTATGTTTATACTTATAGGGGAAAGACAATCAGGGCAGAGATTAAGATTCTTGGAGTGAGTGATGAGAGGGGTAACAAGGTGGCGTATACTGTTAAAAATCTTCGGCAAAGCAAACAAATAAAGATTGGAGAAGCAGACAGGACGATAATTGGAGAAAAAAATTATCAGATTGAATACGTAATTAAAGGAGTAGTGTTAGATTACGGAGAGGGGCCGGAAATTTATTGGAATGTAACGGGAAATGAGTGGGCAGTGCCGATTATCGAAGTAAAGGCGAGAGTTGAGTCCCCTTTTGGAAAAATTGTGAGGACGGAATGTTTTGGATGCAATAGTAAAAATGCAGAAAATGAGGCTGAATTTACTGGAAGTAAAAACCTTACTATAGTAGTGCAAATTGATAAAGAGAATAAACTAAAAATGCCGACTGAAATTGAAAAGACCGCTAATTTGGTAAAAGATAATTGGGGTTATATAGTGGCAATATTGCCACTATTGGTAGCTTTGATTGCCTGGATGAAAAAAGGAAGAGATAAAAAATATTTAACAGAGAATGTTTTTTATAGACCGGATGATAAAACTAGTAAAAATAAACCCCTGTTGAGTCGACCTCATTTACCGATGGTTTATGGGCCGATAGATGGACTGACACCTTCCGAAGTAGGAACAATTATTGACGAAAAACTTGATACAAAGGATGTGGTGGCAGAAATTGTGGAGCTGGCTAGATTGGGTTTTTTAACAATCAAAAAAATTGAGAAGAAAGGGACTTTTGGGATTGGAAGAAATGATTATGAGCTCCAAGAAACAAAAAAGGAAACAAGCAAATTGAACAAATTTCAGAAAGACTTGCTGGAAAGTTTGTTTGAAGGTGGAAGTGGGATAAGTGTAGAGAGAATCATTAAAAAGGTACTTGAAGATGGGATAGGGAAAGTATCAGAGTCTGAAAATGGCTTGGAAATATTAAAAAAGAAAGATGATGGAAAAACAAAAGAAAGTAGCCTGTTTAAGATCACTGGGGTTGAAAAAAGTAAAAAAGTAGGAGAAATTAGAACCGTTAAAATATCTGAGCTTAAGAATAAATTTTACACACATTTAAAAGATCTACGTTCTGAGATGTATAAGACCTTGGCTGATAAAAAAATGACCGATGGAGATTTGGAAAAGGTAAAAACAAAGTGGATGGGAATAATATCCTTGTTAAGCGTTGGAGCTTTTTTGCTCATAGCGACGGTGTTTTTGCCAATGACGGAGAATTTTGGACCGATGATGGTGCTAATGGTTTTGATGGTGCCAAGCCTAATTTTGGCAAACAAAATGCCAAGGAAAACTGCTTGGGGTTATAGCATGGCGAGACAAGCAGAGGGACTTAGATATTATTTATCAAAGGGAAAATGGAGGGAGGAAATATCTGAAAAGAGACTATTTTTAGAAGAAATGTTGCCTTTGGCGATTTCGCTAGGAGTGGTAGAAAAATTGGCAAGAGATATGAAAAATTTGGGAATTGAACCGCCAAAATATTTTCAGGGAATGGCAATGAATAGTTTTGCCAGAGATTTGAATAATTTTAACTCGGCGACAACAAGTGGATTAACAAGTTCCCCTTCTGGGTCGAGCTCATGGTCAGGAGGAAGTGGCTTTAGTGGAGGTGGACACAGCGGAGGTGGCTTTGGAGGTGGCGGTGGAGGAAGTTGGTAAGACTATTCGCGACAACAATCGAGAACCTTGCCAATAATATTACTGACCTTACCTAAAAAATCAGATTTTTTGTAGATGAGTGGAGTATCTTTTGACTTGGCCGGAAGAGATAACTCTTTGCCTTTTATAAGACCAAGGTTGATGGCCCAGAAAAGATTATAGAGATGGTAGGATTTTTTAAAAAAGCCCAGAGCGGCTTTTTTGTCGCCCTTGGTTTGGGACTTGGTACCGACCTCAAAGAGACGCATAGAAGCGGCTAACAGATGCTTACTGGTGCACCAAACTTCACCCTCGGGATCTTTGACGATAAGCTTGAGTAACTCTTTGCGCATTTCACGGGCTTCATTGAGCAAATCAAAATATTTGGTCTTGCCGGTTTTGTTGGCGGTAAAAAAGAAATGTTCTTCGATACTAATTAAATTCATTATGGCAATAGATAGATCCTCGTCAGAACTTAGGTCAAGTTTATGACCAGCTTCGGCAGTTTTTATTTTATCCATGAATTTTTTGAGATCTAGGGTGTCGGTCATATTTTGGATTATTATAGCTTAAAAATAAGCTTGAAGAAAAAAGTAATGATAATTACGGAAATTAAGGGAAAAACAACTCGGGCATAGGGGAAAAGTGTTTTGTTGCCGTTTTTCTTTTTGGTGAAAGCATAGATAAAATTTCCAATGATCATTATGATCAAACCTGAAACCTGGCCCAAAATGATTTTATTGAGACCTAGAACTTGATTAGCGGTTGAGGAGAGCTGGCCGGTGAATTGAAAATAGGTTAGAGTGGTGATTAATAAAATTAGGGCCAAGATGTAAGGGTTTTTAAATATTTTATATCTTAATTTGGGGGCTAACCAAAAGGCAATGGCAGTGTTGAGGGCAGAAATCCAGACAGAAACTAAGAGATCGTCAACGCCAAGTTTTTTGGCGATAAGCATTCCCCCACCAACAGTAACGATACAGACAGGACATTGAGCGTAAGCTGGGCTAATAAAAGGCATAGTTTATTTTATATAATTAATTAATAGTTGACAGGATCTAATTATACTACTACAGTAGTAGTCATGAATAAAGAAACAATAATAGTGATGGTTTTAGTAATAGCTGCATTTTTTGGGGGTGTTTATTTTTCAAAAGGAAGTGTAATCGGTGAAAGCGATGTAGCAGTTCCAACAGGAAGCGAAACACAGCCAGTGGCGAGTGAAGTAAGCATAGATAAGGTAAAAGCATTGTTTAATGACAAAAACATTGTTTTGGGAGATAAAAATAGTAAGCTGTTGATTGTAGAATTTAGTGATCCAAGTTGTCCTTTTTGTAGCATAGCTTCGGGAAAAAATCCCGAACTGAATAAGCAAGTCGGGAATCAATTTTTGATGAAAGAGCAGGGCGGAACATACGTGGCACCAGAACCAGAAATTAGAAAATTAGTTGATGAAGGAAAGGCGGCTTTTGTGTGGCTTTTTGCTAATGGTCATGGAAATGGAGAACTGGCAACCCAAGCATTATATTGCGCCAATGAGTCAGGTAAATTTTGGGAGGTACACGATTTGTTAATGGGGGCTGAAGGTTATGATTTACTGAATGATACCGTACAAAATGATAAGGGTCAGATTGGAGTTTTGGCTGATTTTTTGAAGAGTGCAGTTAGTACTACAGACATGAAAAACTGTATAGATAGCGGAAAATACGCTGGTAGAATTAGTGAGGACACGGCGGTGGCAGGAGAGATGCAATTTGAAGGCACACCTTACTTTATTGTTAACACGACTAGATTTGTGGGAGCATATAGCTTTACTGAAATGGAAACAGCAGTCAGCGAAGCATTGAAATAGGTTTTTTTGATAAAATCTCTACATGAAAATGATGTTTCTGAATGCCTGGTGGGGCACAAGAGGGAGTGTTTTATGGAAATATATTGGTGAAGAGTCGAAGAGGATAGATATCTTTTGTTTTATAGAAACAGGCGAAAAATTTAAGGCTAAGTGTGACGAGATATTGCCAGAATACACCTCGGTGTCAACAGTTAAGGACGTATTTGAAGAGGTTGAACACTCGATCTCGGTGTATGTAAGAAATGGAATTAAGATTTTGAAATCTGAGACAATTTTGGACAACGATATTTATACCGGAGCATCACTTTTTACTGAAATAGAAAAAGATGGGAAGAAATTAAATATTGCCAGTGTCCATGGAGTGGCCAATCCCGGAGATAAACTTGATAATCCAAAGAGACTGGAACAGTCACGGATAATTGTTGATTATATGGCAAAGATCAAGGGAGCGAAGGTTGTTGGTGGAGATTTTAATTTAGAAAAGGACACAGAGAGCGTGAAAATGTTTGAAAAAAATGGTTATAGAAACTTGATAGAAAAATATAAAATCGAGACTACAAGAAATCGCCTTACCTGGGAAGTATGGCCAGATAATAAACAGTTGTGGGCGGATTATCTATTTGTTGGCCCGGAAATTAAAGTCAAGAGTTTTGAAGTGCCCAAAAACGAAGTGTCCGACCACCTGCCCTTGATTTTGGAAATTGAGGAATAGAAAAAGCTATATAATATGTCTATGGTGTCGAATTGTGTCGTTGAGTGCGAAGGATTAGGAGATATGAAGGTACTAGTAACAGGAGTATATTGCCGAGGAATTTTTACAAGACACGACGGAGGCCAACTAAAAGAAAATGAGGGAATTAAGGTTTCGGGAACTTGTCCACAATATGAAAAATGCCCACAAAGTTTATGGACTTATTGTAGGGATAACGGAATTCCGAAAAAGAGAGGCAGTTAAAACTACTTATCTTGACAACAACAGTTGCCATTTTTACAGCCACAAGTACAAACGGTGTCTGAGTTTGAGCCACAAGAAGAATTTGAATTGCAGGTACAATTTTTATCGGTCATTTTTTGATAATGATTAATTACTACGATTGTAGTAGATTTACTATTCAATGTCAAGAATGATGGTTTTTTACCAAAAGATAGGTTATTGGAGAAATAAAAATAAGAATAATTGCCCCAAGAATAGAGTAAATTGCCCCGACTCCAACAGAGTCCGATAAATTTCTGGTAAAAAAAACAGTGGAGACATACACGATATTTAGAAGAAGACTTAGAAACGAAAGGGCTGTGGCTCGAGAGCGGGAATCAAATTCTTGGTTAACATATTTATCTAGAAGGGTAAATCTAAGTGAGGAAGTAAATTCAGTGGCGAGAATAATGGAAACGATCCAAAAACCATGAATATAAAAGGCGGGGAGAAATGATAAGATAGAGAAGATAAACATGGCAATGTAGATATTTTTGCGATTAAAAAAATATTCTAGGTGAGCAATAATAACGGCAAAAAGTGACTTGATGAGATAAACAAAAAAGAAGAGGATCCCCTGTTTGTCGGGACCAAAACCATTTTGCTGAGCATAGACATTACTAAAAAAATAGGTGGCCGCCCAAGAGAAACCGCCAATGACAACATAATAGATTGAGAGAAAGGTAATGTGAGCGTTTTTAAAGGCTTCGTGAACGCCGGTTTTTGTTTGTCTTAGATAGGATCTGAAAGAAAATTTTTCTGAATCAATTTTTGGTTCGGTAAGTTGAGTGGCGAGAAGGCCGGCAACAAAGTAAACAACTCCATATAAAACATAGGGCAATGGAATCCAAATCTTGTAGAGAAAACCACCGGTGAGGGTACCAATGGCGATGGCGATACGATAAATTAAACTTCCTTTACTGGTAACTTTGGCATATGTATCCTCCAATGAAAGATCTTTGAGAGAGTCGTAAAGAAGGGCGGAATCGGCCCCAGAAATAAAGGTGGTCGTGACTCCCCAAATGAAAAAGAAAACAACCAGCCAGGGAAAGGAAGGGAGAAAGCCAAAAAAGAAAAAAAGAGTAGCGGATGAAAGCATGCCAAGAGCGATTGATTTTTTCCGACCAAAGATGTCAGCGAAGGCGCCGGTAGGCAACTCAGCAACAGTTCCCACCAAAGCTTGAATAACCTCAAGAAGAGCTAGGCCAGCAAAATTGGTAAAACGGAGCTCAAAGGCAACCCAGACTGGTAGGAAAAAAATTAAACCAAGAAAAAATTTTTGGAAATAATAAAGAGTAATGTTTCGTCTTAGTCCCTGTTTATAGGCGATATCGGTCACAGAAAATTATATCATTTAAAAGTGTGGTGGCAAGTAAATTATCAATGATAAAATCAAAACTATGGACGACAAAAAGGAAAAATTATTGACTGAGTTGAAAAAATATGAGGATAAAGTTCTTCAACTTAAGAAGGATTGTGCCGAATTTAAGGCCGGTGGAAGCAGATATGGCGACGAATACGGGGAAATTCAGATAAAAGTTTATGCTGATATGATTGATTCGATTAAGTCTGAAATAAAGAGACTAGAAAGAAAAACCTGATTTTTTGACGGATTTTTTAAAGGCCGGGATAACAGAATCACCATATGAGGTAAAAAGACGACGAAAAAGATCTTGAAGAAGATCAGAGGCAAAGGCTTTTTTACTTTGGGCGGCATGATAAAAAAAGACATTGCCAACTCTTTTTCGAGTAAGAAACTCTTTGTCGGTCATTCTTTTCAGAACGGTCATAACGGTGGTATAGGCATACTTTCCGTCAATTTTTTTTAAAACTTCAGCAGGTTTTAAGGGATTGGGGCTAGACCAAAGGACGTCCATAATTTTTTGTTCAAGGACACCGAGCATTTTACACTTACCATTACAATGACAATCACAATTCATTAGTCCGATTTTAGCACCTTTTAATTACTTTTTTTTCTTGTCAAGACGATCTAGCTTTAGAATCCGAACTCCAAAATAGACGACGAGAGCAATGACAGCGAAATCAATAAAAGAGGAAATAAAATCACCATACATGAATTTGGCAGGACCAATGGAGAAGTAAGC
>Ga0180007_10006980_pt1 | contig 10842 bp, 9 predicted proteins | sample MM_PC_MetaG_FD_121122 | JGI IMG/M metagenome (GOLD analysis project Ga0180007, IMG submission 121122) | Groundwater microbial communities from the Aspo Hard Rock Laboratory (HRL) deep subsurface site, Sweden - MM_PC_MetaG | ecosystem: Environmental > Aquatic > Deep subsurface > Groundwater...
AATACGCTGCAGCGGCGCCTGCACCGACCGAGAAGCCACCCTGATGCTGGTGGAATTGGTCCCGCCCCGCACCCTGGACATATATTCCTTGGTGGCATGGATGTGAAAACCGGCCAGCTTGAGTATTTTGGTCAGCAGCTGTTCTATGGTCTGGATCCCCTGGCCGGCCTCCCCGGCCAGGACAATGGAAATATCATTTGCTGCAGGTGAACTGGTCATTGCCAGCACCTCCTTTCAGGAATTCATGCAATAGTTGAGGCTTACCAGGAACTCTGGCAGGAAAGCCTTGATTGCCAGGGACAGATAATGCTTGTTAGCCGCGATGTGCTTTTTTATTGTCAGGAATACCAGAGAATAAAGTTGGCCTCCAACGGGACCAGGGCATCAGGGTGGCTGGGAATCAGCCTCGGCGTATAGTCGCCGGTGGGCCGGCCGTCGGCTGGAAGTACAGCGTAGTAAAGGTAGCCGTCTTCCGAGCCTGCGAGTTTGTCACCCCGGGCCATGCTGATACGTTCAGGAGCGTTGCCCTCTTGAGCAGGCTCTGCAAACAGCTCAACATGCACCGTTTCCGGCGCAAGTCCGGTAAAGTAGACCTCGACGCGAATAATAATATCCCCTGCCGACTCGTGGACCATTATCTGGCCGAAACGCACATGTGGCCAATGGATGGCCAGAGCGTCGTGCCATTTCTCCAGCTCAACGGCCAGGCTGGTATTGTTTGCCACCCGCCGCCCATATGCCTCGGCTGCCGGCAGATAGTAATCATCAATATACTCCCGCATCATGCGGTTACAGGAAAATCTGTTCGTCAGCTGCGCCATGCTTTCCCTCATCCGCGCCACCCAGGACGTGGGTATGCCGCTTCCATCACGGTTATAGAAAGCCGGGATGATGTCCTGTTCCAGCATGGTATACAACACCTCAGCCTCCGCGCTGTCCCAGGCGGCATGATCTTCATGCTCTTTGCCGTCCCCGAGCGCCCATCCCAGCTCAGGGCGGTAGGCTTCAGGCCACCAGCCGTCCAGTTCCGACAGGTTCAGACCGCCGTTGACCAGAACCTTCATGCCGCTGGTACCACTGGCCTCCCAGGGCCGGCGCGGGGTGTTCAACCAGAGGTCCGCCCCCTGGACCAGCTCGGCGGCCACAGCCATATCGTAATCCTGAATGAAAACCACATGCCCCTGCACTTCCGGCCGGCGCAAAAAATCATTCCATTGGCGCACGAGACGTCGGCCTTCTTTGTCCTCAGGATGGGCCTTGCCGGCTATGATAAGCTGCACCGGCCGATGGATATTGGTCAGCAGACGCATGAGCCGTCTGGGATCGGCAAGCAACAGGGCGGGTCGTTTGTAGCTTGCAAAACGCCGGGCAAAACAGATGGTCAGGGCGTTGGGATCAAGCTGCTGAACGCATTGTTCAACGCCGGCATGGTTGCCGCAGGTGGCTCGCTGGCGGGCCAGGCGGCGGCGAATTACCTTAATGAGCATCAGCCGCGCCTGACTGCGCATTTCCCATAATTTTTCGTCGGAAACTTTTTGACAGGCGTGTTCAACATCCTCCAGAATGCCCATCCAGCGTTCTCTGCCGCATAATCTGGTCCACAGGTCATCGGCCGCCGCCGAATCCCACGACGGCACATGCACCCCATTGGTGACATGGCCCACGGGAATCTCCTTTTCCGGCCAGCGGGGGAACAGGGGGCGAAAGATACTCCTGCTCACCTCGCCGTGCAGACGACTGACTCCGTTCACTCTGCCGCAGCCGTTAAAGGCCAGATAGGCCATGTTAAAGGGCTCAGACCCATTGCCTACCCCAGCGCGGCCGAGGTCGAGCAGGTCTGCCAGGGAAATACCCAGGCGCCCGGCATAAAGAGAGAAATATTGCGCCATGAGTTCCCTGGGGAAACGATCAAATCCTGCCTCAACCGGGGTATGGGTGGTGAAAATATTACCGGCACGGGTACCTCGCAGGGCGATATCAAAGGGCTGTCCGCTTTGTTCCATAAAGCTGCGGGCCCGTTCCAGCACGGCAAAGGCGGCATGTCCTTCGTTTAAATGGCAGACGCAGCAATCGATATGTAATGCCTCCAGCAGGAGCCAACCCCCGATGCCGAGCACCATCTCCTGCTGCAGACGCATCTCCATGCCGCCGCCATAAAGTTCGCCGGTAATACCGCGATCGCCCGGAGAATTCAGCAGGTCATTGCTGTCCAGCAGATACAGCGGAATACGTCCGACCTGGGCCTGCCAGCCGCGCAGCTGCAGGGTGCGGCCCGGCAATTCCACGCTGACCCGCAGCCACTCGCCATCGGCGTTACGCAGAGGGAGCACCGGCAGCATGGTTGGATTGTTGTAAGGGAAAAAGGCCAGCTGATCACCGTTGGTGTCAAACGCCTGGTGGAAATACCCCTGTTGATACATAAGGCCGATGCCGATCACCGGCAGACCCAGATCACTGGCCGTTTTCAGGAAATCGCCGGCGAGAACCCCCAGGCCCCCCGAATAAATCGGCAGGGCCTCGGTCAAGCCGAATTCCATGCTGAAATAGGCCACATTCCCCAGCTTGCCTTGCCCATATTTCTCTGTAAACCAGGTTGATTTACCCAGATAGCTTTCTCGATGTTGGAGCTGTTGCTGCAATTCTTCAACAAAGGCGGCATCAACAGCCAGTTCATCCAGCCGCTTTCGTGAAATGCTTTCCAGAATCAACCAGGGATCAGCGGATAGTTCCCAGAGTTCGGCATCGACCTTCTGCCAGAGTTTGTCGGCACTGTGATTCCAGCTCCAGCGCAGGTCAAGGGCCAGATCGGTCAGGCCTTTTAACCGAGCCGGTAAAGATCGGGGAAGATATCGTTCCGGATTCATTATAGGACTCCTTCATTCATAAAATTTTTCCTGGTTGGACGAATCCGCTCTGCGATCATATAAAAATAAGGCACTCTTTTTTTATAGCTTTCTCCGCCTTCATACCCATCCCGATGGCGCCATTCGGCGTTTGCAAACCTATCATTTCCATATAATGCTTATATGGAAATCTGATTAGCACCGACTTTCAGCCATCTCTGCGGTGGAAGATCTGGGGCGGATTTTTACAGCGTATTCAAAAAATTCGAATTCTCCTGACCCGGAATAATGCAACGAAAAACCTCCTTTCCAGGTGGAACAGACCTATGAAAATTTTTCGCCGCAGGATAGCTGGGAAAATTTGCGCCTGAGCTGAAAAAACATACGAGGTTGATGGTATCACATATAAGGGGGATGGAAATTACAACTTTACCATTTTTTTTATCGTCATGCCCGAATGATTCTATCGGGCATCCACCAAAGGTTCTGGATTCCCGCTCAACAACATTGCGGGAATGACGGAATTTGTGCTTTGATAACAGCTATATATACAATTGACGAGTCCCTAAAAACAAAAAATCCCCCGTTCAGGAATCAGCCATCATCGCTCTCAATTCCTCACCCTGCACACTTTCCTTTTCCGAAAGAAGCTGAGCCAGTTTATCCAGGACGTCCCGCCGCTCCGTGAGGATTTTCCGCACCCGCTGATGGGCTTCATCAACCAACCGCGCTATCTCTTTATCGATTTGCGCTGCTTTTTCCTCGCTGTAGGTTTTACTGGGAGCAAAACCTTGCGGGGCGAACATGGGCTGACGCGCACGCTCATAGGTCACCAGTCCCAGACGATCACTCATGCCGTATTCCGTGACCATGGAGCGGGCAATGTCGGTTGCCCGCTGCAGGTCGTTTTGGGCTCCGGTGGAGATTTCATCGAAAACCAGCTCCTCCGCCACCCTGCCTCCCAAAAGAACGGCCAACCTGTCCAGCAGTTCCGTGCGGGTCATGAGGTATCGGTCTTCAGTGGGTTGCTGCTGGGTATAGCCAAGCGCCGCAATCCCTCGGGGAATAATGGAAATTTTGTGCACCGGGTCGGCATGCTCCACAGACTCGGCCACAATGGCATGACCGGACTCATGAAAGGTGACGATTTCCTTCTCCCGGGCATTCATCACCCGGTTCTTTTTCTCCAACCCCCCTACCACCCGGTCGATGGCCTCATCGAATTCGGTCGCCTCCACCGTTTCTTTATCTTTGCGGGCAGCCAGCAGGGCGGACTCATTGACGAGATTGGCCAGGTCAGCCCCCACAAAGCCCGGGGTGCGGCCGGCTATTTTGCGCAGATCGACCTCAGGCCCCAAGAGAACATTTTTGGCATGAATCTTCAGAATGGCTTCCCGTCCGTTGATATCCGGGCGGTCCACCAGCACCTGCCGGTCAAAGCGTCCCGGTCGCAGCAGGGCGGGATCGAGGATCTCCGGCCGGTTGGTGGCGGACATGATGATCACCCCTTTATTGGTATCAAATCCGTCCATCTCGACCAGAAGCTGGTTAAGGGTCTGCTCGCGTTCGTCATGTCCGCCCATGACATTCATCCCCCGCGCCTTCCCCAGCGCGTCCAGTTCATCGATAAAAATGATGCAGGGAGCCTGCTTGGCGGCCTGGGAGAAGAGATCGCGCACCCGGGCGGCGCCTACGCCTACGAACATCTCCACAAACTCGGAGCCGCTGATGCTGAAAAACGGCACCTTCGCCTCCCCGGCCACGGCTTTGGCCAGAAGGGTTTTGCCTGTTCCAGGCGGGCCGACCAGGAGGACTCCCTTGGGAATTCTTCCCCCCAGTTTTTGAAATTTGCCGGGATTTGTCAAAAATTCCACTATTTCCTGGAGTTCTTCCTTAGCCTCATCGATTCCGGCGACATCCTCGAAAGAAACCTTTGTTTCGCTTTCGGCAAAAATCTTGGCCTTGCTCTTACCAATAGACATGACCCCCATGCCGGAGCCCATCTTTTTCATGGAGAACCGCCAGATCAGAAAAAAAATCCCGATGGGGATGATCCAGGCCATAATAAAACCCAGGAGTTTATTGGCATAGCGTCCGGAGTAACTGACATTATGATCATTCAGATCCTTCACCAGGCCGGGATCATCTACCCGAACAGTGGTGAACTCCTGGCCCGTTTTTCCGGTCAGCGTCCCGCGGATATTTTCCGGCTCAATGGTCAGTGTGCCCACTTTGTCTTCGGCAACGTATTGTTTGAACTGGCTGTAGGGAATCGTTTCCACTTTTGGCGGAAGAAAGAATTGCTGGATCAAAGTAACGAAGAGAAAGAAAAGCAGTATATACCAGAGATTGAAGCCGGACTTTTGCGGCACACCATACTTTTGCGGCGGATTCTCCAAACCCAGCCAGGAGCGGATTTGCTCAATGATATTTTTCCGTGGTTCCTTATTACTATTACCCGTCATGTTCCATTTCCTTTTCACATCCTTTATTGCTTGGCGGAAAGCGCCTTAATGCCTTGGCTGTGGCCGCTTTCGCTTTGAGCAGAGCGATCTGCGCATTTCCTTACCCAGGGTCATTGACTTTAAGGAAACCATTTTTGCCGCTGACAGGAAATAATCAGGCACACCACTGATGGTCTTTGGGGAGAATCCATCAGTGGTTGTCAGTCACTGCCCGCTAGGTCAATATCACTAGCGTCGGTAATCGTAGTCCCGGTCTCCATCCCGCTGATCATCATACCGGCCCCTGTCGTGCTTCCCGCCTTTTCCCTTATATCTGACCTCTTTGGGGTAACGGTCTCTCGGCAATTCAGCCCAAGGCCCTTTCCTTGACTGCGAGTAGTACCACCGGTCATTTGTGTAATGATAGTGATAGTCGCTGTAATAATAGTAGGGTTCCGACTCCAGCACCACCACCGACGGAAGAATGGGCGCGATCATTACTCCTTCGGAACGGTGGTCGCGTCCTGGCGGAATCACTACACAGGACGTCAGCAATGTCACTGCGACAAGCATTAAAACTGATATTCTTTTCATATTGCCTCCTCAGTTGATGTTTTTCCCCTGTCGGAAAGACCACCATGAACTTCTGGCTCTTTTCCGGCATGCTGCGGATGATTTTCAGACCTTCCATCATGGTGTCATACAGCTAGGTGCCATCGGTGGGGTCGAAGTAGCTTTCCTTCAGGGCCAGGATTATAGCAAATGGTAATGGCAAGAAACATGCCTGCAGGTGACAATACGCACAGAGATAAAATTAGACTGTAATAACAGAGAATTAAATAAGCTGAGACAACAAGAAATGAAGGCGGGCAGGATCTGCTTGGCCTCCATATATGGCGGGACGCTCAATATATGGAGGCAAGCCCTGAGGAAGCCCGGCAGGTTAAACTGACGATCTGGAATCAAGTACTCATCCAGACCGGCTTGGTGGTGTCCATTCACTAAGCCCTTGGCACCGCATGGGCAATTCGGACAATTTCTTGAGCAATATCCTCCGGTGAAAGAACAAAATCTATACAGCCGCTTGCTATTGCGCTCTCAGGCATATCAGGCTGCACCGCCGTGTCGAGCTTCTGCGCGATGGTAATGCCCCCCACTTCTTTTATGCCGCACAGCGCTGCTGCCCCATCTCCATCATAGCCGGAGACAATGACAGCGATAAGTTTGCCATCCCAGTTCCGCGTCAGGGAACGCAAAAAAACCGTAATCACGTCGGGCCATCCATGGGGTTTTGAAATCGGCTTGAGACGAAACTCGCCATCAAGAACGTGGAGATCACGCTGTGACGGAATGATGAACACATGGTTGGGCTCGATCAGTAAGTTTTCCGTGATCAGTTCAACCGGCATCTCGGTGAAGCGAGGGAGAATCTCGTGGAGTGAGGTGGCCACGGTTCTCAGGTGATTAACGATGACGATGGCAACACCCATATCGGCCGGCAGATGCCGTAGTAACCGGGTATATGCGTCAAGGCCACCAGCCGAACCGCCCACGCAAACAACAGGAAAATCTTTTGCAACATTCTTACCTTTCATTGGCAATTACTCCGTTTCGGATTTTTCATTCATTTGCTCGGTGCAGGCGAGAAGGCAGACGAGTCCGGAAGCCGTGTCGTCCGAAATAGTGCAACGCTTTACGGCCGACAAACCCGTTTCAGGATCTTTTCATAATGAAAACCATGGATGGCCAGTTCCACGGCAATGGGCAGGGCTCTGCGGTTCACGAAAAATGTTTTCACAATTAATTTCCAATAGCGAAACCGGGCTTTCGATAGGATGCCGAGTCTCCAGGCAGCCCGCATGAAGGCGAGCAGATCTTCCTTATTTATCCTGGTTCTGGCGGTGGGCGTGTAGTTGTTGAGAAAGGTGTTTATCCTCTGGTAGTACTGTTTTGGGGAATACAGAGTGGTGAGGAGCTTTTGATACCCTTCAATGAGTTTCTTTTTTTCCATTTTCGGCTTGAAGTTCAGGCGGCCATCGGTATTTTCACCGGTGGCATCAGTGAGCAGCCTGCCTTCGGCTTTCAGACGTTGCCAGAGACGGGTCTGCGGCAGGGCGGTCAATATGCCCACCATGGCCGTGACCACGCCGATCTGTTGGATAAAGCGCACCTGCATGTCAAAGATGTTCTCAGGATCCTGGTCAAAGCCAACAATGAAACCGCCCATGACCTGCATGCCATGCCGGTGAATCGTTTCCACGACCTCGGCCAGGCTGCTGCCTGCCGTATTCTGTTTTTTGCCGCATTCCACCAGGCTGGCCTGGTTCGGCGTTTCAAGGCCGACAAAGACTTTGAAGAAATTGGCGGCGCTCATCAGTTGCATCAGTTCCTCATCTGCTGCCAGGTTGACACTTACTTCGGTCAGCAGGGTGAAGGGAAATTGATGCTCCTGCTGCCATTTGATCAGGACAGGCAGCAGTTGCTTCACTTTTTGGGTATTGCCGATAAAATTGTCATCAACGATGAAGACTGATTTCCGCCAGCCGGCATCAAAGAGGGCCTGGAATTCCCTTTGCATCTGTTCAGGCGATTTCATGCGGGGAACCCTGCCATTCATGATGATGATATCGCAGAATTCGCAGTTGAACGGACATCCCCGAGAATACTGGATTGACATGGTTGCATAATTTCTGAAATCAATCAGCGACCAGAGAGGAACCGGGGTTTGGCTGATATCAGGCCTCTCCTTGGATGAATACACCGGCTGTAAATGACCGGCGGCCAGATCATCGAGAAACAGGGGCAGGGTGATTTCCGCCTCGTTTAAGACAAAATGATCCACATCCGCAAATTGTTCATGCTGGGTGGTGAACACCGGCCCCCCGGCAACAATCTTTTTTCCCTGGGCCTTGCACCGCGCGATGATCTGCAGGGCGCTCTCTTTCTGGACGATCATGGCGCTGAGAAAGACCAGATCCGCCCAGGCCAGCTGCTCATCCGTTAACGGCTCGACATTGAGGTCCACCAGTTTTTTCTGCCAGACATCAGGCAGCATGGCGGCCACGGTCAACAGGCCAAGGGGCGGGAAAGCGGCTTTTTTGGCAATAAACTTGAGGGAATGCTTAAAACTCCAGAATGTATCCGGATATTCGGGATAAACAAGCAGGATATTCATGGCATTTCCTCTCAAATTACTGTTAACAATCCCGGCTACTCATCCTCTTTCCCTTCAACAATCGCCTCTGGTTCCTTTTTCACCAGCATGATCGAACAGGGCATCTTTCTGACCAGCTCATCGTTGCTGCGACCGAAAAGCAGGTGTTCCATATGGCCCTCTTCATGGGCAAGCATGACCAGCAGGTCGATTTTTTCCTCCTCGATGGCTTTCAGGATCTCTTCGGTGGGAGCACCTTCCCGGATCAGTTCCTTTATGAACATGCCCTGTGTTTTCTCGTCCTCGATAAGGGTCAACAACTTCCGTCTGGAATCCTTCAGACTCCTTTCATATTCCAAGGCAAGCTCTCTGGTTCCCAGGCCCCAGCCCTTAAGCCCGATGGGATTATATACGGAATGAATGACATACAGTTCCGAGCCATATTTCCGGGCAAGTGAAACCCCGTATTGAATCGCTTTTCTGCATGACTGGATCATTCTGACCACAACAAGAATACGTTTATATTCGCTCATGATAATACTCCTGTTTTGTTGATCTATTATCAAATATCATCGACAGAAGACATGCCGACAAGGAAAAATATACAGAAGGAGAGGCTGACAGGACCTGCCTGACCTCAACATGCGGGGGCCCCTCAACATATTGAGGGGCAGAGAAGACCGTTATCCTGCACCCCTGGTCCGGCAATATCATCCTTCAGCAAATGGAACTCTCCTCGACACACCCCGTCAGAATCCCAGAGACAGCCCCAGGCCATAGTATTCAATATCATTGTTGTAAAACTGGCCGTACGGATCAAAACCCTTATACCACTGTGCCATGAGACGCAGACGACGCTGCCCCGGGTTGGGGTGACCGAACTCAAGGCCAACCTTGACGCTGGTATCGATGGCCCAGTCATTCTCCTCCAGACTCTTCATATCCACCCCGCCAACCGGCCTGCCGTTCCACACAAGCGACTTGCTGCCGCGATACTCGATCCCCCAGTGGGCGCTCAGCGGCTCGAGATCATCCGGTTCCTTGTGAATCAGGTACTCACCGCCGCCGTACCCTCGCCAGCCCCGCCATTCACGGGAATAGATGAGCTCAATGGCTTCGTAGCTGAGGTTAACCCGTTCCGGATGATTATCACTCAGGAGTAATTCATCCCCCAAATGCGAGCTCTGGTGATAAAGGCGGAGGCGGAGCGAATTGTCGCCATACCGGTAGGTGACGGGAATGCCGATGGTGTAATCCGCGTTGATGAGGTCGGAGGAAGAGCTGTCCAGGTTGAATTGGGCGAACAGTCCGCCTACCACGCTCAGTTGCAGGCCGTTCCCTTCACGACTCCCGAAGAACCTGTACATGCCGAATGTCTCTCCGAAGCCGACTGACGCCATGGTGTATCGCACCTCCGATGATTTAAAGCCGTTGAGGCTGACAAAGAACTGCGGCTGCTTCGGGTCGGCGATGAGTGGCCGGAACAGGTCGCCCGTTGGAAAGGCTTCCCCTTCGCCGGTTATTCCCATAAACCGGCTTACCGCCCCCGGCTTAGCAGCGTCCGCGGGCTTCACCACAATCGCTATCCTCTGCAATCCGTCGATAGCGCGCAATTGCTTGTCGGCCGCTTCCTGTCGCATCGGATCATCCTTAAACAAGGTAATCGTGGCAACCCCGTTGACAATCTTCAAAATATAGCTGTCTCTCTCCCAGTGCAGGTCTCTCTCAAGGATGGAGGCAACATAACCGGTCAGAAATTCATCGCCGCCCCTGTTCGCAGCCTCCGCAGGGGAAGATGGGAAAAGGAGCATGAGGCAGAGAGAGGCGGCGCACAGGCGACCGGGAATACGGAAACATATGATACGCATCAGCATGGTCGCTTCATCCTTCGTTTTTTTGACACAAATAAAGGGCGTTAAACGTCAGACCGATGTGTCCCGGCGTCCTTGCTCATTTAAACTTCGAGGCCGCTTCGTGGAAGGCTGTCTTGACTTCATTCCAGGCCTTTTCCGCTCCTGTTTTGACGTCTTCCCACGCCCCATCGCCGGCGGTTTTCAACTCCTCCAGCTTCACCTTGGCCGTATCTCGCTTGCGCTGCATGGCTTCGATGGTTTTGTAGTATTCAATCTTCGCTTCGGCCTTGGCTTTGTCCGCCCTGGCCTTGAGCAGATCGATCTGCGCGTTCCATTCCTGCAGTTGCGCATCACACTTTTCTTCGTACGCTTTTCGTTTATCCGTCACAGCAATCTCCTCATGGTTGAAACGTTCTGCCCCATCCATCATCAGCCGTTACGAAATAACCTTTTCTTTCTTAACCATTTCGTTACGGCTCTTTATGCCGTTTTAACCAGCCAGATGAGGACATTATTTTGTTACAACGGCTTATGCCGGCAATCAGATG
>Ga0180007_10006981_pt1 | contig 10840 bp, 12 predicted proteins | sample MM_PC_MetaG_FD_121122 | JGI IMG/M metagenome (GOLD analysis project Ga0180007, IMG submission 121122) | Groundwater microbial communities from the Aspo Hard Rock Laboratory (HRL) deep subsurface site, Sweden - MM_PC_MetaG | ecosystem: Environmental > Aquatic > Deep subsurface > Groundwater...
AGCTTTAAATTTAAAAGATATTAGCATTCAAGTGAACAGTATTGGCTGTAAGGAATGCAGAGGAGTTTATTTAGGAATGTTGAAAGAGTATTATTATGGTCGCAAAAGAGGCTTATGCGCAGATTGTAAAAAAAGAGCTAACAAAAATCTTTTCAGGATTTTGGATTGTAAAGAGGAAAGATGTTCTGCTTTAAAAAAGAATGCGCCTAGATTAATTGATGTATTATGCAAAGCATGTCATAGGCATTTTAAATTAGTTTTAGAGTATTTGGATGAGGTGAAAATTGTTTATGAAATTAATTCTTGTCTGGTGCGAGGTCTTGATTATTACAATCGTACGGTTTTTGAATTTGTTTATAAAAATTCCCCAGAGCTTAAAAATTTATCTTTAGGAGGCGGTGGGCGTTATGATTATTTGATTGAATCTTTGGGCGGCAAAGAAACTCCAGCTGTTGGTATGGCTTTGGGTATAGAGCGTATTATTTTATTACTCAAAACAACAAAACAAAATTTCAAAGAAGAAAAAGGATGTGATATTTTTTTTATTCATTTAGGCGAGCTGGCTAAACAGAAATCTTTGCAAATTTTTGAACAACTGCGAAAGAGAAAAATTAAAATTAAACAAGCTTTAGGTAAAGATAGCATCAAGGCTCAATTAAAGACAGCTAATAAAATGAAGGCTAAATTTTCTATAATTTTAGGGCAGAAAGAAGCGATTGATAACACTGTTCTAATTCGGGAAATGGAATCAGGCATTCAAGAGGTTGTAAAGCTTTGTAATTTAGAAAAAGAAATTATACGCAGATTAAAAAAATTAAAATAAAATTATAGTTAGAGTTCGTTTTTTTATTTTTTTATGCAAAAATTAAAAAAAATTAATTTATCATTTATGGATGCTTATAATTTTAAGCAAAGCAAGGTTTATGCCCTGCCTAAAGGAGGTGTTTGTTTTTGATTCAAGTTCAAAGAAAACAAGGAGAACCATTTTCTCGCACATTTAGCCGATGGAGAAGGCTGGTTGAGCAAAGCGGAATAATTTTAGAAGCAAAAAAAAGAAGATTTTTTCAACAGAGAAAAAATAAGCGCAAAACTAAAGAAGCGGCCTTGCAAAGAGAAAAGATTAAAAAGTATAAAGAAATACTGAGAAGAACAGGAGAGCTTGGTCCAAATAATAGGATTATGGGCAAAATAGATCTGGATAAGCTCAATTAAATATATAACATATTTTTTTAATGCAACAAGATTTGTCGGAAAACATCAAATTAAAGGTAATGCCTCAAGGGTTGAGAAGGAAAACAGAAATTAATGATAAGAAAGAACCACCTTTCAAAAGTTTTGATTTTACAATAAATAAAACAAAAGAAGCGCATAAAAATAAAGATATAGATCTTTCTTTGAAATCAACTCAAGAAATAACAGATTTTCCAAAGCAAGGGCAGGAAGAAAAAGAAACAGAGCCGCAAACTGATAATTTGCAAAAATCGTCAGACCCTGTAAGTACTGTGGATTTTAAAAAAGAAAATGAAAATATCAATGCTGTAAAAAGCAAGAATAATTTCAGAATGATTTTGGTTATTATTTTGTTGTTAGTCTTGTTTGGTTTTGGAGGGGCAGTTTTTTATTTTAAATTTTATAAAAACAAACCAACTTTGCCAGAATTGCCACCAATAGATGAGAACATAGATTCAGATAGCGATGGATTAACAGATCAAGAAGAGTTGAGCTTAAACACAGATCCATATAATCCAGATACTGATGGTGATGGTATTTTGGATAAATGGGAGTTAGATTATAATTTAAATCCATTAGATCCATCAGACAGCATGATAGATTCAGATTACGACGGGTTAAATAATCTTGATGAGTTTATTTATCAAAGTAATCCAAATAATTCCGATACAGACTCTGATGGATATTTGGACGGCATAGAAGTCGTAAATTATTATAGTCCTTTGTCTGGGCCTGGAGTTCGCATAAAAGGACATGAAGAGCCGAAAGATTTGCAAGAACAGGCAAATATAAATCAAGAAGCAAAAATAATTGAAGAATCTCAGACAGAAACATCTGAAACATCTGTTATGAGAAATAGAGATGAACAAAGAATCAGAGATTTAAAAATTTTAGAATTGGCTTTGGAAATTTATTTAGAAGACCATCCTGAAGAAGGTTATCCTGTTGCTTTGGAATCTTTAACACCTGAATATATTAGCGAACTGCCAAAAGATCCTCTTGCTCCGCAGTATGAATATAAATATGCAAGAAAAGATCTAAAAGAATATGCTTTGGAAATTTATTTAGAAGCAAGCGATGAATATGCAACTAAAAGAGTAATAGGCAGTCAGTAATATAGATCTCACAAAAAATACTATAATGTCAAAAGATAAACTGGAATTAGCCCTTAAAAATTTTACTAATTTCAAAGTAGATCTTAAAAAGTTTAAGATTTATATAGCAAAATTTTTACAGAAGAGAATAATCAAAGGCAGAATTTGTGATTTAAGCATTTTATTTGTTAATAAGAACACAATCAGGAATTTAAATAAAGAATATAGGAAAAAAGACGAAACAACAGATGTTTTATCTTTTAATTTAGGCAATGGTTTAGGCGAAATCTTTATAAATCCTTTTTTTAATGAAATTAATAAAAAAAAAGACAAGGATAAAGCAATAATGTTTTTGATTATTCATGGATTACTACATCTTTTAGGATTTGATGATTATAATAAAAAAGGAATGGATAAAATGATAAAAAAAGGAGAAGAACTTTTAAATCAATGCAAATTATGAGTTTAAAAAAATTATTAGAAAGTTTTAAATATGCTTTTAGGGGTCTTTTTTATATTTTTCGCACAGAGCAGAATTTCAGAATGCAGATTTTTATAGCTTTAATAGTGATCGCGTTTATGTTATACTTTCCTTTGAGCATTTTAGAGAGAGTTGGAATTTTAATTTTGATTCTTTTGGTTCTTTGCTTGGAGATTATTAATACAATTGTAGAAAAGATTGCTAATGTTTTAAAACCTCGCGTTCATCCTTGTATCCAAGTCATCAAAGACTTGACAGCAGGTGCGGTTTTATTATCAGCAATTGGATCTATCATTATTGCATTATTAATTTTTTTGCCTCATTTTCAGGAGAGAATACATTTTTTTAATTTTCATTAAATTGCGCACAGTATTTATATTTTATGTCTAAAAATAATATTATCACCGCTATTGATCTTGGAACTTCTTTTGTAAGAGTGGCTGTAGTGCAAAAAAGGGGAGAAGATGAATTGCCTTTTGTTCTTGGTATTGGAGAAGAAGAGAGCAGAGGTATTAGAAAAGGAAACATTGTTGATAGCGAGGAGGTTGTATCCTCGGTTGCTTCATCTTTAGAAAAAGTAGAACGAATAACAGGAATGCCAATTGAGCATGCTTTTGTCTCTATTTCTGGCGTGAATGTGCGCTCGCATTCTTCAAAAGGAGTGATTGCTGTTTCTCGTGCAGATGGCGAAATTATTGATAATGACATTGAAAGAGTTTTAGAGGTGGCGCGCGAGATCAATCTTCCGCCTAACCGTGAAGTTTTACATATTATTCCGCGTGAATATGTGGTTGATAATGAGAGAGGCATTAAAGATCCAAGGGGAATGAGTGGAATAAGATTAGAAGCTGAAGCAATCATTATTGAATGCTCTTCAAGCTTAATCAGAAATTTAACTAAATGCATTTATCGCACAGGCGTTGATATTGATGATTTAGTTTTGGCAAATTTAGCTGTTTCTGAAGGCGTTTTGTCTAAAAGGCAAAAAGATTTAGGCGTGGTAGAAATTAATATTGGAGGAGGCAGTACTGGCATTACTGTATTTGAAGAAGGGAGTGTTTTGTATGCTAATGTTTTGCCAATTGGTGGCGAAAATATTACAAACGATTTAGCAATTGGTTTAAGAACTAATGTGGATATTGCTGAAAAAATAAAAATAGAATTTGGTTCATGCAATCCTAGAGATTTTGACAGAAAAGAAGAAGTAGATCTTTCTAAAATTGATAAAAAAGAAAAAAATCGCGTTCCAAGATATTATATTGCTGAAATTATTTCAGCTCGCGTTTCAGAAATATTTAGTTTAATTGATGAAGAATTGAGAAAAATTGAACGTAGCAGTAAATTGCCAGGAGGAGCGGTTTTAACTGGAGGAACAGTAAAACTGCCGGGAATTGTTGATTTAGCTAAAGAGGAATTAAATTTGCCAGCGCAAATTGGCTTTGTGGAAGGTTTCAAAGCGGCAGGAGATCAATTAGATAATCCTTGCTTTGCGACACTGGCTGGATTGATCAAGTGGGGTATGAAGAAAAAAGTTTCTTCCAGTGGTGTGATATGGAATAATTTTTCTAATTTAGGCAAGACTGTTTCAAAAATTAAACATTGGTTCAAGGAGTTTATCCCGTAAGTAAAAGTGATACTCTAAAAAAAATCTTCAAATATTTCAGATAAAATATTTTTCTTATAAAACAGCTTATCTTTATGTTTAATGAGCAAGTATTAAAGTTTCTCTTTACAAAAATTTAATTTAGGTTTATATTAAAAAGAATAATTTAATAGAGTTCTAATCTTAACTTATGAAAAAACATTTAAAAATTAATCCTGAATTAGAGGCTTTTGCTAAAATTAAAGTTATTGGCGTGGGAGGAAGCGGTAATAATGCTATTAATCGGATGATTGATTCGGATATTAAAGGCGTAGATTTTATTGCTGTTAATACTGATGCACAAGCTTTGCAAAAATGTAATACAATGCAAAGAGTTCATATTGGTAAAAATGTCACTCGCGGTCTTGGCGCGGGCATGGATCCGGAACTTGGCCGGCAAGCCGCGGAAGAAGACAAAGAAGAATTAGCAAAAGCCTTAAAAGGTGCGGATATGGCTTTTATTACTTGTGGATTGGGTGGCGGAACAGGGACTGGCGCCGCGCCAGTGATTGCCAATTTAGCGCGCGAGGAAGGTATTTTAACAGTAGGCGTTGTTACTAGGCCTTTTGCTTTTGAAGGCAGGGCGCGCAAAAAAATCGCAGAAGACGGAATAAACGATCTCTCTAAAGAAGTTGATACATTAATTACTATACCTAATGATAGGCTTTTGCAAATTATTGATAAATCAACTAGTTTGATGGATGCTTTTAGAATTGTGGATGATGTTTTAAGGCAAGGCGTGCAAGGCATTTCAGATCTAATTGTTATGCCTGGTATTGTAAATGTTGATTTTGCGGATGTTAAATCAGTGATGCGAGATACTGGCTCAGCTTTAATGGGAGTGGGTAGCGCGCAGGGAGAAAACCGCGCCAAAGAAGCGGCTAAAATGGCGATTGCATCGCCGTTATTAGAAGTTTCAATAGATGGAGCAAAAGGCGTTCTATTTAATATAACCGGCGGAAGCGATTTAGGTATGCATGAAATTGATGAAGCTGCATGCGTGATTACTGAATCAGTTGATCCGCAGGCAAAGATTATTTTTGGAGCAGTTATTGATCCGGAAATGGATAATGAAATTAAAATTACTGTGATTGCGACTGGTTTTGAAACTGGCAAGCCAACAGTTAAAGATGAAGTAGAAACAATTGAAGAAAAATTAAAAAAAGCTTCGCAAAGAAAACAGCAAGAAGAAGAAGAAAGGGCTCATCAAGCCTCTGTGAGACGCAGAGAAGAGGCAGAAGAGGATGATGATGACGAAGATGAAACTGAAGAAAGAACAAAAATTATTTCCCCCCTAGACGACGATGATAAAGAGAGCAGGGAAGAGGAGGCTTTAGATATTCCGGCGTTTATCAGAAGAAAGATGCAAGGGTAGGGGTCAGAACAGGTTCATACTTCTGCTTATCACAAAATGTCAGCTAAGATTTTTTCAAAATAAATTTTATAGCTTTTTCAGTATAATAAATATAATTTTTTTGGTATTATTTATTATTGGTTTTTATTTAATATTTGCTTTGGCAATGTCTTCTGGCGGTCCCCAGTAAAATCTTGTAAATACCCACTCATAAATTCCTCTCCTGTTATAATTTTTTTAGACTCAGGCTGAAGTTTTTCTATAGCTAAAATGCCTTGCTTGCATTGGCTGAAAAGATTTTTATTTTTTATAAAAAGTCCTGTTTTTGAGGATTTTTTTGTTTGGGAAATAATTTTAAGTTCTATAATTTTAATTTGAATTAGTGAGCGGTTTTTTTTGAAAAAAGTAAAATAAATTCCTGGCCAGGGATTGTAAGCTAAAAACATTTGCTGAATTTGCAAAGCAGTGTATTTTTTAAAATCAATTTTACCGTCTTTTTTTTTGATTTTTTTTGTATAACTTGCTTTTTGATGATTTTGTTTTTTTGGCTTTATACTTGATTGAAGACAGAGAGGCAAAGTATTAGTAAGAATTTTAGCAGAGAGCTTGGCTAAACGGTTATGCAGAATTTGCGCGTTTTCATTTTTTTTAATTTTTATTTTTTTCTGCGTAATAATTTTTCCATGATCCATTTTTTCATCCATAAGAATTAAAGTTACTCCAGTAAATTTTTCATTATTTAAAATTGCAGTTTGAACAGGGGAGGCTCCGCGGTATTTTGGCAATAATGAAGCATGCAGATTTAAACATCCATATTTTGGAATGCTTAATATTTTTTTGCCTAAAATTTGTCCGTAGCTAGCAGTAATAATTAAATCCGGGGCAATAGTTTTTACTTTAGACAAAGAAGCAGGGGAGTTGATGTTTTTAGGTTGAAAAACAGGATAGCTTTTTTTTTGAGCGTAAAGTTTAACAGGGGAAATATTTTTCTTTTGATCTGGCGCAGTAATCACAAGACAGGGCTGAATCGCCTTAAGCACTGGCAGAGCGAAAGAAGATGTGGCAATAAAGATGATTTTCACTTTTTTTATTTGATTTGCCGATCAATAAATAAGATACCATTTAAATGATCCACTTCATGTTGAATAACTCGCGCTAATAGATCACGAACTTTAACTTTTCTTTTTTTTCCTTTTTCATCCAAATATTTTATTTTAATTTTTTTAGCTCTTTGCACGGGAATAAATTTTCTGGGAAAAGAAAGGCATCCTTCCTCGGAAATTTCTTTTTTGCGTGAATAGCGAATAATTTGCGGATTAATTAAAACCAGCCTTTGATTCCAAAGATTGATAATGCAAATTTGAGAACTGACGCCGACTTGCGGAGCGGCTAAGCCAATGCCATTGGCAGATTCTAAAGTTTTAAACATATCTTGTAAAAAACTTTGCATTGCATTGGTTTCTATTTCAGTTTTATCAACTAGATCGCATTTTTGTCTTAAAGTTTTTTCATTTGTGATAATATTGAAAAAAGACATATTATTATATTTAAGATAGTCTTTAATTATTGAAATGTCAATTATTTAAGAAAGTGTTTAAAATACTTGACTTTCTTTGAGAGTTATGTTAAGATGATTTATGTGAAATTTGGATTAATCAGTTTTTGTTTTTAAGGCTTATTTACTGGGTTAAGTTGGTTATTTGGCATAAAACAGCTAATTTATTCCAAAAATGTTCATAAGTGCTGCCTCCTAAAAAAATTTGTTCTTTTCACAAAATACAGCTCTTATGGACATTTTTGGGGTAAATTACAAGATTTATCCTTATTTTATTTCGAAAAAATTTAGGAGGAAAAAAATGTTTAGGAAAGTTTTTTCATGGATTTTCGCGGGAATAGTGGGATTTTTGTTGGTTGCCGGGGTAAGCCTGGCAGAGGAAACTTTTGAATTAGGAGTAGGCGGAGTTGTGTATAGCACAATGAACCCTTATCCTTTGGAAAAGATTGAGATTATTTTGCACGAAACTAGTGCAAAAATAGTTCTCAATACAAACTGGACTGAGGTCCATGACGGTTGGAGCAAATCTTATTTTGGTCTTTACGACCGCACGGGCTATGGCGCTTGGTTAGACCAGCCGGCTCGCGTTGGAGATGAGATCAAAATTGATCTTATATCTTCTACGGGTTTCAAGATGGCGAGAAGTCATTTTTTGACTTCTGAAGATATAAAATACAATGAAGTCGTTGCTGACTTCATTCTGGAAGACTCTATGCCAGTACTCAAGATTAATAATTATCTTGAGGAACGGCTAGGTCAAGTCGTTTCTGTGCCAGTTAGAATGTCTAGCTGGACAGGAGAGGGTCGGTTGACCCAGGGATCCTTTAATAAGTTATTGTTTCATTATGACAACAATAACTTCTATGTTGACAATATTAGGGCAGGTAGCGGAGTCAACATAGAAGGATCCGAATTTTTCTTCCCAGAGAGCAATGTGGCTGTCTGGGGGAGTTTTAACAAGCCTGCCAAAGATTTTCTGTTTGTGGATTTTAAAATCATTGGCGGGGTGGGGGATGTGTCTTATGTTTTTTTGGATAGCGTGAAAATAAATTCATTAGAATGGTATTCACATCCATTCAATGAATGCGCTATTCACATCCTCCCGTCAGACGAACCGACTCACGAGCTAAAAATTTGGGCTTTGGCTCCGACGGCAAGGGCAGGCGGGATGGTTTTAGTTTATTTCTGCGCTTGGCATTTGGAAGACGGCGAGCCAAGCCAGAACGAAATTGGGTATTTGTACATAGATCTCTATGTGCAATTTGATCCAAAAATTTTGGAATTCGTTGACGCTGTGGACAAAAGCGTCAACATACAAGCAGAGTTAATAAGGAGCGGAGTAGTGCGCATTTCTGGCGACGCGACAAGTTTTGGCTCTGCCGGCTTGATGTTTGTTCTCAAAATGAGGGCATTAGGTCCGGGTGCAACCTCACTTTCCTTAGGGGAAGAGTCCGAGGTTGACAGCTTGGATATAGCGCTGGAGAACAACCCAATTTTTTTTAGTGGCAAGATAATAATCTTGCCAAAAGGGAAAATGACTCGCGAGATTCCTATTCCTTTGAAAGTGAAGGAATAGGAGTTTGAGTGTTATGTCCGCATTGTTTAAAAAACAGTGCGGATTTTTTTATCCAATAAAATAATTTATCATACCCTGCTTTAGCAGGACATAATCCTGCTAAAGCAGGGTATGGGATTTATCTGGAATTTTTATCCACAGTTTCTTTTTTCTTTGACTTATGCTACACTTAAAAATTAGTCAGTAATATCTAACAAAATATAATGAAAAAAATAAAAAAACAAGCAGAAAAAAAGCAAGACCAGGAAAAAATTGATATCAAAAAAATCAATTTATGGGCTAAGCCCTTGCCACCAGCGCCAGAAGAGTGGCGCGGACATTTTGTAGCTTATCATCCAGTAACACACAAAGTGCTGGCGCACAGCCCTTATCTTAAAATTGTGATGGATAAAGCTTATAAAGTCTGCGACCATCCTTTTTTTCATAGAATTTCAAAAAGTCCTTATATGCCATCATAATTTTTTACTGCCAGAGTTTTTTGGCAGTCTTTATTCTAATGGTTCGTATTCCTTATATCAAACAATTTACAGACGAACCTAAAATTCCAATTATTTTGAGAAACGGTAAAAAGAGGATTGAATTCTCTGTGATTGTGGATAGCGGGGCTGGAATTTCCTTAATACCTTTTAAAATAGGGCAAAGGGTTGGTTTAAAGCCTTTTAAAAAAGACCGTCGTTTTTCTTTAATAGGAGTTGGGGGCGGATCTATAGAGGTTATAGAAAAAAAAGTGGAATTTCAAATTAAAGAAGAAGTATTTAAAGCGCGAGTTGGTTGGGCAAGTATTGATTCTGTGCCAGTCTTACTTGGCAGACTAGATGTTTTTGATAAATATAACATTGAATTTTGCCACAAGAAAAAAGAGATTATTTTTTGCAAATCTGAATTATGAAATAGACATTTCTGCGTTAAGTCTGTGACATTGAAGGTTAAATATGCAAAATAAAAATAAAATTAAAGTTTTTTTAAAAAAATATGAGCAGAAAATTGTTTTTATCATTGCCATTGTTTGCATAAGCCTGATTTCTTTTAATTTAGGCAAATTAAACTCAAGCAGAGAAGATTTGAAAATTGTTGATCAACGAGAGAGATTAAATTTAAAATTTATAGGCAGAGAAGGGGAGAGGCTAGTTTTTCAGGCTTCGCCTCAAGCTACTATAAAATTAGGCGAAGATGAAATTCTAAAAACAGATCAAGCAGGCAATTTTTCTTTGGATCAAAACGCGGCAAAAGAGCTGGCTTTAAGAGTATATAATGATCAAGAGTTTTTAGAAATTGACTTGAATCAATTATTGAATGTAAGTCCAGCAGTGGCTGGTAGCGTGACAGAACATAAGATCAATCCAGAGAGTCAAATTGAAGCAGTAGATAAAAATATTGCAAAAGAGGGGAGTGAGGAGGAAAAAGTTTTTGTGGCTAGTAAAAATAGTAATATATTTCATACTTTGGATTGCCAGTATGTTCAGAGAATTAAAGAAGAGAATAAGGTATGGTTTTCTTCAAAATCAGAAGCAGAACAAGCAGGTTTTGTTCCGGATCAATGTGTAAAATAAAATACCGTAGGGGCGAACAGTATTCACCCATTAAATGGAGGCCTTGATTCTTAATGTCGCACATTTACCCTTTTGCGACATTAGGCTCTAGTATTTCCAAATTTTTAAAGCGGAAAATTTTTTAGTCCATTTTTTCAAGTCAAAAGAGATTAATCTCAAACAAAAAAGGGAGTAATTCCCTCTTTTCTATTATAACTTATTTTTTTGTTTTTTTCACCTTCCTATTATAAAATAATTTTTTTATCTTTTAAGGCTAATAAAGGATTTCACCCTGCAAGCTTGCAGGGTGAAATCCTTTATTTTATGGCAAAATCGTTGATCCTTGCCACATTTCATAAAAAACTTTAAAAATAAGGAT
>Ga0180007_10006982_pt1 | contig 10835 bp, 9 predicted proteins | sample MM_PC_MetaG_FD_121122 | JGI IMG/M metagenome (GOLD analysis project Ga0180007, IMG submission 121122) | Groundwater microbial communities from the Aspo Hard Rock Laboratory (HRL) deep subsurface site, Sweden - MM_PC_MetaG | ecosystem: Environmental > Aquatic > Deep subsurface > Groundwater...
CTAAATTTTTTGTAAGCTTTGACGCGCATCGCGCCCGAGCGGTTCGTGTTATTAATCAAAAACAAACGAAGGATTTTTTGATTAACGCCGGTGTTCCCGTTTCAAAAATAAAATATATCCCTGCTTTCTATATAAATCTCGATATTTTTAGATCCGAATCAGTTGAAAAGAAATATGACATTATTTATGTGGCTCGGCTTGAACGCAATAAAGGAATCCTTAATTTACTCGAAGCAGTTCGTATTTTGAAAAATAAAAAGCCAGACCTAAAGGTTTGTTTGGTGGGAAACGGTCCGATGCATTCAGAAATCGAAAAATATATAAGTCGGTATCAACTTGAGGGATGTATGGAGCTGGCGGGTTGGCTCAATGGACCCGAAGATGTAGCCCATCTTTTGAATCAATCTCGCGTCTTTGTAAACCCCTCATTAAATGAAGGCGGTCCGCGTGTTGTCTTGGAAGCGATGGCTTGCAGAGTGCCGGTAGTCACAACCCGTGTCGGGTTGATGATAGACATTATCGAAGATGAAAAGAACGGGCTGTTTTGCGGTTGGAAGCCTCGATTAATGGCGGATAAAATTGACAAAATACTGGATAATACCCAGCTTCAAGAACGGTGTTCAAAAGCAGGTCTGGTACTTGTTCGGCAATTTGAACGCAAGCAAGCCGTGGCCAATTATGCCGAGGCACTGAAAAAAATTTCTAAAAAAAGACTTCTTGTCATTACCCAAAAAGTTGATGTCCACGATCAATTGCTGGGGTTCTTTATTGAATGGTTGAAACGATTAGGAGAAGAGACGTCTCTTTCCGTTCTTTGTTTGCAAGAAGGGTCTCATGAGAGTCTAAGGGTTCCCGTTGCGAGTTTGGGCAAAGAAAAAGGCAATTCAAGACTGGACCAATTTTTAAATTTCTATTGCTATATTATTGATCATCAAAGTGAATATGACGCAGTTTTTGTGCATATGAATCCGATTTGGGCTGTTCTTGGTGGTTGGTATTGGCGTCTCGCCGGCAAGAAAGTTATTTTATGGTATACGCATAAATCGGTTACTTTAAAACTTCGCATTGCGAATCTTTTCACGAACGTGATCCTCACTGCTTCCAAAGAAAGTTTTCGTTTGAAATCTTCAAAAGTTATTGTGACTGGTCACGGCATTGATACGGATTTATTTAAACCAACAGCCGTCCACTCGCTTGAACTTAGAATTTTGACAGTCGGTCGGATAACGCCTATTAAAAATTACGAAGTCCTTATTAAAGCCTGTAAAAAATTAAAAGATAAAGGAGTTAATTTTAGTGTCACTATTGCTGGTGAACCGGCTTTGAAAAGCGATTATGAGTATTTAGATAAATTAAAAGTAATGATTAATAAAGAAGGTTTGTTGGCCGAGGTTAAATTTATAGGTCGGGTTGAACATCAAGAATTATCAGCTTTATATAATTCTAACAATCTTTTCGTCCACATGTCTAAGACTGGTAGTCTCGATAAAGTTATTCTTGAAGCGATGGCGTGCGGAATAACCGTGGCCAGCTCGAATGATTCCGCTCGCGCATTTTTGCCTGATGAATATATATTTGAAGAAGATAACCAAACTGATCTTGCGAACAAAATAAAATACGCTTTTGATCATCCTCGAGATTTCAGAGAATATGTTGTCAAAAATCATAATCTGGATAGTTTAGTGGAAAAAATAAGAAATATCTTATGAGAATTCTATATTTTGGCGCTTATGATTCGTCTTATTCACGGAACCTCGTCATATTAAAAGGTCTTCGTGAGAATGGTATTGAGATTATTGAGTGTAATGAAAGCGGATCAAATATTTTTAAACTTCTTAAATTACTATTTCGTCATTTGAGTGGGAATTATAAGTACGACATTATGTTTGTGCCATTTCCCGGTCAAGAGGTAATGTTGTTGGCTCGATTACTGACACGAAAACCGATTGTTTTTGACGCCTTTACTTCGCATTATGAAGGGTATGTCTTAGATAGGGGAAAATACAAACCAGAAAGTATAAATGCTTATTGGTATTATTGGCTAGATGCAATTTCTTGTCGTCTGGCCGATATGATTCTTTTGGATACTGATGCTCACATTGATTTTTTTGTCGATACTTTTAAATTACCCAGAAGTAAATTTAGAAAATTGTATGTTGGAACTGATTCAGGTGTTATGAAGCCATTCAATATAGAAAGAAAAACAAATATTTTCACGGTTCATTTTCATGGTACTTATATTCCTTTGCAGGGTGTGGAATATATTATTAAAGCAGCAGATATTCTTCGTGATGAGCCTATAATTTTCAATCTGATTGGTCGGGGACAGACGTTTTCTAATAATAAACATCTCGCTGATTCCCTTGATCTTTCAAACATTAATTTTATTGAAAAGGTACTATATAGTGAACTACCTCGCTATATGAATGCTTCAGATATATGTTTAGGCATATTTGGACATACTTCAAAAACAAGTGTCGTGATTCCTAATAAAGTTTTTGAGGCATTGGCTTGCGCTCGGCCCATCATTACCGCTCGCACGAAGGCAATTACAGAACTTTTCCAAGACCAAGAAAATATACTTCTCTGTCAACCAGTCAATCCAAAAGATCTTGCTGAAAAAATATTATTATTAAAAAATAACAAGAGGCTTAGAGATGAGATTGCTATAGGTGGATTTGAAATATTTAAAAATAAATTAACTGAGCATCATTTAGGTGCTACACTCACGTCGTATATTAAAGGAATTATATGAAGACCTCATCTCACTATGAAAATAAGAGCCTAGGATATGGCATAGGACATACTCGATTGAGAAGAATTCTTGAATTGGCGGGAGATGTTGAGGGTGTTAGAATTATTGATGCCGGATGTGCTCGAGGTTATCTTGGAGCTAAACTCAAAGAGGGCGGAGCGTATGTAGTAGGTCTCGATATATCGTCAGGTGTTATATATGAAGCCAAGACCAAGTTGGACGAGGCCTACGCATGTGATTTAGAAGAGACTTGGCCGGTTGAACTCAAAGATAGTTCTTTTGATTTGATTATTATTGCTGAAGTATTAGAACATGTGTTTAATCCAGTACTGGTTCTAAATCAGGCCCATCGTTTATTAAAACCGGGAGGAAACGTTATTATTACCACCCCCAATTTTCTAGCATGGACAAATAGATGGAAATTTTTATTCGGCAATTTTGCGTATCAAGAACAAGGAATATTTGATTTCGGCCATATCCGCTGGTTCACCTATGGATATCTCCGTGAAGTCTTAAAACAGAGTGGTTTTCAGATTACTAATGAGTGGCACATAATTTTTCCTGGAAAATTAACAAAACTTCTAAAATTATGGCCGAGCTTGTTTGCTTTTCAATTTATTTTAAAAGCTAAAAAAATATGAAGATTCTAATAGTTGGCTATGCGTATATAAAAGAGAGTTATTTTAACACCTTTAAGTTCTACCCCGAAGCTGAAGCTGTAAGTTTTTTGTTGCCCAAGACTTGGAAAGCAAAAAATAACAAAATTATATTTAATTCACCTAAAGGGGATAATGTTTTTACAATCAAAGCTTTTTTCTCCCATTCTCATTATCCTGTTATCGGTGGACTATTCAAAGGCTGGATGCCGGATTTTCCTCTTGTTTTATGGCGTTTGAGGAAAAGAAAAATATCATTAGTGTTTAGCTCAAGCGAACCAATCCTTCTGACGACGCTTTATCAAGCATTCTGGATAAAATTATTCGGTCTTAAGCACATTATCTTTACGTGGGAGAATATTCCTTACGAAAGTAAATTCAAGGGATTAAATTTGTTCTTAAAGAAAATAATCATCGCATTAACTTTGTCATTATCCGATGGTATCGTGTGCGGTAATCATAAAGCCCATGAAATACATAAACGACTCACAAAGGAACCCGTGACCGTTATTCCCTTAAGCGGCGTCAATACGGAATTTTTTCATGGCGTGGATACTCGTGCATTTTTAGAAGCTCACGGTCTGCATGACAAATTAATTTTTTCTTTTGCCGGTGCCATAGGCTATCGCAAAGGGATCCATACGTTGATTCAAGCTTTACCGGATGTTCTTATTCGTATTCCTAACGCTCATGTAGTCGTCGCCGGAACAGGGGAATACGAAAAAGAGATATCCGAATTAATACATAAACACGGCCTTGAAAAGCATGTTACTCTTATCCCATGGCTCAATCCGGCCGGCTTGAGAGAGCTCTTATCCGCTTCTCATGTATTTGTGTATCCCAGCATGGCCTACGGCGGTTGGGAGGAGCAGTTCGGTTATTCTATGGCCGAGGCCTCGCTTATGGAACTGCCGATTATTTCCACTAAAATCGGTTCCATTGAAGATATAGTGCTTGATGGCAGGACCGGATTGCTGGTAAAACCGGATGACCACGTTAGTTTAGCGGAGGGCATGATTACGCTTGGTTTAGATTCTGAGTTGAGAAAACGTCTAGGTCAGGCTGGGCGGGAATATATCAGTGAAAATTACAGTTATCCAATCGTGGCTAAAAAATTCTATGAATTCTTCCAAAAAATTACTCTATCTCGCTAATCTAAGATTGCCGACAGAAAAGGCATATGGAATCCAAATTGCCCAAATGTGCGAAGCGTTTGCTTTGCTTGGTCGGGATGTCGAGCTGGTGGCGCCACACCGGAGGAGCAGTATTAAGGAAGATTTTTTTGCTTATTATGGAGTGAAAAATAATTTCAGATTTCAGACAATATCCGCGCCGGATTTCTATCTGTTCGGTCGATTAAATATTATAGCGCTTGGGATCAAAAATTTTATTTCTGCCATAAGGCTTAGCAGGTACGCTCTGTATCAGAGGCCGGATGTGTTTTATTCTCGAGATGAACTGATTGTTTTTATTCTTTCTTTTTTTACGGATTGCCGGAAACTGATTTTTGAAGCTCATAAATTTTCTTCGGCTAGGAAATTATTTTACACAAGATTTAAAAATAAAAATATCAAAACCATTGTTATTACTCATCGTCTTAAGGAAGATTTTATCAGAAATGGTTTTAAGTCGGAGAATATTATGGTCGCACCCGATGGCGTGGATATAGATAAGTTCAATATCGTTCTCTCAAAAGAAGAAGCTCGAAAAAAGGTTGGTCTACCCACAGAAGGAAATATCGTGATGTATACGGGCCATTTGTTTGCTTGGAAAGGAGCAAACGTGCTACTTGAGGTAGCACGCAATTTTCAGTTTCCGATTATTAATTTTCAAAACACTAAAGAAGTGTTGTTTGTCTTTGTCGGCGGGACGCTGGCCAATATACAAGATTTTAAAAATAAAGCATCAAATTTAAACAATGTTTATGTTGTCGGCCATAAACTCCACAGAGAAATTCCCATTTTTTTAAAAGCGGCCGACGTATTAGTCTTACCGAATTCGGCCAAGGAAGAAATTTCAAGAGCACACACGTCACCTCTTAAACTTTTTGAATATATGGCATCTGGCCGGCCAATCGTCGCCTCCAATCTGCCAGCTCTTAGAGAAATTTTGAATGAAAATAATTCCATCCTTGTTGAACCAAATAGTGCTGAAAGTCTATCGGAAGGCATAAGGAAAGTTTTAGAAAATAATGTCTTAGCCGGACAAATAGGAGCTCAGGGATTTCAAGATGTACAAAAATATACTTGGCAAGCCAGAGCTCAAAAAATATTGACTTATCTAGGTTTTTAGTGTAATTTTATCCAATGAAAATGAAGTTTTTAATTACCGGCGGGGCTGGATTTGTAGGGTCTCATATCGCTGAAGAACTCATAAAAGCTAATAAAGGGGAAGTTATTATTTTTGATAATTTGAGTGTTGGCAAAAAGAGCAATATTCCCAAAGGCTGCAAGTTTATCAAGGGGGATATCAGAAATCCCAAAGAGATACTAAAGGCGTCTCGAGGCGTGGATGTAATATTCCACGAAGCGGCATTTGTGAGCATTAGAGCCTCCTTCGATATGCTTAAACATGAAGTAGATAATAATGTCTACGGCACCATCAACATTTTGGAAGCAGCCGTTAAGAATAAGGTTAAGAAGTTTGTTTTTGCTTCTTCTATGGCGGTATATGGCGAACCAAGCTCGTTGCCGGTCAAAGAGGACAGTCCGCTAAAACCAATATCACCGTACGGGCTTAGCAAGTTGAGAGGAGAATTATATTGTAAGATTTTTCAAGACAAATACGGTATTGATACTACGGTTTTAAGATATTGCAACGTGTTTGGCATTAAGCAAACCAATTCTGATTATGTCGGCGTAACTACAATTTTTATAAATCAAGCTTTAAATAAAAAACCTTTGACTATCCTTGGCGATGGTCGGCAGACCCGGGACTTTGTTTGGGTTAGAGATATTGCCCGAGCTAATGTCCTCGCTGCTTTCAGTAAAAAAAGCAAAGGCGAAATATTCAATATCGCTTCGGGGAAAGAAACAACCGTTAATGACATCGCTGATTCCATAAATAAATATACTGACACTGACAAAATCTATATTTCCAAATCGGGCGGAGAGATATCAAGAATGAGGGCCAATATCAATAAGGCCAAAAAAGTTTTAGGCTACAAGCCGGAAGGCGATTTATTAAAAATGTTGCCGGCGCTTATTGATTGGTGGCGGGATCAAAACAAATGAATAAAAAACACAAGTGGTTTAAGATCGATAATTTAAAGTGTGTGGTGCTGGCGGCCGGAAAAGGAAGCCGGCTTTTAACTTTAACTAAGGATAATCCCAAGCCGATGGTTAATGTTACAGAGAGGCCTATATTAAATCACGTGATTAATTATTGGAAAGAATATACCGATGATTTTGTTTTTGTCGTTAATTATAAAAAGGAAAAAATTATAGATTATGTCCAAGAGTTTAAAGATATACGTCATAAATTTGTGGTCCAAGATAAACTAGAAGGCATCGCGAACGCCCTCCTTGCTGTAGAGGATTTGGTCGGGGATAGGTTTATTGTTGTTTTGGGAGATTGCATCTGCAAGGGGGATTTTAATTTTCCTTCCGAGATGGCGCAAGGAGTTGGCATTTGGGAGACGGACAATATTAATGACATAAAAAATAGTTATACAGTTAAGCTGGCCGGTGGTCTAGTTGATAAAGTTAAAGAAAAACCTAAAAAAGTTTATAATAACCTCTGTGGTTTAGGATTCTATTTTTTTGACCGAAGGATATTTGATTATATACGGAAGACACCGCCATCAAAATTAAGAGGAGAAATAGAACTTACCGATGTTATCCAGAATATGATTAAGGCCAAAGAAAAAGTATCTCCAGTGGTTTTTAAAGGTGATTACATAAATATCAATACCGAATCAGAACTTAGTCGGGCTAGAGAGATAGTAAATATTTAGAATCTAGACATGTTTAAAAAATTAAAAGTCGAGCTTTTCTTGTTGAAGAGGCTTTTCAGTCAGCACTATCCCCCAAGAGATTACTTTAACTATTTCCGATATCGGATTTTGGGTGATTTTTATCTCTCTCAATTTTCGAAGCAAATCTGTATTCCCGATCCAGATTTTGAAGTCCACGTCTTATGCCAGAAGAAAGACGCAAATATGTTGGAATGGGCATTGAAATCATTTTTATATTTTTCTCAACTTTGTCCCACAATCATTATCCACGATGACGGATCTTTCGACGCGGAATCGGTTGCAATTTTAGAAGGTAAATTTACTAATTTAAAAGTACTTTTTAAATCCGAAGCCGACCGGCTTGTCAAAAACTATCCGGGTTTGACGAACGAAGCACGGGCCTATCGGGACAATGGTCACATTATGATTATGGAATTTTTCGATCTTTTCCTTATGAGCAATAAGGCCAAAAAAGTAATGATATTCGACAGCGATATTTTGTTTTTTAAAAAACCGACTGAAATCATTGATTTTATAAATGGAAAAAGTTCATTCGACGCTTTGATTTCCCGTCAGTTTGGCACTTATGATTTGGTGGTTGATAAGAAATACGAAGTCAAACACAAGCTTATTGAAAAAGAAGTTGGATTTATGAATCCGGGGCTAATCCTTCTGAATAGAGACAAACTTACTCTCAATATGTTTGTTGAGTATTTCCAGAATACTAAACGGAACGTGAAAGATTATTTTTTGGGCATGTCCGGATGGGGATCGCTAGTATCTCAAATTAATTTTGATTTCTTTCCTGCTGATGCCTATACGATCAAATATCGGCCCAATGAATACACAATTATGAAACATTTTACCAGCCCACGTCGGTATGACTTTTATGCCTATGGCATCGATCTTGTCAGAAAAAACCTTAAAGTTTAAGCATGGATTCTAATTTCTACAGTTCATATTTTAAAGCCGAAGAGAAACATTGGTGGTTTCGGGTTAGGAGAAATTTAGTTGTATCATTGATTGAAAAATATAAAGTGCCAAAAACGGCCAAGATTTTTGATTTTGGTTGCGGTTCAGGATATACCGTGGACTATCTTCAGAAACGAGGTTATGAGGCATCCGGATCGGATATCTCGGCGGAAGCGATTGAGTTTGGTTTATCAAAAGGCATTCGTAATCTTACCGTGGCTCCGGGAGGACAAATAAACCCTCCAGATGGAGAATATGATCTCATCTTAGCTCTTGATGTCGTTGAGCATATCCAAGACGATTACGGCACTATTAGGGCCATAGAGAAGGCTCTTAAACCCGGTGGCTTAGCGTTTGTAACTGTACCAGCCTATCAGTGGCTCTGGGGTGTCGAGGACGATGTTTCCCATCATTATCGAAGATATACTGCCGAATCTCTGGCTCGGATTGTACAGAAAAATACACACCTTAAAATCATCAAAGAAACCTATTTTAACACCTTCCTGTTTCTTCCAATCGCGATTGTCAGAATATTTTCAAAGTGGTTTAATTTAAAAAGAAGAGAGTCAGATTTTGACATTAATAACACTTGGCTTAATACGCTATTTTTCCATATTTTTAATCTGGAAAGTAATTTTTTAAAATACATTAATTTTCCTTTCGGCGTTTCCATTCTGGTTGTAATTCAGAAAAATGAAATTAAATAAATATTATTTATTATTCGGCGGTCTCGTAGCCGTCTTTATTATTTCTCGGATGCTGGGTTTGGGTCAAATATATCATCAAGATGAATATCGGTGGGCGGAGATTGCGCATCAATCACTAACCCATCTTTTTGGTCCGCATCCGCCACTGACCGAATATCTATTTAAGATTACTGGTCAATATATCGGGTTCGATTATCTGCGTCTCGTGCCGTTTATATTCAGTTTCTTTAATCTGATACTTCTGTATTTGGTTTCGTTGAAAATAACCAAGAATAAAAACATCGCCCTGATTGCCGCGGGACTTTTTACAATTAATGTATACAGTATTATTGCTAATCTTCAGGTTGATATCGATGGCGCGACACTACCGTTTTTTATTCTGCTAGCTTACTATGCCTATTTGCATATTAAAGAAGGGGAACGAAACAAAAAAAAGTGGCTGGTCTTACTTGCTGTCACGGTTGTTGGTGGTTTTCTAACAAAATTAAGTTTCTTATTGTTCGTCGCGGCGATTTTGTTTGATCAAGGCTACAAAATTTACTATGCGAAGAATTATAACGTAAAACAAATTTTTAAACGTTTCTGGCCATGGGTGGCGGGGTTTCTTATTCTTGGAGTTTCATTTTATTATTTCTATCTTTCTAATTTTGGAAGAATTATTCAATATGCCGAGCATTTCAAGAGCTTAGATTTTGCTTCACGAGCTTATCTGGAGCTTTTCTTTAAGGTGTTTAAGTCATTAGTTTGGTTATCTCCACTTCTGGCTCTACCAGTCATTTGTGGTCTGTTCAAAAAAGATATTCTAAAAAAGTATCAGATTTGGTTCGCCTATCTCTTTTTTAACCTCGTATTTTATTTGGCTCTCTTTGATTTCACCACCCTTACAGTTGAGAGATATTTTATGTTTCTGATTGTTCCATGTGTGCTGATTAGCGCCGAAGTAATTTTTGATTTATGGCAAAGACAATCCTTTCGAAAAAATATGTATATTATTGCTGTCGCCGCGTTTCTACTGGTGTCGTATGTTGTTTTGCGCATACCTCATAGTATTCTGCCCTTAGATCCTAAGATCGCCTATCTCCATAAGGTAAAAACTTTAGATTTTACTTTCCTGATTCCGTTTACGGGCGGTTCCGGACCTTCGGGTTTTTATTTCTCCGCTTTATATGTTGTTTTAAGTTGGCTTATTGCCGGTGCATCTATCTTGGGCGTAATTTTTTCTAAAAGTAAGAAGAATATATTTTTAGCGTTGTTTATTGTTTTTGGTATCGGGTATAATTTATTTTTTTCATCTGAATTTTTATTCGGAACTCTTAATGGAAGCGTCGATGCAGTCGCCAAAGAAACCATCCAATATGTTAATTCTAACCCCGCCATTAAAGAGGTGATTACCTATTATGACATTGGCGCCTATTACTTGCGGTTAAACGGCAAGTATAGCGCTAGATTCTATACTTCTCCAAAACGAGATTATGTACCAAGAATTCAAGATTATCGGGGTCAGTATATGATTATTGATTTTCCAGCCATCGATAAAACGGGACGATATTGGCCTCTCATTGCCCGTTGTCCAGTCATACAGAAATTCCAAGACAAAAGGATTGAATCTTATATCTTCGACTGCTCACGGTTCTAGGTAAATCCCAGCACTCATATATGAGTGCTGGGACTTCCTGTATCACACATTCTGAACAGTCCCGAGTTTTTCAATCGGCGTTAACATATTCAAACTCAAATGAGGTCGCTCAGTATTGTATTCTTTTAAATATCTCTGATACTGAACATTTAGA
>Ga0180007_10006983_pt1 | contig 10835 bp, 11 predicted proteins | sample MM_PC_MetaG_FD_121122 | JGI IMG/M metagenome (GOLD analysis project Ga0180007, IMG submission 121122) | Groundwater microbial communities from the Aspo Hard Rock Laboratory (HRL) deep subsurface site, Sweden - MM_PC_MetaG | ecosystem: Environmental > Aquatic > Deep subsurface > Groundwater...
TATGGCCACAACATTTACATCATATCGTTTTCTTAAATTCAAATCCTTGAGTGACCGTCCCTGAAATTCCTTGGGTATTTTTATTTCGGCCATAGTATGTCCACTGGAAAGTTTCATGCATACTTGAATATTCGGACTGGTTAGACTTTTACCCACAGATTCACCCATTTCTTCTTCCAGTTTTATAATCTTGGTTATTGCCAGAGATTTTAAAATCTCTTCCTGAAGCGGATTAACAGCCCGTGCATATATATTTTTTATCCCCATCTTTTTAAGCAGCGTAGTTGTAAGCAGATTAGCCTCGACATTAGCACCAATACAAACAATGGCTGCATCTACTTGTTCAATCCCGATCGAACGTAAGGCTTTTTCATCCATCGAATCTAAGGCAACAGCTACCGCAACATAATCTTTTATATCTTCTACCTTTTCTTTATCGACATCAATCGCCAGAACTTCTACGGCCTGACTAGTCAATGTTTTAGCTACAGTTAATCCAAATCTTCCTAACCCAATAACTGCGATCTGTCGCATAAATTACCTCCTTCAGTAGAACTACAACTTATAATACCATATTATATCGGTTAAATCTCACTTAATTTCATTTTCCGTTAAATAACAACAAGGGTCTTCTTGAAAAAAATCATTATATGTCTGTGCTGCCCTTATTCGGCATCCACCACAATAACTTTTAAAACGACAACGGCCACATTTGCCTTTTAATGATGCAGCTTTAGAACGCAATTGACGCAACATATTATCTTTTTCGTTCATCCATATTGTATTAAAATCTTGCTTTGAGATATTGCCTAGAATATGATCCCACCAAAATTGACAAGCAGATATATTGCCTTCCGGAGAGATATCCACAACTTTAGTTCCGGCAGAGCAGCCCCCATGTAATTTAATAAGTTCTAAAGCCTTTTCTTGTCCCGCCTGATTATTCTGCTTTAGATAATTATATATATATATGCCATCAGCGTGGTTGTCTACAGTCAAAATTTCAATATCCTGTTTTTGTCTTTTTAACTCTAGAGTTCGTTTAATTAAAAAATCTACTATTTTTCTACGTGTCGGATTGTCAATGTCCTCATCGATTAATGCTCTACCCCTGCCGGCATAGACTAAATGATACATGCAAAAACGCGGAATTTTTTCCTGAACACACAAATCTAAAATTTCTGGTAATTCAGACACGTTTATCTTGTTTATCATAAAACGAATACCTGTTTTTAAGCCTTTTTCAAGACTATTAATTAGTCCGGTAAGGGCAGCATCATATGCTCCATCTAAATTGCGGATTTTATCGTGTATTTGCCTGCGCCCATCAATACTTACACCAACATAATCTATCCCGATATCTTTCAAACGACGGGCAATACTTTTAGAAATAAGCGTTCCATTTGTAGACAAACCAACACGAATACTCTTATTTTTGGCATAATCAATAATCTTAAAAATATCTTTGTGCATAAGCGGCTCACCTCCAGAAAGCAGCAATACCGGTATTTTTATCTTGCCAAAGATATCTATTATTTTCTTTATTTTGCTCCAGGAAAGCTCGCCTTTATATTGCTTATCCTGGGATTCTAAATAACAATGGGAGCACTTTAAATTACAGCGTTTTGTAATATTAAAAATAACCAAGGGATGAGATATATCACAAGATTGAAAATAAGGAACATCTTGTCTATTCTCCCCTGATTTTATGGTTTCTGAAACACTGGGATTTCCGCCTAATAATTTAGTAAAATTAACCATACTAATTTCGCTTTTGACAATAATTCGCTATGGCCTCTACCAAACCGTCAATCGTAAAAGTCTTGGCCTCGATAGCAGCTTTATAACCATAACCCCGTAAAGTTTTTTTCGTAATTGGTCCGATAACGGCAAATAACTGCTTTTTTAAAAAAGTTCTGTATTTAGCCAAAAACCTCATAAATTGATGTACGCAACTTGTACTGGTAAAAGTAATAACATCAAAATTCTCTTTCTCTAATAATCTCATTAAGTTATCTTTATTTACCTTCTGGGGACATCTTACATTATAAACGAACATCTCATCAACTATTGCCCCTTGCCTTGTCAAGCCTTCAGCTAATACACGACGTCCTCGCTTTGAGTGTGGAATAAAAATTCGTTTTCCTTTTACATTAATCTTTTTGAATTCAGCCAGCAACCCTTCCATAAAGAATTTAACTGGAACTAAATCAGCGCGGATACCCCTTCTTTCAAGATTATCCCCTGTCCCCTGACCTAAGGCAGCTACTTTGATTTTATTTAAAAACCTGGCATCTTTATTCTTTTGCCTTAAAATATCAAAACAAATATCAACCGCTGTTCCACTTGTAAATATAACCCAATCGCACCCAGAGAATTTCTTAAGCACAACGTTAGGATTTATCCCTGTTTGCTTTGTTATTTCGATAAGAGGATAAGTTATAGTCTGAGCCCCGTATTTATTTAATCTTTGGCTAAATTGTTCAGCTAAATGCAGTGGTCTTGTAATCAACACCTTTTTACCAAACAATGGTTTAGATTCATACCAGTTTATCTCATTCTTCAAATTCACTGTATCACCAATAACAATTATGGCCGGATTAACCATTTTATTCTTCTTGGCTAAAGCCGCAATATTGGCAATTGTGCCAACCACTGATTTTTGTCTAGGAAGAGTTCCCCATTGGATAACGCAAACGGGTGTCTTTTTATTCATACCACCAGCAATAAGGCCACCAGTTATATCCTTTATTCTTCCCATCCCCATCAACACCACCAATGTCCCTTTGAGCTGAGCCAATTGTGACCAATCCACACTAAGATTGTTTTTTTTAGGATCTTCATGCCCGGTAACAAACGTAACCTGCGACGAAATTCCTCGTTGAGTAAGCGGGATGCCGGCATAACTACAGGCAGCAAAACCAGAACTTACCCCTGGAACAACTTCAAATAATATTCCAGCTCTGGCTAAAGCCAATGCTTCTTCTGCCCCACGGCCAAATAAAAAAGGGTCGCCGCCTTTAAGACGTACAACGGTTTTATTGGCTTTGGCCTGGGCAACAATTAATTTATTTATTTCTAATTGCGCTATTGCGTGTTTACCCGGAGTTTTCCCCACATAAATTAACTTCGTCTTGGCCTTTTTATATCTTAAAAGAGACTTAGATATTAAATTATCATAAATAATCACATCCGCTTGGCGGATACAACCAAGCGCAGCTTGAGTAATTAAACCCTCATCGCCGGGGCCGACCCCAACAAGATATGCTTTTATCTTCTTCGTCTTTACCATTTCGTCCTATATTAGACTACATAATATTCGCCGTAGTTTACATCTTTGTTTTATAGGAATCAATTACTTTTTTTACCTTTTTCTACTTATAAAGAAGCCCTGTTATTTTTTTTGCCAAATGTTTTCCTAAGGTCTCCGGTGAGCTCTTCTTTTGCTCAAGACAACTTCTTATAAAAGTTAAATCCTTAACAGCGGCAACTGCTCCTTCTAACTTTATCTTTGATCCTCTAATTTTGGCCAAGGCCGCAATAGGCATTCGACATCCCCCTCCCATTGCCCTTAAAAACGCTCTCTCGGCACTAACTTCAAGGTGTGAGATTTCATGATTCAGTTTCTTTACGATATCTTTCATGCGCTTGTCTTTTTTTCTTATCTGTATCCCCAGCGCCCCTTGGCCGGGAGCCGGAAGCATTATATCAAAGGGAATATATTGTGTGATAAGCTCCTGCCATCCTAATCTCACAAGACCCGCGGCAGCAACTACGATTGCATCATATTTGCCTTCTTTCAGCTTACGCAATCTTGTGTCTAGATTCCCTCGGATATCGATCACGTTAAAGCCGGGTTGATAAAAAAGTAGTTGTAGCTTTCGGCGCGGACTGGATGTGCCAATCTGGCTGCCTTTTTTCAATTTATCTAACGTGCTTCCATTACGTGAAATTAAAACATCTCTGGGATCACAGCGTTTACAAACTGCAGCGATCTCTAATCCAGGTGTTACATCCACAGGTAAATCTTTTAGACTATGTACGGCAAAATCTATCTTACCGACAATAAGCGCCTCTTCAATCTCTTTGACAAAAATCCCTTTTAAATCTGACTGCAGGAAATTCTTTATTCGATCGCCTGAAGTTTCAATTTCCTTGGTGATAAATTTAAGCTGTGAAAATATTTTTTTTAGATCTAAAATTACTCTTTCTGTTTGTCTTTTGGCTAAAAGACTTTTTCTTGTCCCGACAATAACAGTTCCAGAAATCATTTTCTATAGATACTTTCTTCTTTTGCAAAAAAACTTATGCGTGGACATTTAAAAGTAATTTTTTTAATTTGGAATCGACTTTTTGCAAATTATCATTTATTATTTGCTCAACTTTTTCTGCTTCCTTAAGTCTTTCTTTTAAGTTTGCATCTTTTAGTTTTTTAAGATCATCTAAATTGTAAACATATACATTATCGATATTATTAATTTCCGGATCAATATTCCGCGGCAATCCTAAATCAATAAAAAATATCGGCTGTTGTCTGCGCTCTATAATAATTTCATGCATTTTATCCTTTGTAACTAAAAAATGCGGAGCTTCGGCAGAACTTATCACAATATCCACACTCTTAAGCACCTCATAAAACTTATCAAATGCTATCGCCTGGCCTTGAAACTTTTTGGCCAATTCCTGTGCCCTGGACAAGGTTCGATTTGCCACCAAAATCATCTGCGCTCCCTTATCATAAAGATAGCTGGCAGAAAGTTCCCCGATTTTTCCCGCACCAATAATCAAAATTTTTTTCTGCTTAAGACTTTCAAATATTTTCTTGGCTAATTCTACCGCCGCGGTGCTAATAGAAACAGCCCCATAGCCGATCTGCGTCTGGCTGCGGGCCCTCTTCCCAATCTTTATCGCCTCCTCAAATATGAACGAAAAAACATCTGATACAGCGCCGGCTTCTTTGGCTTTAAAATAAGCTTCTTTTACCTGAGCCAAAATCTGATTCTCCCCTAAAATTTGAGAATCCAAGGATGAACTTACCCGCCAAAGATGCCTTACGGCTTCTATGTCTGTAAAATCATACAGATATGCTTGAAAATTATCTGAACTAATATCGTGAAAGCTGCTTAAAAAGTTATTTACAGATTTATTAATTTTTTGATCCTTCAATCCTGATGTATAAATTTCCATGCGATTGCAGGTAGATAATATCACCCCGTCAGAGATTTCTGGTTGTTTTTTTAAGGCAACCACTGCTTGTTTAAGGCATGTCTTTGAAAAGGATAACTTTTCTCTTACCTCAATAGGCGCTGTTCTATGGTTAAGACCAATTATTTTGATTGTCATAATTTTATAAGTAAGAATGCAAACCAGGGAGCAAAAAACTTACTCCCAAATAAGTAAAGAGAACCGCGAGGAAACCAATTATCGAAAGCACAGCAGTTTTTTTTCCTTGCCAGCCGGAATTAAGCCTTGCGTGCAGATACGCAGCATATATAAACCAGGTTATTAAAGACCATGTTTCTTTCGGATCCCAGCTCCACCAGCTACCCCAAGCTTGTTGGGCCCAGACAGAACCGGTGATAATGCCTATGGTTAAAAGAATAAAACCGATAAGAACTGTATTATAATTTATCTTATCCATAACATCTAAAGACGGTAAACGCTCAAAAAGCCTGCCAATGTGTTTTGATTTTACCTGTCTTTCCTGTAAAAGAAACATCACTCCTAAACTAAATGCACAGGTAAAACAGGCATAACTTAAAAAGCAAACCATAACATGAATAACTAACCAGTAGCTTTGTAGAGCAGGTAAAAGCGGTCTAATTGCACTATCCAAAAATGAAGCATAAAGAATAGACAATGAGGCAAGCGGCATAATAAAGGCCCCAATTATCCGAAATTTATATTTATACTCAAGTAAAAGAAATATTAGCACTATCGCCCAAGCAAATAAAACCATCGATTCATACAAATTCGACATCGGGGGGAATCCAGATACTATTGCCCGTACAATTAAAGATAACGTATTTGTCAAAAAGCCAAAAATTGCAAGAAATAGGGCGACCTGCGAAACAATCCGTTTCTTATTTAAAGCCCAAATAATAAAACAAATCGCGCTTATAATATAGGCTATCAATACCCCGATAAATAACATTATATACATACATTTCTCCTTAAGACTTACACATATTACAAACTATTGAGATAGGCTTTAAGATCCCTTAAATGTTTTATCTTTTTATTTTCTATTAACTCCAATACAGCCGGCTCAAGCAGCCTCTGGATAATGTTTTTTCGCACCTGTTTATTTTTAAATTCTTTCTTTACTGCGTCTCTTAGCTTGGATAATATCTTTAGATCCTTTGCATATTTGTTTAACTGTCCTGAAAAATCTTTTTTAATCTTCTTGGCCAGGCCCGGGAAAATACCACTTGTCGTAATAGACGCCAACATTGAACCTTTTTTCACTACGGCCGGAACATAGAAATTACAAAGATCGGGCTGATCAACAACATTTATTAATACGTCTTTTTTATGTGCATCTTTCGCAATTTGCAAGTTAGTTTTTTTGTTATCTGTCGCGGCAATAATGATAAAGGCCTTCTTCAAAAAATACTTTTTATATACCGATTTTTTGTAAATAAAATTCTTTCTAATTTTTGGCGATTTAAACCCTTTGCAAAGTTCAGGGCTCACTACAATAATACGCGCCTGGCACTTAATCAGAGACTTCACTTTGCGCAAGGCAACATTGCCACCGCCAATTACAAGACACAAAACTCCTTTTAGCTTTAAACAAATAGGATAAAGCTCCATTATCATTTCCTCTTTTTCAAAAATTCTTCTACTTCCTTACGCACACCATCTGTAACGGCCTTCGAAGATACGGTAGCACCAGTAATTGCTTGAATGTTTGTATTAGTTTGGCTTTTTACCAAAACTATATCTTGAATTTTTTTACCTTTAAACTGCTTAAGAAATGCCGGTTCTGTTTGCTTATAACCAAGCTCATTGATCTTTGATCCCAATCCAGGTGTTTCTTTATGCTCTAATATCATCACGCCGGTTAGTTTACCGTCTGTATTCGTACCCGCTAAAATCTGTAGCTGCCCACCATAGCCCTGCGCTGTTAACGGTAAACACCAACCTATAACATTGCCCTTTTCATCTTGCGCCTCATAGTAGGTGTTATCCTCTTGTTTTTTCTTATGATAACTCTGTGCTTTTAGTACAGATTTAAGAGAACGCTCAAGAAGCAGCTGTCTTTGCTCTTCAATTACCGGAGCAGTTATTCGATAAATAACCGCAAGTGTTAATGCGCAAACCATGGCCATAACCAATAAAGCACCGCTTAATCGCAACATAATTTCCTCATATTATTGTAATTAATTTTTTAATATTTTTTAAAAATAGATAAAATCATTCCCACAAATAAACTCAAAAATCCGATCCAGACAAAAATTAGCCCCGGGTCTTTGACCACTTGAAATACAGTAGAATAAAACACATCCATCCGTTTTATGTTTATATCAAAAATTGCAGATTCCGGATTGTATATTTTATTCAATTTATCATCATCAAAAATCCATTGCTTATGAACTAAATCATCGGCCTTATATATAGCGATTAACAATGCAGTATTTTTTAAACTATAAGAATTTGAAACTATTTGACCATCTTCAGTTATGGCTATATCTGTTAAAAATTGTGCAATTTTTAGTTTTAAATTATCAGGCCTGGAAATTTCAAAAAATTGGCCCTGCTTCAAACTGCCGGTTGCAATAATTTTATCCATGTGTTTTAAGATGAAATCTATATCCGGTTGTATTTTGAAACTCGATTGATAAATACTAAAACCTTTGACCTTAAGCGGGTGATTCACCCTAATCGTCGCTTCTTTTTCTAATTTTCCAGCTTCAAAAACAGCAACCTCACTACGATAGTCTTTGGGCTGATCTGTCCCCGGATAAAAATCAATACCAAAATTATTAAAGACAAGTTCGGTATTTGTTCCTGGTAAAACCACTTTATCATTAGATGATAAGTGATAGTACCCTGAGTATTTTGTGCATTTACCGATTATAGCTCCAGCAAAAATAAGCAATACGCTACAATGAAGTAGAAAAAGTGCAACCTTCTTTCGATTCTTTAAATAGGCAAATTTAAAACTGTTTAAAGTGCAAACTAAAAGATTTAACCCTAAAAAAAGCAAAAGAAGCCGATAAAAAAAAGTATTATAGAAATCGTGCATGCCTAATGAGAGTAGAATTTCTCCCCGCTGATTTCCATAAAACTTTAAATAGAAGGCTTCATTTTCTCCCTGAACAATAAACGTGCCTAAACATGAAACAATAGCCAAACTAATTAGCAAAAAAAAAGTCAATTTCAAAGAACCAAGTTTTTTAACAAACCTCATTTTTTGTCATTATCCAGGTTTCTTTTTATAAAAATTCGCTCTGTTAGGTCTACCCTTTCAAATAACTCATCGGCAATCCCTGTTAATCCCTCCACCTTTCCTGCTACCAGAAAACCTTCGCGGATAAGTGAAGCATGAAAATTTTTGTATACACGTTTCTGTAGAGATTTACTAAAATAAATAATAACATTACGGCATAAAATTAAATCTATTCTATTAAACGGAGTATCTTCTATCATGTTATGGTGTTGAAATTTTATTTTAGATTTTAATTCTGGTTTTATCATATAGGATTCAGGTGATTCCTTGATAAAATTCTCTTCTATCTGTTTCAGCGTAAGTCCTTTTAGCGATTTATATTGATAACGTCCAACTACGGCTTTTTCCCGTGCTAAATCATCAATATCTGTTGCGTAGACAGTCGTCGTAAAATCAATCAGTTTTCCAACAAACATCTCTTTCAACATTATGGCCAAAGAATAAGGCTCTTCTCCCGTTGCACACCCAGCGCTCCAAATCCTAACGGTATGGCTGCCTATCTTCTTTTTACGATCAATCAATACCGGTATAATCCTTTTCCGAATAGCTTCAAATGTTTCGAGATTTCGGAAAAATTCTGAAACATTTATGGTAATCTTATAAAGAAGAGTGTCATAAGCTTCCGGATTATACTTAAGCATTATGAAGTATTCAAATAAATCCTTAGCGCGGGCTTCATGCATTGCCGCCGACATCCTACGCCACAGACAATTGGGACGATATTGACGAAAATCCACACCACGCCGGCGATAAAGGTCATTTAATATTCTATAAAATGCCATCAATTCCTGTGACGTCAAATCTTCAAAAGCCTTAAAACCAGAGTCTTGCTCTTTATTAACCATACTAAAATCAACGTTAAATATTAACGTTACTCCGCAATAGTTTATATTTAATTAGATGATATTTTTAACTTTACTTCTGATTATGACGCGGTTTCATCCTGACAAGTTCAAGCGCAATTACTATTTCTCGTATAATATCCACCTGAAATTGTACTTCTGTTTCTTGTATTTTGGTCATTATGCGCCCTTTATTGGTAACAATGTAGCGGGCTGGCAATCGATTTAGAACAAGCGCCATAATATCCATTTTACAATGGTCACATTTACATAAATCCTCACGCGAAGACAGCATTCTTTCCACGGAATCCTTTACTGCAAGCTCCATATAATTCTTAATTTCCATTCTTATCCCTCCTTTTTATCAATATTTTTCTTTCAAATTTTTTACGTACCTTTTAATCAGAGTCTATTTCTGAGGACAAGATTCAATATTCAGTTCTTGGAGTATATCCTCAGCATTTTCTACAAGCTTTGCACCTTCTTTTATCAATTTATTGGTACCCTGGGCATTAAAAGAATTCGCCGTCCCAGGGACTGCATATACATCTCTTCCCTCATCAAGCGCTAAATTAGCAGTAATAAGAGACCCGCTCCTTTTTGCGGCTTCTACAACTACAACCGCACGAGAAAGTCCGCTGATTATTCTGTTGCGCCGGGGAAAATTACCTTTTTGAGGACTCATTTCAAGTGAAAATTCAGAAATCACCGTTCCCTTTTGCTCAACTATTTTTTCTAATAAATTTTTGTTTTCGGGTGGATAGATATTATTTAAACCACTACCTAAAACCGCTACGGTTCTGCCGCCTGAGGCTAAAGCACCCTTATGAGCAGCGGTATCAATCCCCCTGGCCAAACCTGAAACAATACATACCCCCTTTGCCGCTAAAACTCCGGCGATACATTCTGCTTGTTTAAGCCCATAAAAACTTGCACGACGACATCCAACCACAGCCACCGATAACATCTGTAAATTAGAAACATCTCCTAAAATATAAAGTGCGATAGGCGGATCATAAATCTGTTTTAAAAGTTCAGGATATGCAGAATCATTAATAGTAACAATCTTTATATTTAAATCCTGTATTTGTTTTAATTCTCTTTTAAACTCATTAGAATCAATAATAGTATGTATGCGTTTAGCTAAAAGAATACCTATTTGGTTAATATTTAATAGTTTATCGCAAGGGGCTTCAAAAATCTGTTTTGGACTAGGAAAATATTTTAGTAATTTCATGATCTTTACACTCCCCAGCCCTGGTACCATATTTAAAGCGATTAAATAGTCTTTTGCCTTCATAGCTTTAATTTAAACCTTATTTTCAATCCAATCCCGTATGTTTTTGACTACTCCTTCTATATCCAAATCGGAGGTGTCCAGCGTATAATCTGCCTGTGCATAATATGGCTGTCGTGTTTTTAAAAGCTCCTTTATCTTTACTTTAGCATCGTCAACATTAAGAAGTGGCCGGTGAGAATAGGACTTTGTTCTAGTTAAAATAATTTCAGGTCGTGCGGTAAGACAAATTATCAGACCA
>Ga0180007_10006984_pt1 | contig 10834 bp, 9 predicted proteins | sample MM_PC_MetaG_FD_121122 | JGI IMG/M metagenome (GOLD analysis project Ga0180007, IMG submission 121122) | Groundwater microbial communities from the Aspo Hard Rock Laboratory (HRL) deep subsurface site, Sweden - MM_PC_MetaG | ecosystem: Environmental > Aquatic > Deep subsurface > Groundwater...
GAACATTTATCTCCCAATCTTCAACCATAAAAAATTTTAACATTAAAAAGAGGAGAAGTCAAATAATATCTGTATTTTCTTATCTTTAATATTGCTCGCTTTCTTCTTTTGGTTTTAATGGTCTTTTTTCTTTTTCATTCTTCCATCACCTTTTCTATCATAGGGCCGAGTTCCTCAATTATCTCGCTGCAAGAATCGGTAAGCTTTACTCCATCCTTTATCAGTTTATTTGTCCCACGGGACAAAGGAGAGGTAATAGGGCCTGGAACAGCAAAGACCTCTCTTCCCTCTTCAATGGCTAATCTTGCTGTTATCAGGGCGCCACTTCTTTCTGCGGCTTCTATAACAAGAATACCGAGGGAAAGCCCGGCGATTATCCTGTTTCTCTGAGGAAAATTCTCCTTTGATGGAGGTGTGGAAAAAGGAAACTCAGAAATGATAGCACCGCTTGATGGGATTTCAGAGAATAATCTCTTGTTCTCCGGAGGATAGACAACATCTATTCCGCAGCCTAAAACTGCCAGTGTCCTTGCACAAACTTCCAGGGCTGTTCTATGTGCCTGCCCATCTATTCCCTTTGCCAGACCTGAGACTATGGTAAACCCTGCTTTTCCAAGCTCAGAGACAAACTCTCTGGTCACCCTCTTTCCATAATCTGATGCCATTCTTGAGCCAACAATCCCAACTGCAAGCCTATCTACTTCTTTTATCTCACCTTTTACATACAAAACTAAAGGTGGGTCGGTAATCAGTCCAAGTGCAACAGGATAGCCTTTGTCTCGGAAGGTTACAATCTTTATGCCTTCTTTCTTTGCTTTGTCTATCTCCTTTTTGGGGTCTATCTTGTTTTTAGCAGAAAGAAAAGCGTCTATATCATCTCTTTGCAACCCATCTACCCTTTCCAGTTCTTTTCTCTTGGCATCCCAAGCCTTTTTTGGTGAGCTAAAATACTGAAGAAGAAGGTGTTTTTTTCTTACCGCAATCCCCCCGACCATATTAAAACCCACAAGGGAGAGCAGGTCACTTGTGATATTCATGCATCAGGGGTTGAATGAAGACAGAGAGGGAGCAATCTTTGGTTTCATTGCCAGCCTTGTCAATAGCATTATATCTTAGAATATGGAGCCCTTGCTCCCTGATAGATATAGGCTCTTTATACCTCATCATCTTGCCACTGTCTATCTGGTAAAAGATAGCCGAAACTCCCGCAGGCTTATCAGAGGCTGTAAGGGTAATTGTGGCATTGTCTGGAAGCATATAATTTTTATTATAGACAGCAAGCTTTGGATTGGTTGTAAGCTCTATCTCTGGACCATTCTTGTCTAAGGCAAATGAGAGGGCGTTATCCTTTGATATATTCCCCACAGTATCCTCTGTCCTCCAGACAATTTGATACTCTCCTTCTGCAGAGAGGGAAAACTCGGCTTGCTTCAGGTAGGCAAAGACTTCATTTCCTATGCCAACCTGAATGCGGGAGAGACCAGAAAGGTTGTCGCTTCCTGTAATGGTGAAGGTAGCGTCCTTTTTCAAGAAGCCATTTTCAAGGGGCGTTGAGATGGTTAGCATTCCCGCAGGTGGTGTGCCATCAGCAATAATAGAAAGGCTATTCTCGCCTGCCTCCTCACCCAACATATCTATAGCTTGATAGACTATATCATGCTCTCCATCTTTTAATCTCAGTGGTTCCTTATAAAAACCCCCTCTTCCATCAATATTCAGCCGTATCTTGCCAATAGAGTTGTCAGCATATTCTGGGTAAAAGTAGAGAATGGAGTCAGTAGAAATATAGGTATAGCCATCACTCTGATACATCCTGGTTGGCTTCTCTAAATAGAGCGGTCTATTCTCCCATTTTATACCGACCCTCCTTTCTACAGCAAATCTTCTCATCTCACTGAATCTGCCTATAATTCCGTTCTTATCAACTGAGGCTACCCTCCAAAAATAGAGACTCTCTTTTAATGGCCAGGATAGCTCTTCTCCTGTCGGGAAAGATTCAAAGACCAAAGGAATAAAGGATGGGTCATCAGCAACCTCCACAATATACATATCAGCTTCTTTGCTGAAGCTAAGCTTGGGTTTCATATTTCCAGTAACCATTCCATCCTCAGGAAATATAAGGTCTGGAGACTCTAACAAGATTACTGGCTCTTGTGGAATACCATCAAAATCTGTCAGATTCCCATAGCCTGCAGGGATCTCTATCTTCCTGTCCTTTCCCATTACCTTTCCATTTCCTTCAAAGATAGAGACCGTTGTTATTCCCTGTGGAAAGTATCTCACCAAGGCATTTCCCCTTGTCTCTAAGATTGAATTTGTCATTACCCTGACGCCTCTCTCCTCTGCCTTTGCCACTAAAACCCTTCCCTTTACAAGTCTGAGCAAGAGCATTCCATCAGCCTCTACACCCTTCATTTTAATCTGGGCATTGGGCATCAATTGGATAAGACCATCCCTTCCAAAGAGAATTTCTACCTTTCCGCCGTGACCAGTAACAACCTCGTCATAGGATGAGACCTTATCAGAAATCCTGGCAACCTTTCCTCCTATCTGCACATCTCCAAAGAGGTTAATAACCTCTCCTTGTTCCAATCTTCCTATCCTGTCTAAGTCCTTTTCATGCGGTGGAAAGATTATCTTATCCTTAGGATAGATAAGATGAGGGTTTTTCATCTTGTTGTATCTGGCAATCTCAGGCCATTTTAATGGATTGCCCAAATGCTTTTTGCAAAGGTGCCAAAGGGTATCTCCTTTGACAACAACAACCTCTTTTCCCCAACAGACCACTCCACATATCAAAATTCCCAATATCACTTTTTTCATTTTTTACCTCCTGATAAAAACTTAATTATAGTCTCTTTTCTTCTTGACTGTCAAGCGGTTTTCTTTATGTGCTGCGATTCAGAAATAAGCCCTAAAAATTTCCTTCTTAAAGTAAAATAGCTAAATAAAGGTATCCAGGCATTTTCACTGTGGCTAACATCTTAAAAAACTAAGTTTGACAATCTTTGTGAGATTTCACTAAACTAAAGGCTATGAAAATAACAAAAATAATCGGCTGGTTTCTTTTGGGCTTTCTCCTGGTTCTTATCCTTTACAATACCAAAATCTCTATTCCAACCCCGCCTGTCATCGTCCCTTACTCAGAATTTTTAGATCTCATTGAGACTGGAAAGGTTTCAGAGGTAATAATTGTTGAAGATAATATTAGTGGAAAGATAATAAAAGGGGCTAAGGTTGTTCCTTTTATTTGTCAGATTCCCCGCTTTGACCAGGATCTTATCAAGACTTTAAGGGAGAACAAGGTTCCTTTTAAGGCAGAAAGACCCTCGGGCCTGGCTACTTTTATCAACTTCTTCTGGCAAACCATACTTCCTGGAATATTCCTTCTCTTTATCTTCTGGTTTCTGCTTTTTAGAAATATGCGTGGTCCTGAAAGCCCCTTCTCTTTTGGCAGGTCAAGGGCAAGGATTTTTTCTAAGGACGAACAGGCAAAGGTAACCTTTAATGATGTGGCTGGTGTGGATGAGGCAAAGGAGGAACTGAAGGAGATTATTGAATTCTTAAAAGACCCAAAGAAGTTTCAGAAGTTGGGCGCCAGGATCCCAAAGGGTGTGCTTTTGGTAGGCCCCCCTGGAACAGGAAAAACGCTTTTAGCTAAGGCTGTGGCTGGGGAGGCTGGTGTCCACTTCTCCTCTGTTAGTGGCTCTGATTTTGTGGAAATGTTTGTTGGTGTTGGAGCTTCCCGGGTGAGAGACCTTTTTAACCAAAGTAAGAAGAACGCACCCTGCATCATTTTTATTGATGAATTAGATGCTGTTGGAAGGCATAGAGGGGCTGGAATAGGTGGTGGCCACGATGAGAGGGAACAGACATTGAACCAGCTCTTAGTTGAGATGGATGGGTTTAATACCGGTGAGGGGGTTATTCTTATGGCTGCCTCTAATAGACCGGATGTTCTTGACCCGGCACTCCTTAGACCAGGGAGGTTTGACAGGCACATCGTTGTTGATGCACCTGATGTAGTCGGCAGGGAGGGCATTTTGAAGGTGCATGCTAAAGGAAAAACCATCTCTAAAAGTGTTGATCTCAAGGTTTTAGCCAGAAGGACGCCTGGGTTTGTAGGCTCTGACCTGGCTAATTTGATAAATGAGGCGGCTTTGCTTTCTGCCAGACGGAAAAAGAGAAGCATAGGCATGAAGGAGCTTGAAGAGTCAATAGATAGGGTGATTGCCGGGCCAGAGAGAAAGAGCAGGCTGATAAGCGAAAAGGAGAAGAAGATTGTTGCCTATCATGAGGCAGGTCATGCCCTGGTTGCTTTCTTTACAGAAGGTTCTGACCCTGTTCATAAAATCTCCATTATGCCAAGGGGCATAGGCTCTCTGGGTTATACCCTGCAATTGCCGATTGAGGATAAATATCTGGTAACAAAATCCGAGATATTGGGCAAGATGTCTGTCCTCCTTGGTGGCAGGTGTGCTGAGGAGATTATCTTTTCTGATGTGACTACAGGTGCCGGGAATGACTTAGAGAAAGCTACGGAGATTGCTCGAAGAATGGTTACTGAGTATGGGATGAGTGAACTTGGTCATGTAACCTTTGGTCGGGGTCACGGCGAGATATTTTTGGGAAGGGATTTTGCCAGAGAGAAAAATTATAGCGAGGAGTCTGCGGCAAAGATTGATAAAGAGATAAATACAATTGTCTCTTCTGCTCACGAGAGAGCAAGTGCTCTTATTTCTGAAAATAAGGAAAAGCTGAAAGCCCTTTCCGAAAACCTGATTGAAAAAGAGGTCTTAGAGACAGAGGATGTGGAGAGGATACTAAAAAATGATAACACTTTAGCCATTTGAAGAAGAGATTCACCACTCAAGACACGGAGTTAACTCATTGCAAATTGCAAAATTAGCATTCAGCATTTCAAATTGAGAGATGGAGATTATATAAATATGCAGAGTGAATTAGCAGAAGTAATTATTATCTATGCCACCAAATCCCACAAAGACTTGAATAATCTATTGTTGGATAAATCTAAAGACCAATTGATTGCGCTTCTTACCAGTCTTTTGACCATTTATATCAATGACCGCAATTCTTCAACTATCAGGGAATATGTTACCGTATCTATGGCTGGTTATACGCATATTGACAAGAAAATCGGTTATAATGGATTTAAACAAGGCACTGCAATCGGTGGAAAACCACTCTATTGTGAAGCCAAACCGCAGAATATCAATACAGAAAATAATAAGGTCATAAAGCATCCCCGTAAACTCAACGGTGGTGGTAATTTTACGGATTATACCCACAATAGATTACAAAAGGATAAATCGGAAAATCCCAATATGCTGGTAAGCGGGTTTGTGGACGGCGAACTAATCTATATCCTGGAGTTTCCTTTTAATCATAAGACCTTTGTGGTAAATCTCAATAAGCAACTCAAGAGGCATTTTCCAGATGGCGATGAATCAGGCAGATTCTTGAGAAGCGCCAACTTTGATTTTAATGATTATTCCGATTGTCCTACCCTAAAAGTAGTTTATTTAAGCAAGGCGAATTTAGAGAAAACCAAGGATAATTTCAATCATAAGTTCTATGATTTTCTAAAGCAACTCTGATGAAACCACTTAACCAAATTATTTTAGGCGATGCACTGGAGACACTCAAAAAGATAGACGATGATTTTGTAGATGTCGGCGTAACATCGCCGCCTTATAATAAGGGCGAAAAGGATAAAGGTTGGTTGGTTGACAGCGTTAAATATCATAATGTCTCTGATATTAAAAACGAACAGATATATCAAGAAAATCAAATTGCGGTTTTGAATGAACTCTATCGCATTACCAAACCTGGCGGTTCGTTTTTCTATAACCATAAAATAAGATGGCATAGAGGCATAATGATTCACCCTTATACCTGGGTTTCACAAAGTAAGTGGCTTGTAAGACAAGAGATTATCTGGCACCGTAAGATTGCCGCTAATATTCGGGGCTGGCGATTCTGGCAATTAGAGGAAAGAATCTACTGGCTTTGTAAACCCATCGGAGACAATGCGATTGGTAAAGAATTAAAATCAAGGCATGCTTTGTTAGGTTCAGTCTGGGAAATTCGCCCGGAGCAGAACTCTGACCATCCAGCTCCTTTTCCAATTGCCTTACCAACCAGGTGTATCTATTCTATTTTAGATGACAGAAAAGGCGTTGTGATTGACCCTTATGCTGGTAGTGGCACGACTCTGGTTGCGGCAAAATTATTAGGCTCGGATTATCTGGGCATAGAACTCAGCCCTTGTTATATTAAAATAGCTGAGAAGAGGCTCAAGGAACCTGAACTGGAAAAGCCAAATATTCTGATGGAAACCAGTCGGCATATTGTCCGCAAGACTTTCAAAGAAAGGAAAGAAAACAACGAATGTGTTGGTCGTTACCGCAGTGGTGAGACCGGACAGATAAAATATACACCAATCCATTCTGGTCAACTGACACTCTTGGAAGAGATGGAAGATTGTCCTCAGAAAAAATGATTAAAGAATTGCTTGTAGATGTAGCTAGAGGGAAGGTATCAGCAGAGGAGGCTTATGATAAGCTCAAGCACCTTCCGTTTGAGGAAATAGGTGGGTTTGCACGGCTTGACCACCATAGGAGGCTCAGGACAGGCTTTTTTGAGGTAATCTTTGGCCAGGGGAAAAGTATAGAGGCAATAAAAGAGATTACCAAAAGTATTGTAGCTAAAGAAGAAGACCTTCTTATTACAAAGACAACAGAGGATGTATATCTTGCTATAAAAGCTATAAATGAAGGGATACAATGGCATTCAGGGGCAAGGGCTATCACCCTCAAGCAAAGAACCTTAAAACCTGCAGGCAAGTCCATCCTGACAGGTGGAACAGGTGATATACCCATAGCCGAAGAGGCAAAGGTTACCTTGGAGCAGAAAGGCTTAAAATCTGTAGGCAAGTCCATCCTGACAGGTGGGACAGGTGATATACCCATAGCTGAGGATGCAGGGGTTATCCTCAAACAGATAGAGAGAAAACCTGTAGGCAATGTCCTTATCCTGACAGGTGGAACAGGTGATATACCCATAGCTGAGGAGGTAGGGGTTACCTTAGAGATGATGGATATAGAGACAAACAATGCCTATGATGTGGGTGTGGCTGGAATACACAGGCTCTTTGACCAGAAGGAGAATATAGGCAGAGCAGATTGTATCGTGGTAGTAGCCGGGATGGATGGGGCTTTGGCCAGTGTTGTGGCTGGGTTAGTGGCTGTTCCAGTTGTAGCCGTACCTACATCCATTGGTTATGGGGCAAGTTTTGGCGGCCTGGCTGCACTCCTTTCAATGTTAAACGCTTGTGCCCCAGGTGTCGCCTGTGTGAATATAGACAATGGATTTGGAGCAGGCTATTTAGCCGGGTTGATAGTAAAAAAGGGGGTAGAGAGCAAGAAGGAAGGATGAGCTTTCTTCACTCATCACTCTTCACTCATTACTCATCCCTAACATATGGAGGATTAAATGGAAGAAAAAACCAATGTTTTAATTGTAGAGGATGATAAGGAGCTTGGTGAATTCCTATCTATCTGCTTGAAAGAAAAGGGGTTTTCTGTAGAGATTGTAGAGGACGGTGGTTCTGCACTTTCTCATGTTGAAAAGCAGCCACCTGACCTTATTCTTCTTGATATTATGATACCTGTCGTAGATGGTTTTGAGGTCTGTTGTGAACTAAAGCAACAAGAGAAGTTTCAGAATATACCTATAATTATTATAACCGCAAGGAGCGACCAGGATTCAATGGCAGCAGGGTTTGAGAGCGGCGTGGACGATTATCTGGTAAAACCCTTTGATGCTTACGAACTAATTCTTAAGATGGAGAAGGCTCTCAAGGTGAAGTCCTTGATAGATGAGCTTAGAAAAAATCTATCTAATATGAGTTCTGAAACTTGTCCGTCAATCTCCACTATCAAAGAAGAGGCAGAACTCTTGTTAAATGGAAAATATGGTGATCTCTCAGAAGAGCAAAAGAAGAAAGTAGGGTTGATTGAGGATAGAAGCCTAAAATTGCTTGAAATGATAAAAAACCTTTCCGAGATTTTTCTTGTAAAATTTTAAGAGGATAATTATACTTTAGACGATGAAGATTCCACAGATTGACTTTATAGGCAGAAGGAGACCTTGTCTTATTGTCTCTGGTTTGCTTATGGTGGTAGGACTGGTTGTCTTTCTTTTCTTTCCAGAAGGCAGGAAATACGGGCTTGACTTTTCAGGTGGAACAATGCTTGAGATCAAGTTTGAAAGACCAATAGAGGCAAAAGAGCTTGAGGACATAAGGAAAGGGCTTGAAAACAAAGGAATCAAGGCACCTCTTCAGCAGATTGGAAAAGGTGATGAGATCATTATCAAACTTAAAGGCATACAGGACGAAAAGACATCTGGCGTGATAAAGAAGGTATTGGAAGAAAAAGAGAAAAATTTCTCCTGGTCAAGCACTTATGTGGGGCCATCTGTAAGCAAAAATCTTAAATCATCAGCTCTGAAGTCCATTCTACTTGGATGGCTCTGTATGCTCATTTACATAGCCATCAGGTTTGAGTTTCGCTGGGCGGTGGCTTCAATCATTGCTATAATCCATGATGTGCTTATAACATTAGGCATCTATTTACTTACGGGAAAAGAGTTTAATACACCAACTGTGGCGGCATTCCTCACCCTCATAGGCTTTTCTATAAACGATACAATCGTCGTCTTTGATAGAATCAGGGAGAACCTGAAGCTCACCCGGAAAGAGGATTATGGTGTGGTCATCAATAATAGTATCAACCAGACATTAGCCAGGACAATTATCACCAGTCTTACCGTATTATTTACTGCTGGAGCGCTTTATATATTTGGAGGAGGGGATGTGGCTGACTTTGCCTTTGTGATGACCTTTGGAGTCTTCATTGGCACATACTCCTCAGTCTTTGTGGCCAGCCCAATTATTTATGAGTGGCATGTGAGAAGTAAAGTCAAGTAGTAGGCAGTAAGCAGTCGGCAGGAGGCAGCAAAATAACAAATTTCTTGACATAAAAAGAGTTTGTATAATATTTTTATATGATATAAAGAAGAAAATTTACCAAAGGAGGAGAGGAATGAAAAAGATTATTGTAGTAATGGGGATATTGATGGTTTCGATAGCTTCAGCAGAGGGGAAAGGGGCATCGCAGGTATCAAAAGAGAAGCCAATAGCGTCACAGCCACCAGTAGAAAGGGTAGGAACTTCAGGTGTCTCTATGATCAACACCTTAGAGATACTTCAGAAAAAGGTGGAGGCTGCTTGGGCCTCTGAGGCTAAAGCTGTAGCTACTGCAGAAGAAGCAAAGATTGCTGAGGCTGAAATGATAGCTGATGCTTTAGCGTCAGAACAGGCGCTCAAAGAAGCAGAGTCATTAGCCAGGGTTACTGGGGCTGAAAGAAAGTATGCTGAGCTAAAAGCAATGTCTGCTGAGGCTGCGGCAAAAATGGCTGTGGCTTCTGCAGAATCAGCCAGGGCTGCCGAGAAAGCAGCTTATGCTATCCTTGATGATGCCAAGGCTTTAGAGGCACAGATTAGAGCTGATGTAGAGGTAAGAAAGGAAGAACTTGCTTTTGCCAAGATAAAGAGGGATGAGTATATAAAGATAGCCAATGAGCTTTATGGACTTGGTCACAAAGCATTAGCTGCTGGAAACTCTGCTTTAGCTATAGAGTATGGAAAGAAAGTGAGTCAGAATATGGTTCTGGCAAACGAAGCAGAAAAGGATGTCCAGAATAAAGAGATAGCCCTTCAGCAGATGGATAGAAGGCTTAAGGCACAGATTGACAATACTCAGGCAAACCTTGAAAGGGCTAAGGCCATTGTTTCTATGGCTAAAGAGGCTGAAAGCCGGGCAATTATGGAGGCGGATGCGGCAAAAGCTGCTGCACAGAAGGCTCAAATATCCCTTGAAGCGAGCAAGCAGACAGAGTTAAAGGTAAAGGCTCAGGCAGAATCAGCCAAAGAGGCCTTCAACTGGGTAAAAGCAAAGCACGAGGTTGCCAAGCAGGCTCAAGCAAAGGCAATAGCTGAAGTAGAAGTAGCCAGGTTGACAGAGGAAGCGGCAAGGGTTGCGGCAAAATATGCTGAAGAAGAGAAAAAGAGAGCAGAAGAGATTTTAAGAGATGCAGAAAAAGCGATAAAGGGATATTAAGAACCTATCCGAAAAACCCATAAACCGAAGAACTAAAACTGATAAGATGCAAAAATATTAGTTTTGAGGGTAGTGCATTATTCCATTTGAATTTGTGGGTAGAATCGTTTAAGTTTAATGCGTGCATCTTCGGTTGTACAGCACTTACTATCCAAAGGTTCTCATAGAACAGATAGATTGGACGAGGCAAGGACGATCTATGTAGTATTTCAGTGCTTTTTCCAAATGATCATTTAATTTGTCATGATCCTCTGTCCAAAACCAACTAAAGAACCCACGCTTTATTACCAACCATAACTCTTCAATTGGATTTAGATCTGGTGAATAAGTTGGTAGATACCATGGCTCTAAAACTCCGAAAATTCAATCTCTGAACCTTGTGCCAACTTGCATTGTCTACTATCAACTGGACTTTGGCAAATTTGCAAAACTTTTTAAGGTAAATGGATAAAATGCCGATATATAGAATAGGATGGCACAAATTCCTATTCTTTTAATTCCATCGGATTACTGAACTTTTGCAAATTTATGTAAGTAGCAACTGAAACACCACCTCCGGAGAAGAATTGACTGTTAATTGTTTCTGAACCCAATAGACCAAGGATCGAAGTAACTCATAGCTGGCTTGA
>Ga0180007_10006985_pt1 | contig 10833 bp, 6 predicted proteins | sample MM_PC_MetaG_FD_121122 | JGI IMG/M metagenome (GOLD analysis project Ga0180007, IMG submission 121122) | Groundwater microbial communities from the Aspo Hard Rock Laboratory (HRL) deep subsurface site, Sweden - MM_PC_MetaG | ecosystem: Environmental > Aquatic > Deep subsurface > Groundwater...
ACTGTCCCCTTATAACCTGCACCCTCAATGGTTACCTCAGAGCCGATGACCCCTGATTGCGGCCAGACTAAGGCTATCTTTGGTTTGATATAAAAGACAAAGGTTGCTTCATCTGAAACCTCTCCCTTTGCTGTGACTATGGTTGTTCCACCTGATTGTGTATTCACGATAAAGGTAACGGAGAATGTTCCGAGCAAAGATGATGTGGCAGTTGCAATTGTCTCCTGCGTGCCAAAAGAAATAGCTACTGTCTCTGTCCCATAAAAGCCCCTGCCCATCACCCAAATTTCATCCCCCAAAGCACCCTCTGGTGGGCTTAAGTCTATCCCTGTCTGGATAAAGAAGATTGTGGTATCATTTTCTGTCGCCCACTTTGCCGTAACTATTCTTGTCCCAAAGGGCTGGGTGTCTATAACAAAGGTTATCAGAAAATCACCATCACCAGAAGATGTCCCGGTGGTTATAGTCGGGTTAATTCCAAAGGAGATGTCTATCTGCTCTGAAGCTCCATATCCATCGCCCTTTACAGTAACCTCAGAGCCGCACCTGCCAGAAGAGGGAGAGATTGAGGTTATCCTTCCCAGGATGAGGAATTGGACATCATAGGAAAATCCTGAAACAAAATCTGTTGCCTTTACCGTTCTTTGACCTGCAGGCTTATGTGGCACAGTGAAAGCTACAGAGAAGGTGCCATCTTGTGTTGCTGTTCCTATTGCTTCTGGGGTTGGGTTTGTGGCGAAGTAGATGTTTATTTTGCCAGGATACTGAGAATATCCTGCCCCAAACACCTCTACTGTATCATCAACATAGCCTGAAGGAGGAGATAAAAGGTATATCTTCGGCTTGATAGTAAAGGTTGTTGTAGAAAACTGAACCCCAGACACAGTTATCACCTTTATGTTATAAGGTTGTGTAGAGACAAGAAATGTGGTTGAGAATGTGCCTTCTGCTGAAGTTGGTGCAGTTGTTATGGTCAAATATGTTCCAAAGTCTATAGAGACCGCGGATGTCCCGGTATAGCCTTTTCCGCAGATTGTTATCTCAGAGCCAACATGACCCTCTAATGGAGGCGATAGGAAGTATATATTCTCTGTAATGACGAACAATGTTGTATCAGCCACGCCACCATCCTGTGCTGTGATTACCTTCGTCCCTCCTGTCTGGGTAGAGACAGTAAAAGTTGCCATAAATACGCCATTACTACCTACAATAGTCGTGGTAATGGTTAAAGATGTTCCAAAATCTATTCTAACCTCCTGACTGTTGCCATACCCATTTCCACTCACAACAACCTGACTTCCACAAACACCTTTCTTAGGGTCTATCTCAAATATATGAGCCTTTATAAGAAAGTATTTATTTATGAAGGCAGAAGGGTCCTGGATGCAGATCTGTTGTTGCACTCCTCCACAAAGGGTTTCAACCATAAAGGTTACCGAGAATGTCCCTTCCTGGAATGTAGAATATTGAGGTATACTGGAGCTATTTGTAAAATATATCTCAATGTTGTTAGCTGGATATGTAAATCCTGTTCCAAAAATGGTAATATAATCCCCCACATACCCCTCTGTTGGCGTGAAGATAACCACATTTATCTGGATAGAAAAAGATGTCGTGGCAAGATATAGTGAATCTTTGGCTGTAATCACCTTTGCTCCATTTGATTGGGTATCAACCATAAATGTCACTGAGAATGTGCCCTGGCCACTGGCTATGGTTGTGGCTATCGTCTCCCGTGTGCCAAAGGAGATAGTAACAGACCCCTGATTACTAAACCCTTGTCCCTCCACAGTAACCACACAGCCAACCACGCCTGACAAGGGAGAGAGGAAAGATATCTTTGGTGTAATAATATAGAATAATGCCGTAGAGCTATTGCCCCCAGGGTCAGCCGCTGTAACAACCACTGTTGCTTCTGGCTGGCTGGAAACATTAAAGGTAGTGGAGAATGTGCCGTTGTTGCTTGAAAAGACTGTGGTCATTGTCTGTGTTGTGCCAAAGGAGATGAGAATGGTTGTCCCAGTAGCAAACCCTGCCCCATTTATCTCAATAGACTCTCCAACTCTTCCGGATTCAGGGTTAAGGAGAATTATCTCCTGCTTTCCTGAGCTATATGACCAACTGCCATAATTCACACAATCTGAGACAGGATTCCCTTTTCCCTGTGGGTTTGTCACGGAATGATAGGGGCCAGTATAATGCCCCCACCAGACATAGAAGGCTGTAATTGTGCCAAAAGAGCCATCGTTATAAAGCCCATAGTCATTCTGCAATATTTTTCCCGAGCTTAAGGTGTTTGTTCCAGAAAGCTCAAGGAGTATGCCTGTTCCTGTGCCTCCATTTGTGCTTCTTACCTTCTCCACCACATTAGAGATAAGGGTGTTGCTGGCTGAGTTATAGAGGTAGATACCTGTAGCTGTGCCTCCCTGAATATTAGAGACTGTGTTTGTGGAAAGGGTGTTTGTCCCTGAGTTTTGCAGATATATCCCTGTGGCTGTCGTCCCTTGAATATTATAAACGCTGTTTGTCCCAAGGAAGATATTAGACGAGCTCCCTATCCAGATTCCATAAGCAGATGTTCCCTGGCAATTATAAATAAGGCTGTCTGTTATGAAAATATTAGAGGTGTTCTCCAGATAGACCCCGCACCTGGCATCCCTTACCTCAACATAGCTCAGGGTAGTCTTGCTTGCCCCCTCGCCGATTATCCGTATCCCCTCCCAGAAATAGGTCTCTGAACCCTTGAAGATAACCCTATTGCTATCTGTGCCTATGGCTGTTAAGGTTCCGTAAACAGAAAAAGGGGTGTTGGTAGCAAACCATACCTCAACCCCTGGGTCTATTTTTAATGTTGTGTCCGTAGCAACAGTGATTGTATCTGTGGCTATTATATAAGGACTGCCTGCCAGAGTCCAGTTTCCAGAGACATTACCGCTTACAGCCGTAGCTAATGCCCTTGCATCCCCAGCAATAAAAAGGCTCAATATAAACCCTGCAATAGCTATCTTTTTTATCATTATATCTCTTTGAAAGCCACAGATTCACAGATTAAAATTATTCTTTTTGTTATTGATGAGTTTTCACCAAAATTTACGATTAGCCCTAATGGATATTCCTTTTCTAAATATTTCATATATTCAATCTGTTATTCAATCTGTGAATCTGTGGCATTTTATTTTTGCTTGAGACAAAAAAAGAGGCGCAGTTACAAACCGCACCTCAGTCATTCTCATAGTATCTGCCCCCATTTTTGAAGACAGAAAAAGAAGCATTAAATAGGGAAATACCTTGGTTATTCTCATTCTTATCCTCTCATGAGCATTCCCCTCCCTATTCTACACCTATTCTATCTATTAAGGATAAAGGAAGGAACAGAATTTGTCAATAAACTTTTGCGTGATGTAACACACAAAGATTTGGGGTTGACAGAGTTCCTGCTTCAAGATAAAATAAGTGTATGCTCATTCCAAAGTGCTTAAAGACAATACATTTTTACAATATGTTTGAAGAAGGGGATAGGGTTGTGCTCGGTGTCTCAGGTGGTGCTGATTCTATAGCTCTTCTATTGGTTTTGCATTCTGTAAAGCGGTATCTGGCAATAGAGCTTTCTGTCTGCCATTTCAACCATAAGATACGGAAGGAATCAAATGATGAGGCTCTCTATGTTAAGAGATTCTCAGAAGACTTGGGCTATCCCTGTTATATTGAGGAATGGAAGTCTCCTGCGGTCTCTAATATCCAGAAAGAGGCAAGGGTAGCCAGATATGGATTCTTTCTAAAAAAGGCAAAGGAGCTGGAAGCTATGAAGATAGCCTTGGGTCATAACCTCAATGACTCAGCAGAGACGACACTTTTTCATATCACAAGGGGTGAAAGACCCCTTCCTATCCCTCCAAAAAGTGTAATGGATGGGATAACCATTGTAAGACCACTGATAGAGATTGGAGCAGAAGAGATACGAGGCTATCTTGCAAAGAAGAATGTCCATTTCTGTTTTGACCCTTCCAATGCCTTGCCCATTTATTCCAGAAACAAGATACGGCTGGAGATAATACCAGAAATTTCTAAGCTAAACCCTAAATTTATGGCATCCCTTGTTAAACTTGGAAAAATTACAGATAGGGAGAGAGATTATTTTAAGGTTGTGGCAAAAAAGGTTGCAGATGAATGCAAGGTAGGAGATAATGCTTTTTCTATCCCAGATCTTCTTTTGCACCACCCGGCTATAATCGCTTATATTATAAAGGAGGAAGGTGTTGGCTTTTCACAAATAGAGGAGATTCTATCTTTACTTACAAAGCCTGGCACATGGAAGGTTGACCTGGGTAAAGGCAGATGGCTAAAGAGAAAGAAAAATTTGCTTATATTCTGCCAAAAAGAAGGTTGATCACCTATTTTGAACCAATAGTTATTGCTACTTCAAAGTCGCTGTTCTTTGTTATTAACTAACGGTTGTCCCCTGAGATCAGTCGTCCTCTCCTTCTCTCCCTTCATCACTAAGGCATTGGCTAAAAGCTCTGTTACACCACAAACACCTACATCTCCTACCCAGTGGTCCAATAATGGTGGAAGTGACGCCCTGTCTATGGCACAGATACAAGCAACCATATTCACTCCGTGCTTCTCCTTCACATACTGGACAGCATTAGCTCTTGGGAATCCTGCTCTCATTCTCAGTTCCGTATTCTCTGAGGCATTAAGACCTGAACCACTTCCACAACACAAAGTCTTCTCTCTTATAGTATTCTCAGCCATCTCATAGAAGTTGTTGCAGACAGCCTTTAGAATATGCCTTGGTTCTTCAAACATGCCCATGCCCCTGGCCACATTGCAGGAGTCATGGAAAGTAACCTTTAAGTGGTCATTCCTTCTTGGGTCAAGGTTTAGCTTTCCGTTCTTGATTAAATCAGCAGTAAACTCTGAAATATGAACCATTTTTCCAGATTTTGCATTAGTAAACTCTGTGCCTGTTATCGGAGAGACAGGTGTTTCCAGGAAGTCACAGGGTCCATTATAGGTATCCATATACTGGCTTATCACCCTCCACATATGGCCACATTCACCCCCTAATATCCACTTAACACCAAGCCTCTTTGCCTCAGCATAAATTTTATAATTAAGCCTCTTGGCCATTTCCATAGAGGTAAAGAAGCCAAAGTTTCCACCCTCAGAGACATAAGTGCTCAAGGTGTAGTCTAAACCAAGCTCATGGAGCAACATCATATATCCCATACAGGTATAGGTGCCAGGGTCAGCAAACATATCCCCGGATGGAATCACAAGAAGTATCTCAGCCCCCTTTCTATTGAAGGAAGGCGTTATCTTTATCCCGGTTATCTCCTCTATCTCATCCAGCAAAAAATCTATGCTGTTCTTTATCGTATGTGGCTCAAGACCCAAGTGATTCCCCTTTCTATAACAGTTTGCCACAGGACCTGCTATCCATTCTATATTCAAGCCCAGGAGATTCAGAAGCTCCCTGCCTATCATCGTTATCTCTGCAGTGTCTATGCCATAAGGGCAGAAGAGAGAACACCGCCTGCATTCTGAGCATTGGTAGAAGTAATACCACCATTCTTTGAGAACCTCCACTGTCAGCTCCCTTGCCCCGACAAGTTTTCCCAATCTGCCGGCCTTAGTGAAATACCTTCTATAGACAGACCTTAAAAGCTCAGCCCTTATGACCGGCATATTCTTTGGGTCGCCTGTGCCAAGATAGACCTGGCATTTATCAGCACAGGCGCCACATCTGACGCATATATCCATAAAGAGCTTGAAGGAGCGATACTTTTTGAGCCGCTCAGCCATCCCATCCAAGATTATCTCCTTCCAGTTTTCAGGGAGTTTCCAGTCTGCATCTAAGACAGACCATTGCCTTGAGTTTGGAAAACTAACAGCAGAAAGGCTCTTCTCCTTTGCCCCATAGCAGAAGAACCCCTTCTTTAGCTCTGCGGGTATATCCATCCAGCCTTTCTTTGGAAGTTTATAATCTATCTCCATTTTCATAACCTTAAGTTAATTGGACGCAGATCTTCGCAGATTGTCAGGATTAATTCTTGAGTCAATTCTCTATGTTTAAAATCTTGAAAATCTGCGTTCATCTGCGTCCCAAAAAGGAAATTCCTATACTATCAAGTATAATATCTTAAAAAATATAAATATGTCAAATTGAATTTTTCAATTTAGATGAGTTTGGAATATGGAGTGCATGCGAATCAGATACGATAGAAATATTTACACACCCTATCAACTGTCTTACGATTATTACCACGAATCTCTCTTTTGGTGGCACTTTGCCGTACCCCCTTTATTGCCTGACTAAAGAAGTGAAATATTCGGCATTGGGTAGACTCCCCAATTTTGTTAGTAGTTACCTTCCATCTATGGTGACAATCTAAAAAAAACCTTTTGACAAATAAGGATATTTATATTATACTATACCCTACAATGAGGGTAATTATTATCGAAAAACAAGAATCTGCGGAAAAGCTGTCTGAACTCCTGATAAAAAGGGGTTGTGAGATAGATATTGCCACAGATGGTGTCACCGGGCTCAAAAAGATTTATTCCACCCATGCCGCTCTTATCATCCTCAATGCCTTCCTGCCAGAGATAGATGGCCACCAGCTTTGCTACTTAATAAGAGGGGACGAGAAGTATGCTTCAATTCCCATTATCCTGATTGAGCCAGCGGATAAAAGCTGTTATATAGATGAAAGTCTGCATATTGAGGGAAGGATTAAGGAACCATACTCAAACGATGAGATATTAAAACTAATAGGCACTATTGTAAAGAAGAGGGAAAAGGAGGCGGGTGGAGAGGTAGCCTCCAAAGAGATAGACAGGCTGAAGGATAAAATTTCAACTCAAGAGAAGAAGATTCAGGAGATGGTAGATTCCATAGAAAGGTTCAAGATATCAAAAGATGCTGTGGCAAAAGTGAATAGCCTTCTAAATAAGCAGATTCAAGAACTTACATTTTCTTATAAGATACAAAAAGAGCTGTCTGGTTCCTTTACAGATTGGGAGGAGACAACAAATATTCTCTTTACGATGATGAAAGAGGCGATAAAGTTTGATGTAGGGCTTTCTGGTTTCTATGAAAAACAGAGGGGTGGAAGGCTTTATGTTAAAACAGAAGCCCTTTTAGGGGAAGGCTATTGTGATGACCTCTGGCTGAAGATAAAGGAAAAGGCACCTTATATTGATAGGGAAAAGACAGGGATTTTAGGGATAAACCTTTATAGTGATACCCAAAGTGAGCTTCATTGCTTCCTTATCTTTGTCTCTCCACTCTACGAAAAGAATGCTGAAGAGAAGATTTTTCTTTGTGGAATCTCAAGAAATGAATCTATGCCCTTTTCTGAGGAAGATATAGAGAGGTTTGAAGGGATAACAAAGCATGCAAGAATGGGGTTTGCCCACAGTCTCCTTTTTGAAGAGCTTGAGCGGGCATATCTGAATATAATCACCTCTGTCATAGAGGCTATGGAAGGGAAGCAGAAGTATCAAGCAGGTCACTCGGGCAGGGTAGCTGTCTATGCCAAGGCTATTTGTGAAGCATTGGGTTTGGAGAAGAGGCAGTCAGACCTTATCCATGATGCCGCTCTCTTGCACGACATAGGCAAGGCAATCATTCCAGAAACCATCTTAAATAAGACAGAGAAGCTCACCGCTGATGAGTTTGCCTTGATCAAGTCTCATCCAAAAGCTGCCAAAGACCTTCTTTCTTCCTTTTCTGCCTTTCAAGAGATGTTGCCTATCATTTATTACCACCATGAGAAGTTTGGTGGTGGTGGCTACGGAAAACTCTCTGGCACAGCCATTCCTCTTGGAGCAAGAATATTGGCTGTTTGCGATGCCTTTGATGCTATGGTTACAGACAGACCCTATAGAAAAGCCATAACCACGGAGATGGCTCTAAATGAGCTGAAAGAAGGGGTTGGCACACAATTTGATCCCACAATAGTAAAAGCCTTTCTAAAAAGCTGGATTGAACAACGGGTTGGAGTAGCTTAATTCGTAAGCATTCAGCCATCAGCAAATACACTGGAAACTACACAGAATTCAAAAAATATATTTAAATTTTTGCCAAAGATGAGTCAGCATATCTCATCAAGCCACCTGCAGAGATGAGCTTCTGCATAAACTCTGGAAATGTAGAGGTCTTGCAGGTTTTATTTTGGGTGAGGTTTTCTATTATCCCTTCCTCTGGGGCAATTTTTAGAATATCGCCTGGTTTTATCTCATCAGCCTGCTCGCAAGAAAAGAGACCAAGCCCAATGTTGATACTGTTTCTAAAGAATATTCTGGCAAAGGAGACAGCAACCACAGCAGAGATTCCGCAGGCTTTAATGGATACAGGTGCATGCTCACGGGATGAGCCACAGCCAAAGTTTTTGCCGGCAACAATAATTGAACCAGGTATTAGCTTCTTTGAGAAGTCTGCGTCTATTCCCTCCATACAGTGGCTGGCAAGCTCCTTTTCATCTACAGTATCCAGATATATAGCCGGGATAATATCGTCTGTATTTACATTATCTGAGAATTTATAGGCTCTTCCCTCTATCATCATAATCCCTCCTCCAATTTTTTATTTTGTGTAAGAAGGGGGATAAGGAGATACGAAAGATGTGGAGATGAAAAAATCTTAAATCCCCCTATCCCCATAATCCCCATATCTCCTTTTTTACACGACTATATCTCCTCTGGATGAGCAATCTTTCCTAAAATGGCTGAAGCTGCTGCAACCGCAGGGTTGGCTAAATAAACCTCTGCCTTCTGTGAGCCCATCCTTCCCTTGAAATTTCTGTTTGTTGTGGCGATACACCTCTCTCCGTCTGCCAAAATGCCCATATAGCCACCAAGGCAAGGTCCGCAGGTAGGCGTAGAAACCGCAGCACCTGCATCAATAAAGATGTCAATCAACCCTTCAGCCATCGCAGATTTATATATTCTTTGAGTTGCCGGGATGACAATCAACCGCACATTCTTATGGGCTTTGTGGCCTTTTAGTATAGAGCTGGCTATCCTTAAATCTTCCAGTCTGCCATTGGTGCAAGAGCCTATCACTGCCTGGTCTATCTTTATTTCGGGAATATCTCTGACAGAAACCGTATTTGACGGAAGATGAGGAAGGGCTACCTGCGGCTCTATATCCTTTCCACAAAACTCAAACACTTCAGAGTATTCTGCATCTGTATCCGCCTTATAAACCTTGTAATCTCTCTTTGCCCTATCCTTGATATAAGCTAAGGTTACCTCATCCGGCTCAATCATGCCACACTTTCCTCCAGCCTCAATCGCCATATTGCAGAGGGATAGCCTTGAATCCACAGAGAGGCTTTTTATGGCATCCCCGGTGAATTCCATTGACTTATATAAAGCACCATCTACGCCTATCTTTCCAATAGTATAGAGAATAAGGTCTTTTCCAAAAACATAGGGGTTGAGGTTCCCAGAGAAGACGAACTTCATACTCTCAGGCACCTTGAGCCAGCATCTGCCTGTGGCCATAAAAAAGGCTATGTCTGTTGAGCCAACCCCAGTAGCAAAGGCACCTATTCCGCCATAAGTGCAGGTGTGAGAATCAGCACCAATGACTACATCCCCTGGCAGGACAAGCCCCTCTTCTGGAAGGAGGGCATGTTCTATGCCTCCTCTTCCAACCTCAAAGTAGTATTTCAGGTCATACTCTCGAGCAAAATCAAAGAGCATCCTGGCCTGATTAGCAGACCTTATATCCTTTGCCGGCACAAAGTGGTCCTGGACAAGGATGAGCTTATCCTTTGCAAAAAGAGGCTTTTTAGTCTTTCTGAACTCTTGTATAGCCAAAGGTGCGGTAATATCATTAGCTAAGGCAACATCAGGCTCTATCTCTATGAAATCACCAGGCTTTACCTCAGTACCCGTTTTATCTTCTAATATCTTCTCTATCAGTCTCTTTCCCATTTTTTTCATTACTATATACTTATCACAAAGTTTGTGCAAATAAAAAATATGTCATAGCCAAATAGAAATGTCCCCTTTTATATTAACCAGAAGATATTTTTTCCATCTGTTTATATCTTTTAAGGTTTATCTTAAATCTCCTCCAGGGGTGATCCAATGGAGGAATATCATCTTTATTATCTTTAATTGCTCCTTTTCTTCTTTTGGTTTTAACGGTCTTTTCTCTATCTTTTTGTATTTGAGTTCAATACCATTGTATATAATGAGGCGGTTTATATCAATAAGAGGATTAGTTTGATTGGGATAGGCACACCTACGATTACTGCTTCTTTATCTTTTGTTTGACAATGAACTAATTTTTATAATAAACTGTCCTCGTAGGATAGTTATTGGGTAACTACTTATAAAATTGAGGAAAAACCACAGAGGAATAAAGACAAATCTTGCCACAGATATACTTTGGATTAACACTTATTCTTTTGACGCAGATTAACACTGATTTCCACTGATAAAATTTAAAAATTATCTGTGACCATCTGTGTAAATCAGTGTCTAAATATCTCTTCTGTGTTGTCTGTGGCTAAATATTCTCCCTAAGATTTTGAGTAACTACGTTATTAGACACTGTAACAAAGGAGTCCACTTATGCAATTCTTAGATGTCAAAACAGATTTTGCCTTCAAAAAGGTTTTTGGATCCAATAAAAGCAAGGATATTTTAATCAGTTTTCTCAACTCTGTTATTGATTTTGGACAAGGAGAGAAAATAGTTGATTTGACTATCGTTGACCCCTATCAGATTCCCTTGATTAAGGGCATGAAGGATACCTATGTTGATGTCAAGGCAAGGCTTTCAAATAATAAGAATGTTATCATTGAGATG
>Ga0180007_10006986_pt1 | contig 10832 bp, 18 predicted proteins | sample MM_PC_MetaG_FD_121122 | JGI IMG/M metagenome (GOLD analysis project Ga0180007, IMG submission 121122) | Groundwater microbial communities from the Aspo Hard Rock Laboratory (HRL) deep subsurface site, Sweden - MM_PC_MetaG | ecosystem: Environmental > Aquatic > Deep subsurface > Groundwater...
CAATCGGAGTTGGAGCATCAGATACAAACAACAAAGTGGAAGAAGCAGTGAAAGGAGCTCTAACCAACCCATTACTAGACATAAGCTATGAAGGCGCAACAGGCGCAATAATACACATAGCTGGCGGGCCAGACATGACCTTGGATGATATTAACAAGGCTGGTGAATTAGTAACAGAAAGCATGGACGACGATGCCAACGTCATCTGGGGAGCGCGAGTCTCAGAGGACCTAAAGGGAAAAATGACTGTTATGACCATCATAACAGGTGTTAAAAGCCCATGGATCCTTGGAAAGCCAAGTGCCAAGCAAGCAGCAGCAGAAAGACAACACATGTCAGAAGAGCTAGGCATAGAGATTGTAAGGTAATCCTTACAATCAAATCATAGTCCTAAACAGGACTCCTTCTTGGCCTTCACGATTTGATCACCCCCAACGACAACGTGAAGGTCATTTTTTCTTCTCCCGTTTTTGGGAGGAGAGCTTTTTATTTTTCTTCTTGTTTTTTCTCTAGAACCGAAAAACATATAAAATACTTAGTATTACCAAGTATAACATGGAAGCTGTATGTGTAAAATTAGACGAGAAATTCCTCAAGGACATGGACGATGTCATGGAGACGTATAATTATATGACCAGGACTGAATTCATAAGAGATGCCTTAAGAGCCAAGATCAAAGAGTTGAAGGATGATCCTGTCATCAAGGCCCTGCGTAAGTTCCAAGGCTCTGCAAAAGTCCACGTGAGTGATGAAAGATTGCGGGAGATTAGAGAGGAAGTTGGCAGAGAATATGCTAAGAAATTCGGCATTGAGCTAGATTAAATCTTCGGGTTTTCTTATCTTTACTATACCTTCTACGACATCGAAATGATGATCTCTAGTGACTAGTATAGCTTCATTATCTTTAGCTAATATCGTATGTAAGGCATCACCAAAAGGAATCTTTAATTTCTTTTTCAAGAGATTTGCCTCCTTTGTTTGTTTTGGTTTAATTCTACTTTCTTCAATAAATCATAATCAGAAACTATGGCAAAAAGTTCATCTATATCTTTTTTCTCAAACTCCTTCAGAAGTTCAGTAATAACAATATCAGAATAAAGAACTAAATCTTTGTTTATTCGCACTAAAGCAAAGAATCTGAACGCCCATTCTCCAAGCGGCCTGAATCTGTCCGTTCGATCATCTTTCAAGTCTCTCCAGATGCAAACATCGACATAATATTTGGTCATAATTGAAGAAAACAGCTCTTACTTATAAGCCTTGCCTGAAGATTTCCGACGAGAGCGGAAGGTTTTCAAGAATTAGCCTTATCCCACAACTGATCAAACACTTGCTCGAATGTCTTGGCAAATATCTCGTCTTTTATGAGAAAGCCTCTGGGTTTCTTAGATGTTATATACTGGATATAGACCAGATCCTTCACCACGCCCCATTCTGTGTCGTTCTTCAGATCCATGAACTTGATCTCTGTGACTTTGTTTCTTCTTTTCTTTGCCAATCCCATGTCCTCATGGGGGAATATCAATCTTTCTGGAATCTTTTTTTTCGTTCTTAGATCATGATGTAGATTGTAGAACCCGACAAATCGCTCATAGCTGCCTTTTCTTCCTGTATAACATCTTATGGTGTAATCTGGTGCCATCTTCTCGTTTATTTCATGCCAGAGAGCTTTTATGCCAGTCATGCCTTCGAAGTATTTGTAGTTGGAATATGGCTCTTTTTTGATCTCTTGCTTCTTGAGATTGGCTATCATATCTGTGACTTCTTTTCTTTCCTCGTCTAATTTCTTCTGTTTCTCTATGAAGAGCTCGTTGAGGGTGTCTGGCGGTGCTGGCATGAATACTTTGATGTTGTTCTGCACTCTATAGCTAACCAGGCCTTTGCTTATTAGAGAGTCTAAGATGGAGTAGATGTTGGAGCTGGCTATCCTGGTAAACTTGCACAAAGGCCCGGTCTGGGCTTCCTGTAGCTCCAACAAAGCCAAGTATACTCTTGCTTCCTGACCTGTGAGGCCAACTTTACCCAATATGTCTTCAATCTTGTTCATTCTACTATGTTGATATAGTAGGAAATATTTATATCTTTCCATTACTGATAGTTACTAGTAAGTGGTGAAAGACATCGAAAGGAGGTAAACAAAATGGAAAAAGAAACACAAACTCGTGAAAAAAAGTGGGAAGATGTGAAGGATTCAATGAAATCTCTAACAGTTCCTGTTTCGTCTCTAATCCCTGGCTTGAACCTTGAAGGAATGCTCCCCAAAGGAACACCTAAAGGGGGGGAATTAAGGTATGAAGGACTGATAATAGTCAGTGAAAGAGATGATGAACCTACAATTTGTGAATCCAGCATAAAAAATAGGATTGATGAAATGAACAACATATTGCCAGGAACATGGGTTCATCGTGATGAAATGATATGTACTGAGTTCGCCCCCAATGTGTACTCAGATATCGTTCATGAAATCAGGAGAAATAATGAACAAGTGAAATCTTCGTTGGCATGTCTAAAGGATCAAATTGTTGTTGATTTAAGTGCAGGTGCTAATCCATATGGATATTTCATTGCGGATCTTGCTAAAGCAAGAGGTTATGTTGGTGTTGAACCAGTCTTTTCCGAAGAACTAATATCAAACATTGCAACAGGTATTGAAGGCGAAGACTTCATACTAGGAATATGTCACACACATAATGAAACACCAATTGCCGTGATGGCTGAAGATATGTTAAGTTTTTTGAGAAGGCTCCCTGATGATTCGGTCAGTTTTTTTTGTTCAGGAATAGACGAGTTCATCATGCCCTATCAGGATTATGAGAAGGCCTGTGGTCGAGAAATATTTCGTGCATTAAACCCAGACGGGGCGTATATTGGTGAAAAATGTGGTGGTCACATTTCTTATTTAGGGCCAGAAATTGGTGAAGAAAGAATAGATGGGAATGCCGGCACAATATTTTATCATCATACGAAAGCGCATAAGCAAGAAGAATGATTTTTTTCTTTTCTTTCTTTTTCCAAAACCTTTATATACTCTCTTCCTTATTCTCAACCAAAGGGGTGCATACTTGAAAAAAACTTTGATTATCATAACAATTCTTTGCTTATTAATTCTAACTGCATGCAACTCAAAGAAAGACTGCACCTTTGAATGCACTGATAAAGGTTATAACCAAGGTTCATGTAGGTCTGCTTTCATGGAAGAAGCGGATAAATCAGTCTGCAGAGGAGGAGAGGCCAATATCGGCCACACAGCAGGCTGCCCTGATGAAGCTGTAGAAGGGATGTTCTATAGTTGTTGTTGTAGTTAGGGTTTTGGTCGCCAGTTATACGCATTATCGTGATGGTCAAAGTAATAGACCACTACTGTTTTCTCTTCATGTTTTATCTTAAAAATCAGAGAAAAATGTTTTTCAATATGCACTCTGTTGAAAGTCTGCAGCGGTTTCCTTAAGAATTTATAGACGTGAAAGGGCATCTTCCTAATATCTTCAATCTTCTTATGAATTGTTTCCAGTCTCTTCTTGTTTTTCTTGGCAAGAACCTTGAATATCTTGTCTGCTTCGGGCTTGATATCCAGAAAATACATCTTTTATTTCAAGCCATAGCGTTTGGCAAAATCGTCCACCCTGATGCTTTTCTGTTTCTGTATTTCCTGTATTTTTTTTACGAATTCGGGTTTCAATTCAGGCTCATCGCGGTCTTCTATGTATCTGTTCACGACCAATTCTATGGCTTCTCCTTTATCTTTCAGATCATATTGCGCTTTCACAATATTCAAGACCCGATTCGTGTTGTCGTCCAATCTTACCAAAGCTTGTACCATTCTACTAAACCTTAGTTTGAATAAGTCTAACTTATTTATATATTTTGTGTTTCGGGTCATTTGCCTAAGAAATACGTTCTCATTAATAAGTCTTGCCTGAAGATTTCCGACGAGAACGGAAGGTTTCCTTCAACGAAGGTTTTGTTTCAGAGAAACGAAACTTGCAAATGCTAATGAGCTAAGGAACTGTGAGAACCTTCGGTTCAAAGAAGCGAAGGTCAAGGAACGTCAGTGACAGACGTTAGTGAACAAAGGTTTTCAAGGCTTTGCTATCTCCCATAACAACCCAAACTGTTTTCTATATGTGTTCGCTACTTTCTCGTTCTCAATAACAACTAGATTATACGGATTCCCCCAGATGAAGATATAGACTTTGTTGCAGAATATCACAGTGGTGGTTTTATCAAAATACTTTGGATCAAGCTCTTTGTATTCTAGATGTGGCTCTTTGAGTATCTTGGCTCCATCTTCTATGATGATCTTTTCCTGTATGTTCTTTTCCTTGATTATGTTCAGATACTGCTTGAGATAGATAGGCTCTACTGATTCCAGCAATGCTTCATCTGCTCCTATGAGGTAGACGATCTGGTCTTGCTGGATGTTTGCAATGATGTCTTTTATCAGAGTCCTGTAGACTCTCTTCCCACGATGCAATTCTACTCTTGTCTCTTGCTTTGTTTCTTTATAAAGACCTTGCAGTTGGGGCATTATAGAGTCTAGATGCCTTAATTTGAGCTCGAAGAGCTCTCTTAACGCCTTAGGATCTACTGCCTGATAATGCTTCTTCTCCTTGACAAGCACAGTGTTCACTATGCCTCTTTCTAGCAGCCTCTCCAAGGTGTCGTAGATATAGCTCCTGTGCATCCCTGTGTGCTTTGATAATGCTGTGGGGTTGAGTATGCCCTTCTCTAGGAGTGCAAGATAGACCTTGCTCTCGTTCTCTGTGAGGCCTAGTTCTTTGAGCTCTGCTTGGTACATGCCCCTCTATAAAGTGTTCTCGTATATAAATATTTCGTAAGAAAGCTTACGACAAAGATTTAAGTAGTTGAAATGTTACTACTGTAGTAAGATAAAATTAAAACAAGAGGTGAAACAAAATGGAAGAAACAATTGTTGAAAGAATAAGAGAAGAAACTTCGGATGTAGCAGGCATTAGATCTGCTTTTTTAGAAGCAGTGAACCCCGATAGTTTGTATATAGATAGAACCCTCGCAGCACAGCATTTCTTGACAACATACTATGTGTTACGAGTTATGGATGAACTCGGAAGTGAATGCCCACCTATAAAAGACACATACCAAGAAGGCGCCAGGGCTTTAATACGAGAACTTGGATTGCAGACATACGCAAGGCAGACAGCTCAACAAGTGCTAAGAGAAACTCCCGGAACTAGTGATTTGAGTATCAGCGATATATTATAAGCAAAATAAGAAATAATTTTTTCTTTTTTTATTTCTTCTCCATATAGCCGCATTTGCCGCAGGCCCACCTGTCTTGGTGGTTACCCATGAAAACGCTGCACTTAGGGCACTTCTTGTTTATTGTAGAAATGGAACTTCCTTCTATCTTGTAGAGTGATGATAACTTGTTCTTTGCTTTCTTCTTCTTTTCCTTTTTGCCTTTGCTATCGGATTTTTTTGGTTTTGCCATTTTTATTCACTCTTCTCTTCTTTAGGAACTTCTTTTGCTTTAGACTCTTCTTTTTTCTCTTCAGAAGCCTTTTCTTCTGGCTCTTTTGCTGCTGGCGCAGGAGCTTCTTCAACAGGTTTTGCTTCTGGCTTTGGAGCCTCTGCAGGCTTATCCGCGCTTTCTTTGTTCTTACCTTCCTGCCTTTTGATTATACTTTCCATCTCGCTGGCTTTAAGGTCTTCTTCTTTATCATAAGCATTGGCATAAATCTTTGCCATTCCTGAACCGAAATATGTCTTGATCTCGCGAACAACAACAAGTTCTTCTTTTTTACCTATTTTCTTGGCAAGTTCTTTTCTTATGTTTTTTCTTGAAGGTGTCGCTTCTGAATAAGCCACTTTGGCCTCTATGCCTTCTCTTCCTAAGAGAACATTCTTTTCCTGTTTTAATATTTCTATATCCATTTTTATCGTACCTTTATTGCGTATTCTCCTTTTCTGTCAACACCCATCTTGTGGGCTATCATGGAGTTTTTTATGTCTAAAAAATATATTCTTCCCTGCCAATTATTTGAGAACGAATCTTTTTTACAGATTGGACATGTATCTCCTTCAATGAATATCTTACATTTCCTGCATGCTTTTCTTTTCATTTTTGTTCACCCTGACATTAATTCTATCAAGTTTTTATCAGTCATCATTCCCGCAAGTTTTTGGTTCTTAGTTATGATTATTCTTCTGAAACTGTGATCGTGCATTATCTTGCTGACGTCCATAACTGTTGATTTTATGTCTGTGCACTTGACTTTTTTGGACATCGCTGTTTGCACTTTTATTTTGCTAAGGTCTTTGCCTTGTGCAACCAATCTTAAGACATCCCTTTCAGTTAGGATGCCTTTTGGCTTCTTGTTCTTGTCAACAATAACTAAAGCGCCTATGTCGTTTTTGTTCATAAGCTTTGCAGCTTCAAAAACGCTTTTTTTAGGGTCTATGGTAACTACAGGTTTGGTCATCCAATCCTCTAGTTTTATCACGTTAATACCTCTTTATTTTTTAGGATCTGCTTTTTTTGGCTTGACGCCTTTTTCAAGGTCTTCGCTAATCCATTCTAGCTTTCCAAGACCTACTTGTCTCATTGAAAGTCCTAGTTTTGGATTTGCCACGTCTTTGTAAGATACGGCTATTATCCTTGCATGGCACTTGTCGCCCACTTTTAATGTGTGTTTGGTTTCTTTTCCTTGTAAAACCTTGTCTTTTGTGAAGCTTACAAAGTCGTTCATGGTTTGGCTGATGTGAATCATGCCTTCTATTGGGCCTATGCTCATGAAAGCACCAAAATCTGCTATGTCTTTTATGACGCCTGGAATGACTTCCTGCATTTCAGGTTTGAAAGTGTATATGCTGAAGATGGTTCTGTAATAAGATGCTCCGTCGCCAGGGATGATTATGCCGTCTTGGATGTCTTCTACATCTGCGACTTCTATCACCAATCCTAGTTCTCGGGATATGAATCCTGAATATTTCGTCTTTATTTCAAGTATTATGGCTTGGTTAAGGTTTTCACCGAACTTGTCTGGCGGAAGCCTTATGTGGTCAGAAACTTTTACTTTATAAAACATTTTTTTTATTCCTCGAATTTTATGTATTTCTTTTGTTTTAGGGTTACTATTTTAATACTTTTCTCTTTTAATCGTTGTTTAAGCTCTTTGTCCTGAGTGGCTACATAAACATTAGGGCCTGCTTTTGCCACGATAAGGTCATCAACCCCTTTTTGAGAGAAACTATGAAGTGTTTTTAAACCTTTTTGTTTTATAAGCAATAAAGCCATTTTTGCAGCTCTTTTATCTCTGGTATTGCCTGTTTCAAGCACAAGTTTGAGTTCTTTTAGCGTTTTATCAATAATGCAGAGCTCAAAAGGATATTGCATTATTTCTTCTATCTGCGTGAATATGTCTATCATGAACTGTCCAGGTAATAACAGGAAGTTTGTGTCGAGAATGACTTTTTTCTTCATAAAAAAGCAAAAAGACAAGACCTTTAAAAATATTCCTGTTAATAGGCAACCACAAGTTTTAAATAATCTCAGATTCTAGAATTATCGAGGTGTTAACATGAAGCTTAACTTGAAAAAAATTCCAAAGAACCCAATCATAATTGAAGGATTTCCTGGTTTCGGTCTGATAGGTACCATAACAACAGAGTTTCTCGCCGAGCATTTAAAGGTTGAACAGATTGGCGAGTTTGTCTATGATGAATTGCAACCAATAGTTGCAGTTCATAAGGGCAAGCTTGTGAAGCCTATGACTGTGTTTTATTCAAAACAATACAATATAATCATACTTCACACCATATTGAACGTGCAGGGCTTTGAATGGCAGCTCGCAGAACAAGTTTTGGAATTAGCTAAGAAAACCAATGCTAAAGAGATCATTTCTATTGAAGGCGTTAACACGCCAAACCTGCCTGCCAACCAAACCAAATTGTTCTATTTTGGAGATGAAAAGCTTGGAAAGCTGGGTGCAGAACCTATTAAGGAAAGCATCATTATGGGTGTGACTGCGGCAATAATGACGCGCTATAACAAGGTAAAATGTATATTTGCAGGAACTCATAGTGCTATGCCTGATAGCAAGGCTGCTGCCGAGGTAATAAAGTTGCTTGACAAATATTTGAAGTTAAAAGTTGACTATAAGCCTTTGCTGAAGCAAGCCACAGCATTCGAAAGTAAATTAAAAGGAATAATGCAGCAGAGTCAACAAATGAACAAAGAAGTTGATAAGAAGAAATTAAGCTATTTGGGTTAAGGCTTTTTGCATTTTTTCCAAGTCACCAAATATGTTTGGGCTTTCGTTTATTATGGTGACTGTCTTTTTTGCTTTTTCTATTGCCTTAGCAAGTTTTTTGAACTGCTCTATGTTAACGATTTCGTGGTTCTTTTCACCTTTAGGTCCGTAATTTATGCCTGAGAAATGTGCATGGAACTCTTTATCGGGAATAGACTTTAGAACGGTATCATAATCTATCTTGCCTTGTTGTCTTGCATAAAGATGTGCAAAGTCAACACAATAACTTATGTTTATTTCTTTTCGCAAACGCATGAGCTCTTCTAAAGAGCCGAACTGCGATGGTTTTCCTGTGACTTCAGGAGCTAGCTTGACGAGCCAGCCTTTGCTTTTTATGGTTTCCTGTAGGTCAATAAGTTCTTTTTTTATCATATCATAAACTTCTTTTTGTTCTCTTCCTTGAAAAAAACCTGCATGAAAAACTATTTTTTTTACGCCAAGATGATGTCCTCTTTCGCAACTATCAAGTATTCTTTTTTTAGACGCTATTATCTTTTCTTTTTCTTTTGATGCGAGATTGATAAAATATGGTGCGTGGATAGAAGGTTTGATTTCCAAGGTGTCAGTAAGCTTTCCTATTTTTTTTGCCATTTCATTTTTCATGTTGACGCCGTGAGTGAATTCTACTTCATATCGTTTTAACCCCATAGAACTTGTTTTTTTCAGACCTTCTTCATTGCCAAGGCCTTGGCTTCCTGCAGGACCTAAGAATATCATTCTTCCAGTTTCACCCTGATAAATTTAGTGGAGTACTTGTCTATTATTGACGACAAAGCAAGGGAAAATATCATGAACATCAAAGTCAGGTCCAGTATTTGTCCGAACAAAGGATATTCTAAAACAGAGAATGAAAACACAACTACTGCGACTGCTATGCCTTTTGGCATATTCATTGCCAGAAAAGCAATCTCTTTTTTGTTGTATTCTTTTTTTCTGAAAGATAATTTTATGGAATAATATCTTATGAATATGAATAATATGAAAAGAACAATTGATTTAAGCAGGAACATCCATGAAAAATCTATCTGGACTACTACGCCTATGAGAACAAAGACTAATAGTTGTAATAGGTTTGAGAGGTTCCAGTTGAATGTCTTTAATTGGTCTTTTTGCTTGAAATAACTGTTTCCAAAGAATAATCCAAGAACTACGACAGCTAACACGCCATTGCCGCCGAGCTGTTCAGACATGATATAAGAGAGTAAAGATGCGGTTATGATTGCCAGAGGTGATAGTTGTGGTGAGTAAACATTTTTCATCACCTTAAATATCACTATACCTATTAGCATTCCGACTCCAACGCCAACAACTATTTGCTGCAGTAAAGGTCCGAATTGTCCTAGGACACTTACCCATACTTGGTCTGCCGTTCCGCCCATGGTTAAGAATTCTATTAAGAAGAAAGGAAGCAAGACGATGATTGGGGTGTTTACTATTGCTTCTATTTCCAGTAAATCAATGACTTTATTGTCTTTTTTTCCTAACATGACAAAGACTGAACTTGCATCTGTGCCGACCACTAAGACCGCGAATATTAAGCAATAGATTATTGTTGTTGTGTTGAATTCGCTGAAAAAGAGTATGTGGGTGAAAAAAGTCATGAATATCATGCTTAAGACTAAAAAGACGCCGACTAGTTTAAGGGCTTGCATAAAGAATTTGTCAACTTCTCTGAGTTTGAATCTTGAAGCGCCGTCAAAAACTATTAGGACAAGAGCTAATATGCCTATTGAAACCAGGAAAACAGGCGAGAAATAAAATACTGGTTCTCCTTCGTAGACCAATTTACCTAAAAACACACCCATAAGCACAAGGAATAAGATATTAGATATCTTGAATTTTTTAGATATTATTGTTAATAGGACTGCAAATAGTAAGATAATTGCCAAGCTAGTTAGTATTCCTAGTGCGTCCAATCAAACACCTCTTTTTATGTTTGATTCTTGTGTCTTAGGTTTATTAAGGTTTCGATTCGGAGAAGCGAAAGTCAAGGAACGAGCATTGCGAGTGACAGGGTTTCGATTATGTGTGTTCTAATAAGATACACAATATTTTTAAAGCGTATCCCTTTTTATTCTACCATCATGAACGCATTACTGAAAAAGGTAAGAATGGAACTGCGGCCAGATATAAAAATCTTGAAAGAAGCAGATGGTTTTGTGAAACAAATTAATGCTCTCCTGAAGAAGAACAAAATAAAAGCTGAATGCGTTAAGGGTGGCAGTGTTGCCAAGGGCACTTTTTTAAAAGGAAACTTTGACGTGGATTTATTCATCCGCTTTGATTATTCTTACAAAGACAAAAACCTTTCTGCTTTGTTGGAAAAAGCAATCAAGCCTTTAAAGCCAGAATTAGTTCATGGCTCCAGGGATTATTTTCAGGTGAAGAATAAGGACAGGCTTGTTTTTGAGATGGTTCCTGTGCTTAAGATAAGCGATTACAAAAAAGCGATTAACGTGACTGATATGAGTCCTTTGCACGTTAATTATGTCCTAAAACACATAAAGAAGAACCCTTTGCTTGCTGATGATATACGGTTGG
>Ga0180007_10006988_pt1 | contig 10830 bp, 14 predicted proteins | sample MM_PC_MetaG_FD_121122 | JGI IMG/M metagenome (GOLD analysis project Ga0180007, IMG submission 121122) | Groundwater microbial communities from the Aspo Hard Rock Laboratory (HRL) deep subsurface site, Sweden - MM_PC_MetaG | ecosystem: Environmental > Aquatic > Deep subsurface > Groundwater...
CTTCTCTTGAAATCCCTTTTCGAATCCTTCTCAGTCTTGCCGAGCATGCCGGCATCTATCATATTAAAGACTATCTCGCCAAAGTCGTCAGTCTTTTTTATGCCCCAGCGCTCAAACACCAGCCTTGCCATTGGGCCAAACTGTTCAATGGCATAGTCCTTTATCCCTTCAAGCAGCTCCATGCCGCTCACATGGCCTTTTCTTTTGAGTTTTTTTGTTGTGAAGTTTAACGCGGACATGACAAAGGAATATGCCTCAGGATCATAGCGCTTATCCCTGTCCAATACCTTAAGCAAGGCCATTACTTTATTTATACTTTGCTTGCTTTCCCTCTCAGCCATAATTAAATCCCGCCGTAGGCTATCTTCTATGATTAGCCGTATGCACGAAGGCGGATAGTGTTAAAAAGTATACACGGTAAGGCTTGATTTGTCAAGGAAGGGCTATTGAAACCACAGAGAACACAGAGTAAATTTATAATTTATTGTATGGAATTTAAAGTTACCTGTCTAAGTCCAATACCCTTCTCTGCGTCCTCTTTACAACAAGCTATACCTGTCATCTATAGCTTATATTTTTAGTAAACTATGACTAAACCTTATAGATCCTTGTATTTATTGCTTGAGGACACAGAGATTTTTTTAATTATAGCTTTTCTCTGTGTACTCTGTGGTTTATTTTTTAGTTAGATAGCTACTGGCGGGCCAAAAAACCTTGCGCCTGCGGAATACCTCTCAGAATGCGGCTGGCTGGAGATCCAGACTATTTCTCCCGCGGCTTTTATGAATTGGTTTGTTTGGGGGTGCTGAAGCTCAAAGACGAGACTTGTAGAAACAGGGAAGAATTCATCTGATGTAAAGCCGATACCGCTTTTACTTATATCACGGCAGATCGAGTTACCGAATCTTTGCGAACCCTTTTTCTGGTAACGCAGTGCCGTTGACAATACTGTTCGATTAAAGTTCCTTCTTTCCTGTGTCATAGCCCCATTACTCCTGTAAGACTTTTTCCACGATAAAATTTATTCTATCAGCGTCTTTTCTGTTCAAGGTTGTAAATTCAATTCCTGTATCAAAGGCCAGGGCCTTGTCTTCCTTGTTCGAGACTATCCACACGATCGTACCGTCGCACTCTACTACAGGCTGGGCATCGAGAAGGTCCAGCTGGACCTCAACAGGCGCAAATATCCCCAGATCCTTGGGGAGCATTGCGCATATGCCGCCTGTGCCGATGTTTTCAGTGACGGCTGATACGCTATCAGGACGATCCTTTTTTTTCACGCTGATCTTGCACGGGTATTTTGCCCTGGGAAACTTCCTTCTATTGATTCCACTCCACATGAGTCCTCCTCTATTTGTATATATTATAAGCTAAAATCCATCATTATTCAAGTTTTTTCTTTACCAGAGGCATTCAAAGGTGTTATAATCCAAGTATATGTATTTGGACTTTTACGGATTGAAAGAAAAACCATTCAATGTAACATCAGATCCTAATTTCCTTTATCTTAGCAAGAAGCACCAGGAGGCTATCTCTCACATGCAATATGGGATCGAGGAGCGTATGGGGTTTCTGGAGATCACTGGAGAGATAGGAACGGGAAAGACGACCATATGCAAGGGCCTCCTGAATACGCTGGATGAACATACCAAGACCGCCTTTATACTCAATTCCAATCTTTCAGAGATCCAACTCCTGCAGGCAATTGTCCAGGATTTTGGGATTCAGATAAAGAATAAGCAAAAGATCACCATGCTCAATGAGCTCAATAGATTTTTGCTCGAGCAGCTAAAGATGAAGAATAATTCTGTGCTTATAATAGATGAGGCGCAGAATCTAAAGCCCGCTATACTTGAGCAGATCAGGCTTCTCTCAAACCTTGAGACTGAAAAGGAAAAATTGCTTCAGATCATCCTGGTGGGCCAGCCTGAATTAAAAGAAAAGCTTGCCTCCAGGGAATTGGCTCAACTGCGACAAAGAATAACCATCAGATATCACATCTCTCCTCTTGGCAGAGATGAGGTCGAAGGATACATAAATCACAGGCTTAAGGTAGCAGGCTCTGAGAATAATGATTTCTTTAAGGATAAGGCGATGGATGAGATCTTTAAGTTTTCCAGGGGTGTGCCTAGATTAATAAACATCATATGTGATAAAACGCTTTTAGCGGGATATGTAAGAGAAAAAAAGACCATAGACAGCGCTATGGTAAAAAAATCAGCAAGAGAAATCGAGGGCGTGTTCACAGAATAAGGTTACCTGGACAACTTCGTAAGTTACCCTCTGGGTAACTTACGAAGTTGTCCAGGTCTAAGCTCAATGAGTATCATAAACGACGCTATTAAAAAAGCAAGAAAGGAATCAGGCCTGAAAGATGCGGGCGAGGTAGTTAGCCTTACAGGAATGGTCTCTTCTGCGCCAAAGGCCTCTGAAGTAAAGTGGATAGTGGTTGTGGTGATTTCCTTAACAATCGTCGCGTCTCTGTTTGGCTCTATATTTTTATATAAGCATATAACGAGAATAAATGAGCCCGCTCCTTCTATTGCAAAAAGAAGCGCCCCTATTGCCCTACCCAGAAAAGCCAAGCCAAAATATAGTGAATTTCAAGATGCCGTGGATCTAAACGGCATTGTCTACGAATCCACAGACCGCTGGGCCATAATCAACGACAAAATCGTGCGCGAAGGCGACACCATCCCTAACGGCAAGCTGATCCTAATCCAAAAAGACTACGTAAAAATCAAAAAAAATAACGGCGAAGAATTAGTATTAAACCTGCGATAGAGACGATAGTCTCACCGAAACAAGCGCGGAAGCTGCGAAAAGTAGACAAAACAGTCACTGTCTGTTTTGTCTACTTTTCAGGAACAGGCTTGCTTTTGGGTTGAAACATTACTCTGTTTCTTCAATAGCGCCAAGCGCTTCTTTGGCTGAGGATTGTTCTGCGGTTTTTTTGTTGGGGCCGGAGCCTATGCCGCAGCGTTTGCCTTGTATGAGGGCTTCTACAATGAAGTGCTTTTTGTGGTCTGGGCCTATTTCTGAGATGATCTTATAGGAAGGTGTGGCCTTGAATTTCTTTAATGCTATCTGCTGGAGCGCGGACTTGTAATCCTTTGAACCCTTTCCTTCTCTTACAAGCTGTATTTCCGCATAAAAGACTTTTTTTATAAACCTATCAGCCGCTTTTAAGTCGCCGTCTAAGTAAATGGCGCCTATAAGCGCCTCTACCGCGCACAAAATATTCGAGACATGCCTTCTTCCGCCAGAGGCCTCTTCCCCTTTTCCCAGGAGAAGAAAATCCCCCATGTTAAGATGTTTTGCTATGCGTCCGAGTGTGGCGCCGCTTACGAGCTGAGACTTATAGCGCGTCAGGACACCTTCATCCTGATCAGGAAAATCCTCATAGAGCAGTCTGCTCATGACCAGGCCCAGGACAGAATCGCCTAAAAACTCGAGCCTTTCATTGTCCTCTAATCCTAATTTGTGTTTTTCATTCGCAAACGACTTATGGGTAAGCGCCTGGTTTAAAAGTACTTTATTTCTAAAGCGGTAACCGATGCAGCGTTCCAGGTCTTTAAGTTTTTTCAGGCGGGTTTTATCTTTTTTTAGGATCATATGGATTCCCGCCTGCCTAGCGGCAAGGCCGCTGGCTTTCGCGGGAATGACAAGAGACTTTCAATAGAGTTTATTATAACTGGCTTAGGTATATTTTCTTTTACTACTGTCTTTCCTATCCTCACAGGAAGCACGAGCCTGTTTTTTCCGTGGATGAATTTTTTATCATGCTCCTGCGCTTTAAATATAGCTTTTATGTTCAGGCCCTTTAAGGTAACTGGCAGTCCTATCTTTTTTATCAGGTTTTTTATCCGTAGAAAGCTTTTTTCATCCAAAAGCCCTAATTCTCTAGATATACATGACGCGGCAATGGTCCCAAGCGCTATTGCCTGGCCATGGCTATATGATTTACCATAATGCGCGGCTGTTTCAATGGCGTGGCCTATTGTATGGCCAAGGTTAAGCGCTACGCGTATATTCTTATTATCATGCTCGTCTTTTTCCACCACACGGGCCTTTATTAAACTGCACGCGTGAATCACATACTCCAGTGCCTTTTTATCGCGGCCCAATATTTTTCTATAATTCTTTTCAAGAAAACTGAATAGCTGCGGCGATTTTATAATGCCATATTTAACGATCTCCCCTAATCCAGATATCAGATCCTTTTTAGGCAGGGTCTTTAATAAAGCGGCGTCACTAAAAACAAGCCGCGGCTGGTAAAACGCGCCCGCAAGATTTTTACCTACACGCAGATCTATGGCTACCTTGCCTCCTATCGCGGAATCTACCTGCGCAAGAAGCGTAGTTGGGACATGGATATACGGTATGCCTCTTCTGTAGATACTGGCGGCAAAACCAGCCAGATCTCCGATAACACCGCCGCCCATGGCAATGATGAATATCCTGCGGCTGGTGCTGTCGAATTTAGATATACTGTTTAAAAGCCCAAGGCAGTATTTTTCTGATTTTGCCTTTTCGCTGTCTGGGACAGTTGCGATCTTGACATTGAAGCCAGCTCCTAAAAGCGACTTTTTTATCTTGCCGCCCAAAAGTCTTTTTATGACAGGATTTGTTATTATCAGCGCATCAGTCCCAAGCTTGAGATGTTTTATGTGGCTGCCAAGTTCTGAGATCTTATTATAACAAACAACTATGTCATAGCTTCTTTTGCCGAGATCAAGTCTGATTTTTCTCATATGCTTACACCCAATAATCGCGCCAAAGACATAACAATAGGCCAGATCACGCTTCCTATTACGCCTAACCAGAGCAGTCCAAAGATGATCATGAATCCATATGGCTCTAGTTTCGCGTATTTAATGGCCATATCTCTTGGCAAAAGGCCCATGGCAACCCTTGAGCCATCCAGCGGCGGTATGGGCAATAGGTTGAATACCGCAAGTACCAGGTTTATAAGTATGACAGAGTTTAAGGTCGATATAAATAAAGGGCTTCCTGTCAATGTTAAATTCGACATCTTTAGTATAAAAGATAGAAAAATCGCGAACAGAATATTTGCCGCAGGCCCTGCCAGGCCTACCCATACCATATCTTTTTTAGGATTATTCAATCTATGAAAATCAACAGGCACTGGTTTTGCCCATCCAAACACAATAGGCGATTTTGTTATAAGAAGGACCATGGGGAGAAATATCGTGCCTATAGCGTCAATATGGGCCATGGGATTGAGTGTGAGCCTGCCCGCGTTCTTTGCGGTAGAATCGCCTAATTTCCACGCGACCCAGCCATGCGCGTACTCGTGTATTATTACAGCAAGAAAAAATATCGAAAGTGTTATTAAAAATCTCATCGGCTTTGCGTTGAGAATGTCAGGTTGCCTTTTGGTTCAGGCGCCTTGCGCTCCAGCGTAAGGCCTTTAGAGAATGTTGTTTTTACAGGGGCTAACTTGACTCCTCGACTTCGTCCTTCGACGCGCTCGCCTCGCTTCGCGGGCGAAGCGGGCTTCGCTTGCTCAGGACTCGCTTCGCTCGGATCTACCAGCTCAAGTTCAAACATCAGCTGGCTGGCGTGTATCCAGCCTGCTGTTTCCTCAGGCGGTTTTATCTCATACCAATCATCTTTTTCTGATACTATCCGAAGCTCCTGCGGACTTGAGGCTTGGCCAAGTATGGAATATTTTGTTCCAGGCCCTGCCCTAAGATTCACGCGTGTGGCATTGACCTTGCCCTTCGACAAGCTCAGGACTTTGCCTGTACCTTTTTTATCGATAATATCCACATAATCTTTATTGATATAAAGGTGCGCTGTTTCTGGCAATGCGACCTTGAACCAGCTATAACGCTTATCAACGATCTTAACAGGATCACCCTTTTTTAGTTTACCCAGGATCTCATAATTTATATTATCCCCGGCCCTTACATTCGCCCCGTCATTATTCGCAAAGCCTATTTTAGGCAATGCTTCTTCTTCAAGCGAAAAAGAAATCTTGCATAATGAAACTATCAGAGCAATCATCAAGAGAAATGCTTTCAATGTTTTCATATACCCCCCCCTATTACCTCCGCAACCTCGGAGGTTGCCAGCACGGCAACCTCCGAGGTTGCGGAGGTTTGTTCCGCGATTACTTCTTCTTGGCTTCTTTTTTGCTCTTTGCCTCAGGTTCTTTCTTAGCGCCCGCGCCTGGTGCTGGGGCTGCGCCTTCAGCTGTGACCTGGCCTTCTTCAGGCTTTTCTGCCGCCTTTTCCTTCTTTACCTTGGTCCTTACTATCTTGAGTTTGGGCATGCCAAAGACAGAATCCTCGTCTTTTAGAATGCCTTTTTCCTTTAATGCAAGGAACTTTTCGAACCTCTTTAAAACCGTCCTGTGCCTTTTTCCCGCCTTAGAAGTCTTTAAACTCGGGTGCTGTGACATTATTCCCCCTTTTTGACATAGCAATCTTTATATGTCTCTTTTAACTTCTTTTCCAATTGCTCTGCGTACTTTTTTTCACTAAAACCGCCCACATAAAGCTGATAGTAATCTCCTGATCTCTTAATATCAGCCTTGTATCCTATCTTTCGCAGTTTTTCTCGTTCCTGCTCTGCTGCCCCCTGAGCCTTAAAAGCCGCCAGCTGTATTACGTAGTTATCTTCTGTTGTTCGGTTCTCGGTTCTCGGTTCTCGGTTCTCGGTTTTTGTTTCTCTGTTCTCTGCCTGCCCCGTACCCGAGAGTAGCGAGTGGTTCGGAGTCCCTGCCGTCTCCCGCCTTCCTTTTTCCACCCCCAGCGAAAAACATATTATGCACGACATCGTAAGGCCTATCGCGACAAATATTACATGCTCATAAGAAAGAGTCATGCTTTTTTTTAAATTAGGGAGCAGGATCTTTGTCTTTTTCCTTATCTTCCTGTCAGATACCTGAGACTGACCAAACAAATCCCTCTCTTGCCTATCTTGAAATCTTGCGCTCATATGTCTTTATGTACTTTTCGATCTTTTTTAAAATGTCCTTCTGGTTCGTATATGAATAAGCCTGCGTAGAAGCTGTTTTATGACTTATCAGTATCTTTTCTTTATCCAGTTTTTTCAGCACCTTTTGGACCTTGTCCGGATCACAGCCTATCCACACAGAGATACCCTTTGCTGTATCAATACATTGAGGATTCTCATCAAAAAAAAGCAATATTTTTTTTGTAATATCGTTCTTGAATAAGGCTGTTATATTTTTCATAAGAATATCTGCTTAAATTCCTGTTTGCTCGAGAGCGATATAAATGCCTTTACCACATCCGGATCAAATTGTGTGCCTTTATTCTTCTCTAATTCCTTTGTGGCCTGCATCATGTTTTTCTTCCTGGATACCATCGCATCAAACGCGTCCACCACGGCCATGATCCTCGCGCCTATCGGGATATCCTTGCCCTTTAATCCTTCAGGATAGCCTGTGCCGTCATGCCTCTCATGGTGATACATGATCGTGGGCATGGCAGGCTTTAAGAACTCCAGGGGTTTTAGTATCTTCAGGCTTTCAAGATGCTGTTTCTTTATTATGCTGAATTCTTCTCTTGAAAGTCCGCCGCGTTTTTTTAGTATCTCATCCGGTATGCTGAATTTTCCTGTATCTGGCAGGAGCGCCGCGTAGCGCAGGTTAGTGGTCTCTTCCCTGGATAATCGCATCTCTTCCGCAAGTGCCATCACTATTTTTACAAACTGCTCAGAATGTGTATATGTGTGCGGGGATTTCGCGTCCAAAAGGGCTGCGAGAGATTTAATGCTGCCATAGGCCATTTTTTCCTGCTCTTCATACATCTGGGCATTTCTAATAGCTATCACTGCCTGCTCTGCCAGCGTGAGCAGTATTTCCATGTCAAACTTAGTGAAAGGAGTGTTGTTGGCCTTATTTCTGGCACAAATGATACCTATGATGTCTTCTTCAACAAGAGGAACGCATACTGAATTGCGCGACAGGTCAGCTTTACCTGTCCTGGCCACCTTACATATTGCGCCAGCGCCTATCTTTATTTTTCTATATTTTTTACGCATACTGCCCGCATTGAACTTTAGATCTATGACTGCCTTTGGTATTAGGTAGTTTTTTGAAGTATCCAGAAGCATTATTGAGCAATATTTAGATCGCATCACCTGAAGCGTGAGCCTAGCGATCCTTTCTATTAATTCATGCATATCAAGCGTTGATGTGAGAAGTCTATGTACGGTGTGTATAGTGGATAGCGCTATGGCCCTTGGCCTTATTGTATCGTAGAGTTTTCTAAGCTCCTGTTCTTTTTGAAAGTCCTTGAGGGCAAGATCTATGAAGAGTTTCATCACAGCGAGTTCTTTTTTGTCTGGCTCCCGCCGCAGATTCAAGATTACGACAAACCCGTAAATATTATGCCCCTGCGTTATAGGCACAGAAAGGCAGGGCTTGCCTCGTGAGCCTTTAAAGACCTTGATCTCTTTTAGAAGGGCAGGTTTTATGTCTTTCAGGCTATTTGGAATTTTTTTTCTATATCGTTTCTTGGTTTCAAGAGGCGCGTATTCGGAATCAAAGAACAAAGAGTCCACTTTCCTGCCCACTATGTCAGAAAACGCCTCTTTAAACAGCTGTATGGCGCTGCTGCCGCAGAATCTTAAGAGAAACTCCTTTTTTTCTTTTCCGTTAGACTCGCTCATAAATATAATATTTAATTTTAATAAAACGCGAATATACGCGAATCAAACGCGAATAAACGCGAATTCAAGCTGAGTATTTGCGAGTATTCGCGTTAAATTGTTTTTTGTTTCTAAACTCTCTCATAAGGGTCGAATAATTTTTTGTACTCGTCCAGGGCAAACCTGTCAGTCATTCCAGCCAGGTAGTCACATACGACCCTGTAAAGGCCGTATTTTTTTGTCTTTTTCTGATCAGAAACAGGGAGCTGTTCTGGTTTTTCAATATAGACATTAAACAGCTCTGTAATAAAGCGCTCAGCCTTATTAGACATGCGCACGACTCGCACGTTCTTATATAGATTATCGCTTAAAAACGCGCGCAACTCCAGTCTTTTTTTCTGCATGCCCTTAGAAAATGATATTAATTTTTCAGTATGCGCCCTGACATCAGATACGCTTTTGATCTGCGCATCTTTGATATTTTTTTCTGAATTCCCTACCAGGTCTTTTACGTGCGTATCTATAAGAGACCTGATCGTCTGGTATCTTTGGATCTTATCAGATAAATCGTGGCATTTCTTTTTTATATGAGAGGCAGCGCTTTTCCATAGTTCCAGGCCAGAGAGATCCTTTGCTTCTATAAGGCCTGACGCTATGCCATCGTCTATATCGTGATTATCATAGGCGATCTCATCAGCGGCATCAACGACCTGGGTCTCTAGCGTCGCTGATTTTTCAGGCTCAAGTTCTACGAGCCTTTCTGCCCTGTCAAAAAGCGTAGTATGTTTATTTATGCCCTCTCTTACTTCCCATGTCAGGTTAAGCCCGGGAAAATCCGGATACCTCTGCTCCAGTTCATCCACCACGCGCAGCCCCTGGAGATTATGGTCAAATCCGCCATTGTCTTTCATCAAAAGGCTCAGCGTGTCCTCTCCCGCATGGCCAAAGGGCGGATGGCCGATATCATGCGCAAGGGCAATGGCCTCGACAAGATCTTCGTTCAAGGCCAATTCCCTGGCGATCGAACGCGCGATCTGGCTCACCTCTAATGTATGCGTGAGCCGTGTCCTGTAATAATCGCCTTCATGATTTACGAAGACCTGGGTCTTGTATTCAAGCTTGCGGAAGGCCGTAGAATGTATGATCCTGTCCCTGTCCCTCTGATAGCAGGACCTGTATACAGGCTCTTTTTCAGAGTGTTTTCTTCCTTTCGTATTCTTGCTCTGCATCGCATAAGGAGCAAGAATCACTTTTTCGCGCTGCTCTATGTCCTTGCGTGTCAGCATATAAGGTTTGGACAACTTCGTAAGTTACCCAAATGGGTAACTTACGAAGTTGTCCATGGTTTATTTTGTCAATAACTTGCTCAGCTCTTCCAGCGACTGCGGCATTACCTTTGTATTTGCTGTGACTGGCATGAAGTTTGTATCGCCATCCCAGCGTGGCACAATATGAATATGGATATGACCTCTGTAGCCCGCGCCCCCGACTTTGCCAGTATTGATGCCTATATTAAAACCATGTGGTTTGAGCTTCTTTTCAAGTAAACGCTGCATGTCTTTTACCAGTTTCATCATATCCAGGAGTTCCGCGTCATTAAGCCCTTTTATATCCTTCACATGTCTGTACGGACTCACCATCACGTGTCCATTATTATAAGGATATATATTCAATATGGCAAACGAGAACTTGGATTTTTTTACAACATAATCGTCTTTATCTGGCCTGGCCTTCAGGCAAAATATGCAGCCTTTCTTTTTCTTTGCCTTTACGAATTTGCTCCTCCAGGGAGCCCATAATTTATTCATGTTTACCTCCACAGAGGTTACAAGAAGTTACAGGATGTTACAAGATGTTACAAGAAGTTGCTTTGAAGACCTTGGTATCCATACTCTTATGCAACCTCCTGTAACCTCTTGTAACTTCTTGTAACCTCATGTAACATCCGCATATAATTAAAGCTTATGTATCTCCGCTTTTATTTCTCCCTTGTCTATCTCAATGACCCCGTACGACCTATAGGGAGCGATTACGGTTTCTGTAGGGCTTCCTGGATTGAAAAACAAAACCCCATCTATATATTCATTGGTAGGTTGATGCGAATGGCCAAAGACTATGATGTCAGGCTTTTTCGCGAGAAACTCTTCTTTCATGATATCCTTGAGTTTTTCAGGGCTGCCA
>Ga0180007_10006990_pt1 | contig 10827 bp, 11 predicted proteins | sample MM_PC_MetaG_FD_121122 | JGI IMG/M metagenome (GOLD analysis project Ga0180007, IMG submission 121122) | Groundwater microbial communities from the Aspo Hard Rock Laboratory (HRL) deep subsurface site, Sweden - MM_PC_MetaG | ecosystem: Environmental > Aquatic > Deep subsurface > Groundwater...
CATCAATCCTACCTGTTTTAATTGCATAATCCAGATCAATTAATTTTAAATAAATTTTTTTTAATTCTTCAAATTCAAACACTTTAGCTTGCTGAATAACTTTTTGCAATAAAAAAGGGTGCAATTTGGTTTTTTCTTTAATATTGGACAAATTAAATTTTTTTTCTAACAATTCCTTGACTATTAAAAGATTGCGAAAAGCAAAAGCAAACATTTTTAATAAATACAAAGGATGCACTCCTAAAGAAAATTGATCTTTTAAAAGGTCTAAAGCGCGTTTTTTATTTCTGCTAGCTAAAGCATCAGTCAATAAAAAAATATTTTCCTCGTTGCGATGATTAACTAAAAGATTGACGGATTCTAAGGAAATATCTAGTCTAGCGTGCGCATTCGTATTTTGAGGTTCAGTTTTTTGATTGTAATTAATTAATTTATTAATTTCCTCTTCCATTTTTGCCAAATCGTTACCTACTTCAAAACACAATTGCGCTAAAGCTTGTTGTTCTATGCCTGCGCCTTTAAACTGTATTTTTTCTCTAACCCATTTTTCTAATTCATAAGGTTTTAAAGGCAGAAAGTTTTGGATTTTTATAATTAGTTTTTTTAAGCTGGCTTGGGGAATTTGTTTTTTTTCATAAAAGATGACTTCATCTGAAATATTTTTTTGTTTTGCTAAAAATTTTATGAGTTCGTTTTTCATTTCTTGATTAGCTTGGCAAAAAAAATTTTTCAGAATAACCATTTTCTTTTGTCCAAAAAAAGAAGGGTTAAGCATAGTAGTTGTAATTTTTTTTAGAAAATCTGGACTAATTTCATTTTCCTCAAAATTAAAAATTTCCGTGTTTAATTTTTGCGGATCTTGGGTTTTGATAAAATCATTTTGAAGTTGTTTTAAATATTGACTTGAACGAAAATTATCTTTGCCATGAATTAAAATTAGCATATTTTATTGACAAATTTATTTTATTTGTTAAAATAATTACAAGATTATTTATTCTTTAAACAGGAGGAAAGTTGAAATGTTACCAGCAAACAAGGTTGATATTTGTCTTTTACTGCCAGATTTATTTAGCAGATTTCGTAATGTTCTCGGTTTCAAAGGCGTGGTTTATGAAAAAGACGAGAATGAACAAGAGGCATTCTTGATTTTTTTTCAAGGGTCGCGAGAAGATTTCAGGAAAATTTTTGGTAAAAAACAAACTTTTCGCAGAAGCAAAAATTTTTCAGGCTATTCTTTTCCAGTTAGACTTATGGAAAACGATAGTATAATGCGACATGCTCTTAAAAAAGCAGGTTTTTTAATAGAATAAACTAATTTAATTTTTAAAAATTATTTCACACCGCAGGGTTTTCTCTGCGGTTTTTTATTTCTTGTGAGTAAATTTTGGCAAATTTTTTATTCTTAACCTTTTAACATCAGATTTAGCAGAATAAAACAGATAATCTTTGTTAAAATTTGCTAAAGTTTAGTTAAGACTAATCTTATATCCTTCGTTTAACACTAACTTATCCCCTCTTTCGGTTTGATTGCTTAAAATAAATTTAGCGATTAAGCTTTCTATTTTTTTCTCAATCAAGCGCCTCAATGGTCTGGCGCCGTAAATTGGATCAAAACCATGGGCTACGATTTCTTTTAAAGCAGTTTCATTCCATTCAAAATACAATCCTTGATTTTCCAAAAGCCTGGCGCTTAATTTTTTCAAAAGCAAGGTTGTAATCTGCAAAACTTCTGTTTCAGTTAAAGGCTTAAAAACAATGATTTCTGTAAAACGGTTTAAAAATTCAGGACGGAAACTTTGTGGCAAAACATCTTCAATTAGTTCTTTTTGAATTTGCGCGACTTCTTTGCCTTGTTTAATTCTTTCTTGAATAATATTTGTTCCAGCATTAGAAGTAGCAATAATAATCGTAGAAGTAAAATCTACCACTCTGTTTTGCGCGTCAGTCATTCGGCCATCTTCCAATACTTGCAGAAAAATATTTAATATTTCTTTATGAGCTTTTTCCAGCTCGTCTAATAAAATTAAAGAAAAGGGATTATCGCGCACCGCGTTAGTAAAAAACGCGCCATAATCCGTGCTTGATCCTAAAAGCCTAGCCATGCTTTCTTGAGTTTGATATTCTGACATATCAAGGCGGATCATACGTTCTTCTGAGCCAAAATAAAGACGAGCAAGCGTTTTAGCTAATTCAGTTTTACCAACTCCAGTTGGTCCGACAAATAAAAATGTCGCTATTGGACGCTTGTCTTCCCGCACATCTGCTCTGGCTCGGCGCATTGCGTCCGAGACAGCTAAAATCGCTGGTTCTTGATCAATAATTGAATTGCGAATTTCTTGTTCTAAATTTAATAATTTTTCTTTTTCTTCTGTTTCTAAACTTCCTAAAGGAATATCAGTCATAGAAGAAATGGTTTTTTCAACCTCGTCCTTGGTGACTAAATATTTTTTTTGATTAGCAGTATATACTGCGCTTTCTTTTAAGACATTGATTGCTTTTGCCGGCAAATATTGATTATGCAAAAAGCGTGCAGATAGATCAACTGCCGATCTTAAACTTTGGTATAAAAATTTTATTTTATATTCTTTTTCTAGTTGCGGGACTTGCAAACTTAATGCTTTTATAGAGTCTTCTTTATTTAATTCATTAATTTCTATTTTTTGAAATCTACGTAGAAAATCGCTATGTTTTTCTAATTTTTGAGTAAATACTGATGTTTCAGCGGTAGAAATTAAATGCACTGACGGCAAGGGCAAAATCTGCATAAACATATCGCTGATTTTTAAGCCTTCTTGATTTTGAGAGCCAGTTAAAATATTTTCCAAATCTTCAATAAAAAGAATAATATTGCCGGAGTTGGTAATTTCTTTTAATAATTGGTTTAATTTTTGTTCCAGGTCCCCTGTTTTGCCTGCGCCAGCTATTAAAGATCCAAAATCAAGCTGTACTAATTTTTTATCCTGCAAAATCCGAGGAACATCTTCAGAAGCCATTTTTTCAGCTAAAGCGTAAACAAGAGCAGTTTTTCCTGCGCCAGAAGGGCCTGTTAAAAGAACATTGCCATCAGAACGTTGGAGTGTTTGCAGAATTTGCTGTAATTCTTTTTTACGGTTAACAATAATTTGTAAAACTGTTCCCTTAGCTTGTTTAATTAAATTGATACTTACTGAATCTAAAAAAGGAGTAGAACGGGAAGTAAAAGCGCGATTCATAGCTCCGGAAGGCTTGAAAAATTCACGCCATTTGTCATAGAGCAATTTATTCTGCAGAGTATAATTAAAAAAGCGCCATTTTAAACAGCCGTTTAAATCTTCTGGCGCAATCCTTAGTTTATTGAGAATATTTTTTAATTTTTCATTGCTTGCGCAAAGTCCTGCTAACAAGAAAGCGGAAGAAAAATATTTTGATTCTGAATTTAAAGATTCTATAAAGCTAATTAAAATAATTCTTTCCAATTCATTTTTTTGGCTTTCTGTTTTATTTTTTTGAAAATATTCTTGAAAGGATTTTAAAGAAATTCCGAGCCGGGAAAAAACAAATTTTGTTTCTTTTTTTTGCGCTAATGTTAAAAATAAATTAGAAATAAAAAATTGGTCTTTTAAGGATTTTGATAAAATTTGGTATGTTTCAGCTGATAAAAAAGGCAAAATATTAATTTTTTGCGGCTGTTTAGAGTCTAAAATTTCTAAAATAGGCTCAAGAGAATTTTTTCTTTGTTTAAAACCTGCGGTTCTGGCATAAAAATAAGTTAAGATTAAAAGTCCTAAAAAAGAAAACTTAATAAAAAATTGCTCTTTTAAAGTCAAAACCGTGCCAAAAATAAAAAAAAGCAATCCAAGCATTAAAACAATTTTATTTATATGTTGTCTTAAGAATTCTTGCTGTGCTTGCTTCTTGATAAAATCAAAAGATAGATTCTTTAAAAAGAAAATAATATTTTTTTGTTTAATGGAAATTTGATCTTGGGATTGAGAGAAATTTAGAGTTAACATTTAGGGATTAAATAATTTAGGACTTATGTGATTAGTCAATTTTAGACCACTTTATATTCAAGTGCGTAAGTCCTGTAATTACAAATTGATTTTTATAGTTTTGTTTTTAAACTGACTAATTGTTCTGAATATTCTTTGCCTCCTTGTTGCCACCAGACTGTGACTAAAATTTTTTTTAAACCTTGATCTTCAGAAGCTTCACTCAAATCCTCTTCAAGATATTGGATATTTACTTCTCTTTCAAAATATGTGAAGTCTTCATCTATCAAATTTGCCCTGGCTTCCACTGCGCCAACTGGTACTTCAGCATAGGTCAAAGAAAGATATTCTTCTAATTTCTCTTGGCACAAGGCAATGGCTTGCGTTTTGCGTGCGGAGAGTCTGGCGGTTTGCGCGCTAAAAGGCAAGACTCGCAAAAAAAGCGGCATTGTTATAACTAGAATAGAAAAAGCAATCAGAATTTCTATTAAAGTAAAAGATGATTTTTTTTGCATATAATAAATTATTATAGTTATTATATAATAAATTGATATCTTGTATCAAGCGCAGGCATAATACTTGCTCACTGAACCTCACTTATGGTTATTACGAGCTTATGATTAGGACACCCATGCAAGTTCACCCTGCAAGCTTGCATGGGTATACAGGGCAATGCTTTAGTGTCCGTTATTTTACGGGGACTAAAGTCCCCTAATCGTGAATTGTCCTAAATCATAAGCGTATAATTAACAAAAAAATTAAGTTCAGTGAGCAAGTATCAGGCATAAGTCTATTTTGTTTTAGCCTAATGATAATTTTAATTTTTTTAAAAATATAGTAAGATTAAAAAATGAAGACTTTAGCTTTTAATCGTAGAGCAAAATTTGACTATCAAATCCTGGAAATTTTTGAGGCTGGTTTGGTTTTGCAAGGCACTGAAGTAAGAGCGGCAAAAGAAGGCAAAATGAGCATTAAAGGCAGTTTTGTGAGATTTATCAACAACGAACCTTTTTTAATCAACAGCCATATTGGTCCGCACAAGCATACGCGAGAAAAAGATCAGCATCAAGCTGACCGCACGCGCAAAGCGCTTTTGCATAAAGCCGAAATTAAGCGATTATTAGGTAAAACTAAAGAAAAAGGCTTGACATTAGTCCCTTTAAGAGTTTATAATAAAAAAGGCAAACTTAAATTAGAATTTGCTATTGGGCGTGGAAAGTCCAAAATAGATAAACGAGAAACTATTAAAAAAAGAGAAATAGCTAGAAGAATCAGAAAAGAAGAGGACTTTTAATTTTTATGGGGATGAACAATGGCATCGACGGGAAGCAGAATTTAGTTTTTCAGTTGTGCGAAGGCACATTAAAAACTCTTTTATCTCTAAATGCAATTACAAAAATTAGAGAAGGGGTTGGCAAGGTAATTGCTCGCATTAGCGATGCTTTTACTCCTGTTCAGCCCGCCATGGTTTACGCCTAAATTAGGTTGGTAAATCATCCGTTCGCTTCTGGACTTCCTATAAAGAAGCTGGGCGTAATATTTTAGGAATAGCTAATTAAATTTGTTTCTTTAAAAGAAACTAGCTCTAATTTTATTAGTGAAAATTTTGAGCAAAACCTTTAGTTTTTTTTGATTATTTTTAAGACTGGAGGTTAAAATTAAAATAGTCTAAACTGTAAAAAAACTTTCTCTTTGCTTTTTCGGACGAGGGTTCGAGTCCCTCCATCTCCACTGTTTCATAAAGACGCAACATAAAATACAAGATACATTATTTTCTTGACGGATGGTTATCATTAAATTTTAAAAAAATAGTTTTGCATCTTGGTTGAATTTTATTCTTGCGCTTATCAATTAACTTATTAAATCTAATAAAAGACTATTCATAAATTATCAAATTCGCGCTCCGCGCGTGCGCGTGATTGACGAAGCTGGGAAACAGCTTGGAGTTATGGATACGCGGGATGCATCTGCTGAAGCCAGAAAAAGAGGTTATGATTTGGCTTTGGTAGCTGAAAAAATTGATCCGCCAGTTTGCCGTTTTATTAATTATGGGCAATTTAAATATAAGCAAAAAAAGCTAGAACAAAAGCAAAAGCAAAAAAATAAAAGAGTGGAAGTTAAAGGCATTCGTTTGACTTTTACTATGGCAGATAATGATTTAAAGATTCGTCAAAAGCAGGCGGAAAAATTTTTAAAACAAGGTCATCGCGTAAAAATTGAAATTATTTTAAGAGGACGGGAAAACATTTTTAGAAATTTGGCTCTGGACAAACTGAATAATTTTAATAGAGGTATAACTATTGCACATGTTTTAGAGCGTAGCCTTAAGCGTGAAGGGCGAGGGTTTAATATCATGGTTCGACCGGAAGAGAAATAAATTTATAAAATTTTTTATATTATGCCAAAAAATAAAGTTAAAACACACAAAGCCTTTGTCAAAAGAATCAAAATTACGGGTAGAAAAAAAATAATGCATAAAAGAACAATGCAAGATCATTTTAATGCGAAGCAAAGCGGGACTGATAGAATTAATAAAAGGAGAGAAAAAGAGATTCATTTTACTAAAAAGAAAAAGTTAGTGAAAAAGTCTGGAATTAAATTTTAAAAATAGTGTTTATAGAGACTAAAGCTTAGCTCTGCATACTTGCAGGGGTCTCCTAATCAGTAAATAATCAAACTTATGAGGATTAAACGTGGCGTTCTACAAAAGAAAAGACATAAGAAAATTTTAAAAATGGCCAAAGGCTTTCGCGGCAGAAGAAAGAATGTTTTTCGTTTGGCTAAGCAAGCGGTTATTCGCGCTGGCAGTAATCGTTATATTGGTTTAAAACTAAAAAAGCGCGATAAGCGCAGGCTTTGGATTACAAAAATTAATGCCGGGTTAGGGCAATTTGCAATAAAGTATAGCCGTTTTATCAACCTGCTTAAAAAGAAAAAGATTGAATTGGATAGAAAAATTTTGGCTGATTTAGCAGAAAATGAACCTGATGTTTTTAAGGCTGTGGTGGATAGGGTTAAGGAATAATAATTTAAATAAAATTTAAAATAAAGTAAAAAAAGGAGAAGAATAAAATGATTGCAATAGCCGAGAGATATAAGCAGTATACTCATTTTTCTTTTGATTTAGACGGAACATTAGCACATACCTTGCCTCAATATCGTTATGAAATTGTGCCTTCTGTAGTGGATAAATTAGGAGGTAAGATTGACGGACAAAACATGATTGATTTATTTTGGTTTGGCACAAATCGCGATAGGATTGTTCAAGAAGCATTTGGTATAGAGCCTTTAGTTTTTTGGGAATTATTTAGCCAAATTGACAGCTCAGAATATCGAGCACAACATACTTATCCTTATGAGGAGAGTCAAGCTGTCTTAAATGCGCTTAAAGCCTGCGGAAAAACTGTTTCTATTATAACCGGTTCTCCAGAATGGATTGCCAAAATGGAAATTGAAAAGATTAACGCGTCTTATGACTTTCATTTTTCAATTGCCTATAGTGGATTTAAGGACAAGCCCGATCCAGGGGCGTTTTTATTTGTTTTAGACAAATTAAATATTCCTGTTGCGCGAACTATTTATATTGGTAATAGTTTAGAAGATGCACAATTCGCTGAAAATGCTGGAGTGGATTTTGTGATGATTGAGCGAGGAGAGCATGATTCTTCACTAGAATGGGTTGGAGATAAAATTTATTCATTAAATGAGTTATTTGAGGTTATATAAATTTGTAAAATTAAAAAAAAGGAGGTATTTGAATTTATGTGTAAAAAGCGTAAAGAAAAGAAAGAATTTGATTGGATGGATTGTGCTATCGCTGATTTGGCTGGAATTCGCTTGGAAGATGTCGCGACATATGAGATACCTGACAAGAATTTAGTAGGTGATACTGAAACAGATCAAGAAGAAATCCAAGTCCAATTAGTACAAGCTAGAGCAAAGATGTGGAGAGAGAAAGTTATTAAACTAACACTTCAGTTAGAAAAAGAGTTAGAAGAATGGGCAGTGCAATTTATTGATACTTGACTCAATAGTTGGTTTGGTAAATACAAGATTGAAAATTTTTTCAAAGGATTTTCAATCTTTTTTTATTAAAATCAATAGGTGAAATTGAGCTGGCAAATTTATAGTGCGCTATAAATTCGTTTTCAGATCAGAAGGCGAAAATATATATTTTCGCCTTCTGGTTTTCCCTAAAGTGTAGCATTCTAAAAACAAAATTTATTATTTGAATTTTATGCCTGCTAAAGCAAATTTACCTGCCTGCTAAAGCAGGGTATGGGATTTAAATGTTTCTATCTTTCCAAACAACACTTCTTATACTTCTTCCCACTACCACAAGGGCAGGGGTCGTTGCGTCCGGCTTTTTGAGCATTGATTGCAGGACTTTGTTTTTGTGTAGTATTTTGACTGCTGGTATAAGACAATTGTTCTTGATGCCTGCCACCAAGAGTTGTCTGTTCAGGCAAGTTTGGTTTTTGCGCTATGCCCTGTGTCTCATTAATATTGTTTGTATTTAAGATTGCATTATTAGGTTGCGCCTCAATCTGAATTTTGAAAAAAGTATGCACTGTTTCTGATTGAATTCTTTTTAATAAATTTTGAAACATCTCAAAGCCTTCTCTTTTATATTCAACTAAAGGATCTTTTTGTCCGTAAGCGCGCAGTCTTACAGACTCGCGCAGATATTCCATCGTGCTTAAATATTCCATCCAAAGATTATCCATAACGCGTAAAATAATAAAACGTTCTAAATTAGCTAGCATTTCTTTACCTAAAGTAGCTTTCTTGCTTTTATATTCTGCTTTGATTAATTTCATTAAATATTCAATAATAGCTGTGCGCGCGTAACTGCCATTGCCTTTTTCTCCGGCTTTTTTGCGTAAGTCCTCCATCATTGTTTGGCTGTCTTTAGGCATATCTATAATACTATTCATAGTTTCTGATACTTCTTGAATATTCCAATCTCTTTCGCGATCTCCCATAGTATGTTGAATTACAACATCCTCAATTTCGTTTTCAATCATTGTCTTAATCGTGCCATTCATTTTTTTAGCTAGATTTGGTTTAGTTGCAGATTCCGTGGGCAGAGAACTTCCAAGTGTTTTGCGTCTTTTTTGATAAATTATTTCTCTTTGTTTGTTTAAAACATCATCATATTCAACCAAGTGTTTTCTAATATCAAAGTTATTACCTTCTACTTTTTTTTGCGCTGATTCAATGGAGCGTGAAATCAAACTATGTCCAATAGGTTGATCATCTGGCAGGCCTAATTTATTCATAATCATTTTTACGCGGTCTGAAGCAAATATGCGCATTAAATCATCTTCTAGAGAAATGTAAAATTGCGAAGAGCCTGGATCTCCTTGTCTGCCGCCGCGTCCGCGCAGTTGATTGTCAATCCGTCTTGATTCGTGTCTTTCAGTTCCAACAACATGCAGACCGCCGAAATTGACAACATCTTTACCTAATTTAATGTCCGTTCCTCGACCAGCCATATTCGTGGCAATTGTAATTGCGCTTTTTTGTCCAGCTTTAGCTATAATTTTTGCTTCCCGTTCATGGTTTTTTGCATTTAAAACCTCGTGCGGAGTGTTTTCTTTTTTTAAGAAAGAGCTCAATAATTCTGATTTTGCCACAGAAATTGTGCCGACTAAAACTGGCTGACCTTTCTTATGCAGTTTGATAATATCTTGCACAACAGCTTGAAACTTGGCTTTTTCAGTTTTATAAATAACATCATTCGCATCTTTTCTAATCATTGGTTTATTAGTGGGAATAATAATAACTTCCAGATTATAGATTTTTTTGAATTCTTCCGCTTCAGTTGCCGCAGTTCCAGTCATACCTGCCAGTTTAGAATAAAGTCTAAAATAATTTTGTAAACTAATTGTAGCTAATGTTCTGGATTCGCGTTGAACTTCCACTGATTCTTTGGCTTCAATGGCTTGATGCAAGCCTTCGCTATAGCGTCGGCCAGGCATTAATCTGCCAGTAAATTCATCAACAATAACTACTTGTCCATCTTTAACCAAATAATCGCGATCCCGTTTAAAAAGCGTCATGGCTCGTAAAGCTTGTTCAAGATGATGCACTGTTTGAATGCCGCGCTCTTCGTAAATATTTTGCACATTTAAGATTTTTTCCAGTTTTTTGATTCCATTTTCTGTTAAGGTAGATGCTTTTAATTTTTCATCAATATTATAATCATTATTTTCTTCTAGTTTTTGCACAACTTTGGCGAATTCATAATATTTATTTGTGGATTCTGCGTCTGGCGCAGAAATAATCAGTGGCGTGCGTGCTTCATCAATTAAAATGCTATCTACTTCATCTACAATAGCGTAATTCAATTTTTTTTGAACAATACTATTTAAATCGCGCGCCATATTATCGCGCAAATAATCAAATCCAAATTCGCTGTTGGTTCCATAAGTAATGTCAGCCAAATAAGCTTGTTTGCGCTCACAGCGGACAAGCATGCTGTTTTGTTGATCCCCCATTTCTGCCTGATCTATTTTTTGATTTTCTTCTGCTTGTTTTTGCGCGGCATTCGGGTCGTATTTCATTGCTATATCATGCTGAATACAAGCTGTATTCAAGCCTAATAAATAAAATATTCTACCCATCCATTCAGTGTCGCGCCGCGCTAAATAGTCGTTGACTGTGACAATATGCACGCCTTTGCCAGTTAAAGCATTGAGATAAGCTGGCATGGTGGCAGACAAAGTTTTTCCTTCGCCAGTGCGCATTTCTATGACTTTTCCCTGATGCAAAGCTATGGCGCCCATAATTTGCACATCAAAATGCCTTTCTTTTAATGTCCGTTTAGACGCTTCTCTAACAATGGCAAAGG
>Ga0180007_10006991_pt1 | contig 10826 bp, 8 predicted proteins | sample MM_PC_MetaG_FD_121122 | JGI IMG/M metagenome (GOLD analysis project Ga0180007, IMG submission 121122) | Groundwater microbial communities from the Aspo Hard Rock Laboratory (HRL) deep subsurface site, Sweden - MM_PC_MetaG | ecosystem: Environmental > Aquatic > Deep subsurface > Groundwater...
CGGAGCTTCGGTGTCCTCGTCGACCGGCTTTTCTTCTGCATCATCAGCCGGAGCTTCGGTGTCCTCGTCGGCCGGCTTTTCTTCTGCATCATCAGCCGGAGCTTCGGTGTCCTCGTCGGTGGACTCAGATGGCTCCTCTGTAGGCTCTGTCATAGGCTCTTCTATAGGTTCTTCTGTAGGCTCTTCTGTTTTTTCTTCTTCCATTTGAAATACCTCCAAAAAAAATTAATAAATTGAAAGCTGGGGTATCCTTTAAAAATTTTTTGATTTTTCATTGGTTCCCGCAAGATTTTTAAACCATGCCTCACAGATCCAAGCATATGTACCATCAACACGATCCTATTGAGGAGCACTCGGGGTATTCTGCCAAGAAATACGGCGCTGCAGCCGGCACTGAGGATATCCTTAAAGATGGTTATCATGGCCATGACAGCGAGGACATAGAATACATGAACAAGGACAAGTACCAGTCTGAGGACACTGATGAGCTCTATCACACCGGTGCAGCCGAGGATGATGAGGACAAGGAGAAGGAGGAGTCTGAGTGGGAGAAGATGCTCGAAGAGGACGAGAAGAAAAAGGAGGAGCAGCATGATGAGGAATCTGCCATCCAGACCCAGGCCATGCCCGAGCATCATTTCGTCGAGCATGACAGGCCCAAGACCGTGGAAGAGATAATCGCTGCCGCTTTCAAGAAGAAGGGGAAGAAGGGGACCGGAGAAGATGGGTAAGGCCTGGCCGGTCGTATTCTTGATGGTCATCGTCATCGCGCCGATGATCCTGCTGGTATCAGCAGATTATTGGATATTCAGAGAAGACCATTATGCGAAGCACTTCGAGAATGGCATATACGATGATTTCAATGAAGATTTCCCGGATGACACTAAGGAGGAGATCGACAGCATCGCTTACGAGCTCCTGGGCTACATGGGAGACAAGGACCATTCTGTGCTCGCCGTGCCCGAAGGTTTCTTCAGCCCAGACGAGCTTTCCCATATGGAAGATGTGCGCACCTTGGTCCTGAAAGGGAAATATTTTCTGCACGGGCTCCTCATCCTGCTGATCATCCTGACAGCGCTCTTGGCAGCTGTCTCATATCTTGTGATACCCAAGCTCTGGGTCTCCTACTTCTTCAAGTACCTAGGCGCATCCTTGACCTATGCCCCGATGATCCTGCTGCTGCTCAGCACCGCATTCTTCGTGGCCCTCGAGAATTTCAGCTCGGTCTTCGTCTCATTCCACAACGTATTCTTCCCGCAGGGCAACTGGCAGTTTCCGGAAGATGCCAGCCTTGTGCGCCTGTTCCCTGAAGAGTTCTTCAAGAGCACTGGCGAGAATATTGTCATCACAGCTGCAGTGGTATCCCTGGTGATCATGGGCCTCGGCATCATGATGTCCAGGTTCGGACCGCAGTGGAACCTGGGGAAAAAGGTCAAGGTCCTGAAGCAGAAGATCTGATTGACATACTTGTTGAAGTACATGTTGATGTATAAGGCTCTGTCTTGGATATCGCTTCACCTGCCCGGGTCGTGGATGATTTCTTTTTTCCCGCCCTGCATGGCGAGCTAGCCTTTACGAAACGCGAAGACGAAGTCTTGCGCACAAGAAATCTTCGATTTCTTTGCGGGCTAGGATCCAAAGAAGTGGGGCATAAAACCCCACGCCGCAGCTTTCACAACTGACTGTGAGCTGCGGTGGGGAGCCTTGCGCTCCCCTTCCTTTGCTCGAGCCACGAGAAATGCAAAGCATTTCTGTGTGCCAGAAATCTTCGATTTCTGAGCATTTGAAAAAGGTCGGGGAAAAAAGAGGAAGCAACAGCCAGCGCGGCCGATCCTTAAGATTCAGGACAGAGCCGGTGTATATATTACAGCTTCAGCACTGTCTTTGCACCGGCTATCAGTCTGGAAAGGTCCCCGAACGACCTGATTGACGTGACCTGCCTTAATAGGTATCTCGGCCGGAAATAGAAGGAATGATACGCTTTCTTGTGCAGCCGGATCAGCTGCTTCTGGGTCATGCCCTCTGGCACGTATATGGGATCCTCGAGGAAGTTGAACTCAGGGAACATCCGATGCTTCCAGTATTCCTTCTGGAAATTCTTCTGCCTGCATGCGCGGAAATAGTCCAATGTGTTGGGCAGCGGCACCATCATGGTGAATGTCGCTACGTCAGGGTCGAGCTCCTTGGCGAAGTTGATGGTGTCATCGATCGTCTTCGGCGTGTCGCCCCACAGCCCGACCATGAAATATCCCCGTACGGGTATCCCTGCCTTCTTTGTCGCCTTGACTGCTTTCCTGACCAGGTCAAGGTTGGTCCTCTTGTTCATCTTCTTGAGTATGTCGTCATTGCCTGATTCGATGCCATAGGCTATCAGTGTGCAGCCGCTCTTCTTCATCTTGCTGAGAAGCTCTTGGTCCACCCTGTCGACACGGCTCGAGCAGGTCCATGTGATGTTCAGGCCTTCTTTCTTCAGGCAGTCGCAGAATTCCATGACTCGGGAGCGCTGGGTCGTGAAAGTCTCATCCCATATCGCGAGCTCCTGTACTCCGTATTCTTTGACCATGTGCCTGATCTCAGCCATCACGCGGGGGATGGAAAAATTGCGTATCTTCATCCCAGTAACGTCCTTGCTGCAGAAGCTGCAGCTGAAAGGGCATCCTCTGCTTGTCAAGAGCCCCATATCCCTCTTTTCCGAACTCCTTCTCGCTCCGCTGCTCCTATACAGCTTCCAGTTGAAGAGATGCCTCGCAGGGAAAGGCAGCTTGTCTATGTCCTCGATGAAAGGCCTTGCTTCGTTGAACTTCATCTTGCCTTTCACCTTGAAGCCAATCCCCTTGACAGTGTCCAGCTTCCTCTTGCCACAGATGGCTTCGCATAGCTCTGTCAGGGTCTCCTCGCCTTCGCCGACCACGACATAGTCGACCCAGGGGTTGCTGAGGGCCTCTTGGGGAACAGCGGAGACATGGCAGCCGCCGAGCACTATCGGCTTATCCGGCAGTCTTTCCTTGAGATATCTGGCGAACTCATATGCCCTGACAACGAAGCTTGAAAGAACGTGGATGCCCAGCAGGTCGTAATCCTTCGCCAGCTCTGCCACTTTTTCCCAGCCCTGCCTCTCGACGAACCCGTCCCATATCCTGACCTCATGGCCCTGTTTTTCCATGTATCCGGCAAGATATGCCAGGCCGAGAGGGGGGATTATGCTGGCTGTCTCCTTTGAGCTCTCAGTGAACAGCTCCTTCTCTTTCATCGGGGGGTTCATCAGCAGTATATTCATTTTTTGGGTCTCAGCGACATGTTCAGCATCGATCTTGCCTCATATCTTGGCAGGTCCCGGATACGGCGGTCATTTTCTGCAATGTCCTATGATTGTCAATCCGAAGAGGGGAGATATCCGGTTCTTGATTAAATAATTATCTATTCTTAATATGGGGTAGAACAGCCTGTTCAAGGCGGACGGGGACCTCATGTATTCCAACTTAGGTTTCGACCTTTTCTTCATCAGCCTCAACGCCGCCCAGGGTAAGAACAAGATAGAATTCCAATAGTATAATCGGGTATTGCCGAATCTGTTGAATAGCTGCCTCAGCATCCGCTTGTCATACCTCCGCTTGTGCTCTGCTGCCTTGTCATGGCTGCTGAACAGCACTGGGAAGGCTGGCACGCTGAAGAGCATGGTACCGCCTTTCTTCAACACCCTGAACGCCTCTGCTGCGGCCGACTTATCATCCTCGATGTGCTCGAAGACATCGAATGAGACCACTATGTCGAAGAAACCGTCTTCATATGGCAGTCTGCATGCATCTGCAACGGCCTTCTTAAGATAAAGGGACCTGTCGATGAGGTCCAAGGCCTCCTTGTTTATGTCCACTATGTAATTATCCCCGTATCTGTTGAGGACCTTGAGGTCATCCCCGGTACCGACCCCGATGTTCAGTATCTTGAGCCTGCGTGCTTTGCCTCCTGTGGCCTTTGACATCAGTATGCCGATGAGGTCGTTCTTGCACCTGTGCCAGAAGTTGGTGCTGCTCTGGCCTGCTCGGTATTCCTTCGGGTCCATGAATGTGATGTGATGCATCTGTTTATAAAATTTATTGCGCAACCGGCTCTGTCCTGAGTCCTAACTTGCCTGCCCAACTTGCGGGCAGATTCATAAAATCTTTGATTTTATGCTACGAACGGAATCAAGTAGAGTGAGTGTGCTCTTTTCCCGCCCTGCCTACACAAAGTGAGCGTAGCTCACTTGTGCCCAAGACTCCGTCTTTGGGGGCGAAGCGGGAAAAGAGAGAAAGCAACATCCAGAGCAACCGATCCGCCAGATTTAGGACAGAGCCTGCATGACCGAAGTGAGGTTGCTGGATTCAGGAAAAGATTTATTAATTCAGCGTCTATCCCATTTTGAATGGTAAAATTCAGTGTCCTCGTCCCGTGCTACAACGAGGCCGAGAGGGGGAGAGAGTTCCTGCCCGAGCTTGCGGAATACCTCTCGCGCATGAGATGCTTTGAGCTCATCCTGATAAACGACGGCTCGGATGACTCTACCATGGAGCTTCTGGACAGTGTCAAGGCCAAGCATGCTTTCTGCCACGTCCTCGACCTGAAGAGGAACCAGGGCAAGGGCGGGGCGCTCAGGGAGGGTGTCTTCAAGGCCGAGGGCGACAGGATTATCTTCATCGATGCCGACGGGTCCATAGCGCCGGACCAGTTACCTAAGATGCTCGAGCTGCTTGAGCACCATAAGTTCGTGACCGCTACCAGGTACATGCAGAAGTACAGGATCGAGCAGCCCATCTCAAGGGTGTTCATGGGGCTGATGTTCAACCTATATGTCGAGATGCTCTTCCGCCTGGGCATAAAGGACGTGCTCTGCGGTTTCAAGGGCTTCCACTCGGATACGGCACGTTCCCTGTTCAAGGACCTCATCTCTAAGAGGTGGGTCTTCGATGTCGAGCTGTTCTATAGGGCGAAAAAGATGGGCATCAATGTGAAGCGCTTCTCCATAAGCTGGGTGCATAGGGGGGGCAGCAAGATAACGCTAATTGATCCTTTCAAGATGGCCTGGCAGCTATTTCTTCTTCGGCTTAGGCTTTAGGCCATGGAACAGGAAGAATGCGACTATCAATATCACCATGATGAGCGAGATCGCTGTCCCCATCTTGAAGCTCCCGGAATCATATATCAGCTCTAACCGGTCGATGTCCTTGTCGATGATGATCAGCGTGTTTATGCCGTTGGCCCTGTAGAGCGGGAACTCCTCCCCGCCTGATCTCGCCTTCCAGTCGAACATGTAGTATTTCTCGCTGAGCACGAGAAAACCCTGCTTGCCGTCCACATTGAGCACTACCCTGTTCGGCGAGTAATATTCGACCTCGACCTCTTCAGGTGCAAGCCCGGAGCTGTAATCTGACAGCATGCTGTTCACGGCCTCGACGGATATCTCTGCCTGGCCGTTAGGCAGGTCTGGCAGCAGCTTTCCGCCCTGGCTCACGTATTTCAGGATCTTCGGCGATATCGAATCTATGGCTCCGGATGTGAGGACTATCGCGTCGAACCGGTCCAGGAAGGACTGTTCATACCTATCCAGCTTACCGTCTATCATGATGACAGTGCTGCGAGGATCAAAGCCTGGCTGGAGCATGAGGGAATACGTCATGTCCCTGCTCCCTTCGCCTAAGACTAAGATGGCTTTCTCTGCGATGTATGCCCGAGGCAGGACCTCTGTGTTCTCATAGAGATACGGGCCGTCGACGCTGTTATCGGTCGAGTCACCATAACAGGGTTCGCATCTCTCGAATTCTTTGACCAATGTCAGGCCTTGCAGGTCCAATGGTGTGTCATGGTAGATGTACTTGGTGTTGAGCATGCTGAAGAATCTTATCGGTGCTTCCTGCGTAGCCGTGAGGTAGACGTTGAAGTACTCGGGTATCCAGACGTTGTTGTAGCCGTAGAGTATCTGCTGATGCTTCGGGATCGCGTACATCCCGGCAGCCCCCCCTATGCTCACCGTGCCTATGTTGTGCATCCTGAAGACGCCTGGCTGCTCTTGGAGATAGTTGAACAGCTGGTTCTCTTCATGCGCTGCCTTGAGGTCCATGCTGTCATGCGGCATCGGCCTGGTTATCACGAGCAGCTCGAGGAATATCATCAGGCCGGCAGCGATGATGATGCCATGCTTCATGTACTTCTTCAGCCTGTACCTCTTGAGATATGAAAGACCGTTGCTCAGTCCGAAGCCTGCCAGCAATGACACGCTGAACATGGTTATGAACAGTGTCCTGGTGACGTCGTGTATGGCCTTGAAGCCCGGTACGAACCTCCACAGGACCTCGTAGAGCTGCAGGCTGGATGCGAAGAGTATGTTCACCACGATGAGGGCTATGAGGAAGAGCACGTTCTTGTTCTTGATCAGCGGCAACGACAATAAGAGGAGGATGAATGCCACCACACCTATTCTCGGCGAGTATGATATGCTGCCTGTCTTCTGGACGAAGAACATCTTCGGCAGGTCGCCTGGCTTTATCCCTTTCTCATATGACTGTTCGAGCGTGAATCCGTCCTTCTTGTTCGTGTGCTCGCTGAACTCCAGCATGGGCAGCAGCTTTATCGATACCAGGCCGAACACCACTATGCTGAATATGACCCCGATGGAGATTATCCTGACTATCTTCCTAGGCGCTGATATCAGCCTGAACAGGAAATAGATGCCTACCATGAGACCTGTCCAGAGGAAGACGTCGAAGCCTGATCCCATGAAGGCTAGTGCCATCATCATGCCTGCGATTATGGAGTTCCTCAGCCAGTCCTTCCTGAAGGCCTTGAAGAGGAAGAGGAACACCCAGGGGATTATGCTATAAACATAGAGCTTTTCCATGCCTGACCCTACCATCAGGTATATGGCCCAGCCGTTGATCATGAATATCAGCGCTGGGATCATTGCGATATGCCTCTTGATCTTAAGCTGCTTCGCCAGCAGGTACATGCCGATGCCTGACATGGCCGTCGCTATGATGAAGCCGAGGTGCATTGCTATAACTGTCGGCATGATGAGCGTGAGGAGGCCTGAGTAGGTGAACAGCATGCTCTGCGCGTTGGCGAAGTATGGCATGCCGCCGAAATAGTAGGGTATCCAGTGCGGGAACTGGCCGTAGCTCATTGATTCCTTTATGAATTGGTGGAGGTAGTAGAAGAACAGGAAGTCGTTCACAGGGGCCTCGCCCATGTCTGTGTGATATGGCACGTTGGCTATTATCGCCACGGCCACTATCCCGAATATGAAATACAGCTCTTTCCTCATCTTATCCTCTTTTTCACCTTTAATCCTCTTGAGCCGCGGCCCGGCAGCCTTTTTTTCCCGCCTCGCACGCAAAGACGAAGTCTTGCGCACAAGTGAGCTTTGCTCACTTTGTGTTGCAGGGCGGAGGAAAAAAGACCCGAGCTATGATCGGTCCGGTTTATTACCCTTAGACTTCCATTTCATATATAACACGAACAACAGGTAGAGCACGACGATGACGGCTGTGATGCCGGATATCAATGCTCCCTTCCTGAAGCTGTCAGGCATGTACTCGAACATGATCTCCTCCTGGCCGCCGTCGAGACGGATGGTGGTTACTATGCCGTTGGCATAGTACATGTCCAGCTCCTTCCCGCCAGAGGTAGCTTGCCAGCTGTCGTACAGCACGAACTTCTCCGACAATACCATGAAGCCTCGCTTACCTCCTGTCTTGACCGTGAAGCTGTCTGACTTATAATCCGTTATCTCAAGCGCCTCGACGTCCTGATAGCTGATGTCTGTGGACAGCGCCTGCCACATGGCCTCTACGTCCCCTTCCTCTATCGCATTCTTTCCCTGGATTATGTTCGGCAGGAGGAACCCTTCCTGGTTTACGTATCGTTCCAGCTTGGGCTGGGACGATTCATCCAATGATCCTTGCGTCAACACGATGGCATCCAGGCTGTTGATGAACCCCTGGTCGAGCTCTGACACTCTGCCGTAGAAATTGATGATGACAGAGCCGGCAGGGTTGTATCTCGGGTCGAGCTGCATGGCGAAGCCGGTCTGCCTTACAGGATCCTTCTCCCCGACCACCAGCACCGCCTTCTTCACCAGATAAGCCCGGGGTAAGAACATCTCGTTCTCATACAGATGGGTCTGGTTGTTCTCCTCGATAGCCATCTTCGGCGCAGGGAATTCCTTCACCAACCTCAATCCGGTACGGTTGATCGGGCCTGGTGAAGTGATATATTTTGTGTTGAGCATGCCGAACATCTTGGGCGGATTCGAGTTTACCGCGCTGAGGTATATCGGCAGGTAATCTATGGACCAGAGCGGGTCATACCCGTATACGAACTGCAGGTCATTGACAAGGGCTATCTGCAGGAAGCCGCGATTGACTCCGTAGATATTTATCGGGTGGACCCGGAATAATCCGTCCTGCTGGCTCAGATAATCGTATAACTCAAAATCCTGCTTTATCTCCCTCATGTCCTGAAGGGGGCGGTAGTGGTAGCCCAACACCACGAGGTCGACGATGACGAGAGCAGAGAGCAGCAGGAATGCCCATCTCTTGATGTTCTGTCTCTTAAGCAGCTTGAACATGATGACAGCGCCATATCCTGTCAGGATAGACATCCCGAATGAGAACAGCAGGAGGGCGCGGTGGGGATAGCGGTGCGAGGCGAAGCCAGGCACGTACTTCCAGACGATGTACATCAACGGCGTGCCCAAGGCCAATAGGACTGATAGTATTGATAGGACGGAGAAGAATAGCACAAACCTGTTCTTCCATCTATACCTTACTGCAAGGCCTGCGAGCAGAAGGCCGATTATCCCTATCTTGAACCCGAACCCCCTGCGGGGTACCTTCGGAAGGCCTGGCTCGACCAGTTCATGGATGCACTTATAGGAATCCTTTGTGCACACCAGGTCTAGCTTCTGCCATTCCATGGCCTCCTCTTGCGGAACGCCGCCCATACCCCGCCTTGTCAGTGTGTTGTGCTCATTATATGGCAGGAAGCGCACCGCAGCCAGGGCAAGGAACAGCATTGTGAACAGTCCGCCGACCAGTAGGACCTTGAAGAGGCGCCTCTTAGGGTTCTTTCCGAACAGGGAATAGAACAGGAAGAGACCGAGCATGAACATCGTCCAGAGGGTCGTGTTCGCACCGCCGCCTTCTACCTGGAAGAACAGGGCGATCGATGCCAGCACGCTGAAAAATATCCATTTCCTTGACGTGAAAGCCTTGTATACCAACAAGAAGATTATCGGCGTCAGCCAGAAGGCCCTTATGTATTCAGACCATCCCTTCTCGATGTACATCATCGAGAAGCCGTTGACCATGTAGAACATCCCTGCGATGAAGGCACCCTTCCGGTCCTTGAGGAGATGAAGAACGAGGAAGTACATGGCTACTCCTGCGAGGAAGTATGAAAGGAATATCGAGAGGTTGCCAGCCGCTATCGGCGGAAGGAACAGTAGGAGCCAAGTCAGGGGATACAACGGTCCTGTGCCATGGACCTTCGCATACAATGGCGTGCCTGAAAGGAATATCGGGTTCCATAAGGCATATGTATTGCCATCGCTCCAGGACTGCTTGATGAGGTAATACCAGGCTATGTGGTTGTCTGAATAATCCCTTCCTATCGGAGGGATCCGGTTAGGGTTGAGGTATGGATAGAACACCATGATGTCTAGGATGAGCAGCGCAAGAATGAAATAGACATGTCGGTTCTTCAACATCGTACCCGAACGGAAGTTTCACCAGACAGTATATAAAAGTTTTGGTGGGCTGGGGTTTGTAGAAAATCTATAAGCGAAAATTCATTTTTATTGAAAATCCTGCCCCAAAGGCTAGGATATTCAGAATTTCATGAAATATCACGCGAAAGGCGAGATTTTCAATAAAAATGAAAGTGATTTTCTACAAACCCGGTGGGCTGCGTACCACTCAATAACTTTATATAATCATACGGAATACGCAATGACATGCCAAGCTATTGGAGGCTCGTCCACAAGGTGATTGCCGAGGCAGATGTCTTGCTTCTCCTGCTAGATGCCCGGCTCGTCGATGATACGAGGAACCCTGAGATCGAGTTCAAGGTGAAGCGGGATGGCAAGCCGCTGATCTATGTCATCACGAAGTGCGACCTCATCTCGCAGAGGGAGGCTGAGCAGCACAAGAGGAAGTTCAGGCCCTGCGTCTTCGTCTCCGCGACCGAGCATCACGGCTTCACCATGCTGAGGGACAGGATCCTCATCGAGGGCAAGAAGCTGGGAAGGAAAGAGGTCAAGGTAGGGGTGCTCGGTTATCCCAACGTGGGCAAGTCCTCGTTGATAAACGCGTTGAAAGGGAAGCATTCAGCTCCGACGAGCAGCGTCTCCGGCTACACCAAGGCCTTGCAGAAAGTCAGGGCTGACAGCAGGATCATGCTGTTGGACACGCCTGGCGTGATCCCGTTCAGGGAGAAGGACAACATGAAGCATTCCCTGACCGGCTCTATCGACTTTGATAAGACCAAGGACCCGGAGCTCGTTGTGATGGAGCTCATGGAGCGCTGCCCTGGAATGATAGAGAAGCATTTCGGAGTCAAGCCGGATGAAGACTTGGAGATCGTCATCGATGCCATCGCCAGGAAGATGAACATGCTGAAGAGAGGCAGCCTCCCGGACACACAGCGCGCTGCCTGCATGATACTCAAGGAATGGCAGGAAGGGAAGATTGATTATAGAGGGCTTTGATTATCCTGTGTGCTTGGCCTGATTTCTTGTTTGTTTTCAGAAAATGATTGATTATCTTTTCTGTTAGGCACGCTTTGTCCTTACTTTC
>Ga0180007_10006992_pt1 | contig 10825 bp, 11 predicted proteins | sample MM_PC_MetaG_FD_121122 | JGI IMG/M metagenome (GOLD analysis project Ga0180007, IMG submission 121122) | Groundwater microbial communities from the Aspo Hard Rock Laboratory (HRL) deep subsurface site, Sweden - MM_PC_MetaG | ecosystem: Environmental > Aquatic > Deep subsurface > Groundwater...
AGGTGAGAAAGGCGACAATCATATATCTGAAATGGAAATTGATTCAATTGAACCAGATTATACCATCAAGAATAATGGCTCATTCCAAGATTTATTTAATCAATTAAACAAAATTATAAATGACTGAAGAAATAAAACGCACTGAATGTGAAGTTTATAGCAGAGTTAATGGATTTATGAGACCAGTGAAACAATGGAACGATGCCAAAAAAGCAGAATTCGCAGACCGCAAAGTTTATAAAATTAAAGAACAACAATGAATTTAGGAGCTTTACAAGACGTAAAAAAACCAAATGACTGGATAGCAAGAGGATTCACCCCTTTACCTACTAATATTCTTCAATCGGACGGAAATTGGGAGGCTTATTTGCCTGTTGTCGAGTTTCAAAACAACGGGGGCTATGACAGATATGCTTGTGCTACTTACTCTTACTTAAATCCTCTCGAAATTCTTTATCTAAGACTTACAGGGAAAGAAATAAACTTTTCAGACAGATTTTTAGCTAAGGCAAGTGGCACAACCAAAAGCGGAAACTACATGTACAAAGTAGCTGAAACAGCAAGGAAAATTGGCTTGTTGCTTGAATCTCAATATCCTGATGTAAATACGGATTGGGATGATTATTACAAGGATATACCAGAAGAACTGTACACCGAAGCCTTAAAATTCCTTGACGAATGGGATTTATACCACGAATGGGTAGAAGACACTAACGAAGCAATACGAGAAGCATTAAGAGAAGCCCCTTTGCAGGTTTATGTAAGATTCGCAAGTGGTGACGGAATTTTGAACCCAGTAGGCAGAAGACAGCATTTTGTGACTTTATATGCGATGACAGATGCTTATGAGATTTTTGACCATTACACCCAGTCAAGAAAGAGATACAGCCTTGATTATAAGTTCGACTCAATTCTTAAACCATAATTAATTCGTAAAAATATAATTATGTTAAAATTAAAAGAAAACCATCCATATTTATTGGTCGAAGGGAAGGAACAAAAACTTGCGGTTGCTATTAACGGAAGACTTGTTATTTATGACGATTGGTCACAAACACGTGAAAATTCAGCCTCAAGAGCTAATAAATTCATTCCTGCCATACCACTTACCCTCGCACAATGGAATAGTGTGCCAAAAGTGAACGGAAAAGGTGAAACAATTATATGATACTTGAAAAATTAAGAGCCAAATTTAATCAAAAAGTATTCGGAAATTCTGCCAGTACAATAGCCCCAACCACTGTAATTGATGATTATATAAACGAAGCATATCAAAAATTCCTTATCATCGTCCTTCCTTATTACAGGTGGCGCGTCAATGGTGAGATTTCAGACACACACATCCTTGCAGGTCAAAAAGAATACATCCTCCCTGGCGACCTTTTAAGGGTTTTAGAAGTCCGTGTAAATGATGTTCTATTAACAGATGACCAATACACAATTTTTGACAAAAGCATCATGCTTGAAGATGAAACCCTTTATGAAGAAGATTTAGAATATGGGCTTGCCCTCACTTATCAAGACGAATACACAGCTTTAGCCGAAACCACAGACGTTCCGAATATCCCAACAGCCTTCCACCCTTTCTTATACAAGTTTGCAAGTCGTGAATATTGTGAAGACTTCCAAATCTGGGATAAATTTAAAACCCTTGATAACTGGATTGATAAAGAAATCCCAGTCATTGAAGACCATTATTATTTAAAAACAAATAAGCAGGTAAAAATGATACCTGCTGTAGAAACTAATTATTAATAATAAATTTTATGAACGTAATGTTTGGAAACGCTATTAAAAAGGCGTTTGAAGGCTTAATTGATTTCGACACTGATACAATTAAGGCAATGCTTGTTACAAGTGTTTACACCCCCAACCAAGACACACATGACAATGTAGATGATGTAACAAATGAAGTAGTTGGCACAGGCTACACAGCAGGAGGGCAAACCCTCGCAAATTGTGCAATCGCAGTTGATTCCGTAAATGATAGAGTGGAATTTGATGCCGATAATCCATCCTGGGCTAATTCTACTATTACCGCAAGAGGTATGGTTATTTACAAAGACACAGGGACACCAGGGACATCACCTTTAATCTGTTACATTGATTTTGGTGAAGACAAAATTTCTTCCGCAGGAGCTTTCACAGCTACTATCAACGCAGAAGGAATCTTTTATATCGGATACGCACAAGCTTAAAGCTTTTATCTGCCTCTACTGGGGGCAGTTATAAATTTTTAAAAAGATTATATAAAATCAATAGGTTTCGGGGTTGAGGAAGAAAGCAGGACATCGGATTGGAGTGAAATAATTAACTTGTACCAAAAATATGGCAAATACAAAATCGATATCTCTAGTAAGAACGTCTACCCAATCTTTGTCTATATCAGACGCCTCGCAGACTGGCTTAGCAGTATCGTCAAACATGACAGCAGAAGCTTGGATAAAATCCAACAATTATGCAGTTACAAATCAAGTTATATTTAGTAAATATGATGAAGCTACAGGAGAAAGAGCTTTTAAGTTTTTAGTTACAGCAAACGGAGAACTTATAAGATTCAACATGGTAATATATGACGAAGATAATACTTATACGAATAAAACAACATTATCCATTGCAAGACCTGCAGGTTGGATTCATGTAGCATTTTCTTTTAAACCAGCAGGATATTTAATAGTGTATGTTAATGGAGTCGCGCTAGATTCTACGATTAGTTTATCCAGTGGAATAAAAGATGTCGGAGCAGCTTTTAGAATAGGAACATACGGAGATTCTTCTGGAGTACCAGTACAGGCAGGATGTTTTGATGGTCTAATAGACGAAGTTATAATATGGAATGATGAACGTACACCAACAGAAATATCTGAAAGTTATAACAGTGGAGATGGAAAAGAATATATAGGAAATGAAGCTAACATGGTGGGTTATTGGAGAATGAATGATGATTTATTAGATTTAACTTCTAATAATAACGACCTAACTAATAATAATTCAGCTACATTTAGTTCAGATGTTCCATTCATAGGAAGCAGTAACCCAGACGCAATTTTCGATATCACCCCAGTAACAGCAACCTCAACAGTAAATAACGTCACAGTTTCCACAGTAAAAAATTCAGTTTTCGATATTACCCCGGTAACAGGCATAGCCAATATTAATGACGTTATCGTCACAGCTATTTCAAACGCAATATTTGATATTACGCTAGTAACAGGTATGGCAACCGTAAATGATATAATTATATCCACAACAGGAAGTGTGATATTTGATTTAACACCAGTAATAGGAACAGCGACCGTAAACAATGTATCAATTATAACAGACTCAATTTTCAGTTTAACCCCAGTTAAAGGAAACGCCACAGTCAACGATATTACGGTTATATCAGAAACAGCCTTTGATTTAACTCCGATAATCTGTTCAGGAATTATAAATAATGTAGTGGTTTCAGGTGACGCAAATTTCAGTCTTCCCCTTGTAACAGGGATTGCGACTGTAAATGATGTAACGGTAATAACTGAATCAAACGCAATATTCGACCTTGCTCCGATAATCGGCGTTGCAGTAATAAATGATGTGGTAGTTTACCTTGATAATATTTTTAACATCACCCCAGTGATTGGAAATGCAACGGTGAACACTATGCGAGTTGGATTATGGACAAAAAGAATCAAGCCAACAAGCTCATGGACTAAAAGAACTAAGCCAACGACAAGTTGGATTAAAAGATAATATATGCAAAAATTATTAGAACTCACATCAAAGGACATCTTAAAAGGTTTAGCATCTGGACCCTTTTTGTCTGACGGAATTTTCACTGAAATTAGTGGTGTTGATATCCTCCAAAAGAAAGAATACTACGGGCTTTTAGTTCCTTCATACGAAAGAACAGAACTCACAGGCACAGTGGTTAAAGATGAAATTAAATGGTTTGTTAAAAGATTTTCCAATGCAATTGATTATTACGGTTTTGGAAATGACGGATATTTATATAAAACCACAGACCCAATAGGAGCAACAACAACCGCCTTGAATAGTGGGGGTGAAAGCACAAGAACAGGAGCAAGAGGTTTGACTATTTATAATGATATCCTTCATTATTTTTCAGACACGAAGATTGGAACTTACGACTTCGGAACTGCTTTTAATAATACCGCCTATACTGGATTACAAAATGCCCCACACCCCGCCAAAGTAATTGACAATAAAATCATTTTTGGAAACGGTAAATACGTAGGGATATTAGACGGAACGACTTTAAACGCAACAAGATTAGAATTTGGCACTGGCTACGAAGTACAGGATATAGAAATGTATAATACCTATGCGGTTATCCTTATGAGTAACGGGTTTCACAGCATTATTTATTTGTGGGATTTATACAGCGATTATGCAACATACCAATTTGAATTATACGAGCATTGCACAGCCCTTGAAAAATACAAGGAAACTTTTGCTGTATTTGGCGAGAATGTTTATTCGTTTGATGAGGGTGAATTTGAAATAATATGTTCAATAGACAATAGCGTGTTTGCAGGCGCTACAGATTACAAACAAAACATGCTTTATTGGGTTGATGAAAATGTCAGAAGTTATGGCACACCGACCAAAGGTGTTAAACCCAAATTATTTTCACCTTTCAGTATAGTCGGAACTTGCAATGCCTTTATCCTTACATACCCTTTAGGACACTCAGATAGAACAATGCTTTTATGCAGTCTCAGTACCAAGAGATTGTTTTCATACGAAAGTGGAGCCATTGCGGGGAGCGTGAAGACAATAAAATTTGATATTGGTTATGCAAATATCCAGAAGATAATTTTATACGTTGATAATTTTGCTAATACAGATGATGAAATTCAAGTCGATTATTACACAGACGATGAAAGCAGTTATGTTAACTTTAATTATAATACTTTGGGTGAAAGGGGAGTTTTGGCAGAACAAATTGTAACTACCCCAACAAATAAAGTTTATCTTACATTATCCTTTCATAGCGGTAGCCCAAGAATTAAAAAACTACAAATATATGGAGAACAAATCAAACCAATCTAAAATTCCTTTTAATGAAAAAGATGTTTTAACACGTCTTACCAGAATAAGACGAGCCTCGGAAAACCCACCAACTCACGTGCCTAAAAATGCCTTTGAACAAATCTATTACCAAAAAAGTGGTTCAACATTTGTAGTCTATCACTACATAGAAGGCTCATGGTGCTTTCAATCTTTAACAGAAGAATAATAAATAACAAATAATTTTATGGCTAAACAATTTTATCGCCAAGATAAAGACATTTTCGATGCCTCAAATAATCAACGTATAGGTTCTGATGACTGGTCAAAAAACTGGTCAGGTCAAGCGAATGAACTCAAAGCGATTGATGGGGCAAAATATAACACAAAAGAATTACAACAAGGCAGTTATTCCGATATTCGTGCAATCGGGAAGACTTTATATGGTTCTGAAATTGTAAAACCAACCACGCCTGCGACCTTTTCAGATGTTCAATCACAACTCCCTTCTGTGGAAAGTTTTAAAATGGAACAAGAGAGGGTAAATAATGCCTCCATAATGGCAGGCACCAATTCAGCCAAAGCCTTAAAAGAAAGAATCGAAGCTCAAAAGATGCTTGAAACCTCAAGAAAACAAGCAGAAGCACAGGCAGAAGTTGACAGACAAAGGGATGAAAGAAACACAGAAGTAAACAAAGCTAAAGATGACATGGCCCCAATCCGTGACAGGTCCATTAAACAAGCCGACAATCTCGGTAAAGCCTTTTTTATAAACGAAGAAGAAGCCCTTGAAAAAGCAAACAAGATTGACAAATTGACTTCTGACCTTGAATCCTATTATCAGGATTACCAAAAAGATATAGAAAGTGTCGGACATGCAGGGCAATTACAAAGCATGAACGCCAAAGAAATCAACAATGTCAAAAAGAATTATGAGTCTAAAATCGGCATTGCAGAAGCCTTAATCAAACTGACTCAAGGCAATATTAACTATGCGATTGATGTTGTGACCAAAAGTGCAAATTCGATTCAAGCTATAAATACAACTGAAAAAAATCTATATCAAACAATCCTCTCCTGGGGATCTGCTGAACTCGGTGATGCTGAAACAGAACTTACCACCCTCACAACAGAACAAAAAGAACAATACAAAAGCTATATTGCCGACCTTGATGCGGAATCTAAATTAATCGAATCAAACACAAAGATGATTCAGGATTACATGAAAGACCCTAAAACTGCAAAATTTGCACATGAAGCAGGACTTGCGTTGACTGATACCCCCGACCAAATGGCAGAAAAACTTGGTAATTATTTTGCCAACAAACCAGAAGAGATAAAGGATTTAACCTTCGAACAAAGATTAAAAATGTATGAAAACGGATTGGTTATGGATAATAACGGTAATTTCTCTGAAAATACTTCACAAAATGCAAACCTATCAATCGGAAATGGAACTATCACCGCTTTAAATGGTTCAAAGTTTTGGGAATGGGGATTAGACTTTGTTGTCGAAGGTGGAAAAGGTGCAGATGTTGAAACCCCTTTTTCTGGTGAAGTTATCCAAGCTGGTGAAAATGGTGGCTTTGGTAATCAAGTAAAAATTAGGCTTACTGATTTTGATGAATATGGAAATCCAATCATGTCAAATAACAGTGAAGAAATTTGGTTAAGCCATTTAGATAGCATGAACGTAAAAGTCGGTGATTTTGTTAATGAATACAGCTCTATCGGTAAACAGGGTAATTCAGGAAACGTTTATTCGACCTCTGGCGGTGATGGTACTCATTTAGATATTACAATGAAAAAAGCTGATGGTTCATTTTATAAAGCCCATGAGGTGGCTGGGTTGTTAGGTTATCAGGGTGGCGAGAAAAAAGAATTAACTTCACTTGAAAAATTACAAGCTCATCAATTAATGACAACTATAACAAAAGGTAAAGGAACAACCGAATATAAAGAAACTGTCCTTGAATCCATTAAAGAAATGATGCAGGAAGGGAAAAGCCTTGATAACATTGAGGATGAATTAAGATACTCTTCGGTGTCCAAAGAATTTGAAGGGAATTTCAAAGGTGCTTTTGAATATATCACAAAAGCAGGATTCTCAACGGCTGACAGAGAAAGTGCAAAAGACGGATTGGATGAACTTTTAGCAAGTGGAGATACCGAAGGTGCAAAAGATTATACCCTCGGACTCGCAAGGGATAAAGCCACAGGAGATGAATATAAGCGTGTTACAGGCAGAGAAGAAGCTTTAATCTCAATTATGGAAATTGAAAAATCGTTGAATAGCTATATTGAAAGTGGTGGTGACACAGGACTCCTTACGGGAGCAGTCGAAGGATTTAACCAGACTGTTCTTAAAAAGACAGGAGATTCAAACCTTGCTAATATAGCCAATGAAATTAAGGTTGCCATTCAAACATACAGGCAAGCTATTTCAGGAGCGGCGTTCACAGAATCAGAGTCAAAAGAGTATGACAACATTTTCCCAAATATCGGCAAATCAAAAGAATTGAATCAAGCTAAAATTGATAGTTTAAAAACTGTTTATTCAAGAAACCAAACTCTTTTCTATAGAAGGACAATGGGAACTGATAATTATAATGCTTTATTTAACGAAAGTGGCAATGCTCAAAGTGGTGTTACTTCAAGCGGTTTAAAATATACTATTGAAAATTAAATTATATGGCAAAAATTAAATTTGAAAATGGACAAGTTGTGAATTTTGATGGGAATCCGACTCAACAAGATGTTGAAGAAATTTCTAAGAAATTAAACATACAGAAACAACCTAAAAAGAAAGATGGTTTTTGGGATAAACTCGCTGAGAAAGGCGGTAATACAATGCAATGGTTGGGTGATACTTTTATCAGCCCAGTTGCAAGAGAGTTAGAAAGACCATTTGTTTCAATGGCTCGGGAGATCCAGGGCGGTGATAAAGTTAATAAGCCGATGAGTACCCCTTTTGGTGATGTTAAGCCATACGGTGCAATGTCTGCCAAGGAAAGTGTTGGAAGTATTACAGAACTCGGATTAACTATTTTACCAGTCGAAAAACTTTTGGGTCCAGCTTTGAAAGGAGTAGGAAAACTCGGAGGTAAACTCTTGTCAGGCACAGGGGAAATTCTTACAGGGGTTGAGGGCAAAAGGCTTAGTAGTTGGTATGATTTGGCTAAAAACTCCCCTGAGAAACTTAAAAGGACAAAAGAGCTAATTGGTGCAAATCCCGACAATCCATTTTTAGGGATGGCAAATAATATCACAAAGAAAATCGGAACCATGAAAGATGAAGCACAAAAGGCTTTCACTGAAGCAGTTGAAACAGTTAAAACTAATTTCCCTGATAAAAAGTTCAATCTTGATAATAAAATGCCCGAGCTGAATAATACTTTAAACAAATACAGGCTTAAAGTTGACACAGTGAAGGAAGGTGGAAAATTCACAAATAATATCAAAGTAAATCCAAGTGTCAGAAATTCAGCCTATTCCCCCCAAGAGCTTCAAATGATTGATGATGTGGTGCAAAGGATGCGATTAAAAGATATGAATGTTGATGAACTCCTTGAATTCCAAGAATCAACTAAAAGGTTTTTCGATTTTGCCACCAAAAAAGAAGATAAACGCCTTATGGCTCTCGGTTATGACTTAATTCAAGACAGCTCAAAATATATTGATGATGTCTTCCCAGAGATTGCAGGTGCCAATAAAAAGTACAGGGATTATTATGACACCATGAAACAAATTGGAAATAATGTGATGGATAAAAACGGAGCAGTCAAAAGAGGCGGTGAATCATTTTTAGGAAACGTATTGAATTATAATAAAGGTCAGATCCGTGATGATGTCGCCAGGGCAGGTAAAAAACTCGGGATTGATATTTTGGGAGATGCGGAAAACATCCGAAACGCAAAACAATTGACCGAGGCAATACCAAACACAGTAAAAAGCCGAGTCGGAGCGATGTTTAGAAGTATTATAACCGCCGAAAGTTTCAAGGGTGGTGCAGTGGTGGGAAGTGCATTTAATCCTGCAATCGGTGTTCCTGCTTTAGTCTTGAATATCCTATCAAGCCCTAAAAATTACAGAAATTTGATTGAAATAATTGCAGGTACATCTAAAAATTTACCAATAACCGAAGTTATAGAAAAATTAACCCCGAATGAACGATTTATGATAAGGAATGTTATAAAAGGACTCTCAACACAGGAATAATAAAAGAACCGTCTCAATGGCGGTTCTTTTTTATAAAATTAATAAATATAAAAACTGATGGAGCATAAATCCTTAATACTTTAAAACAAACCACGATAGGACTCGATTTACTTGATTTTTAATCTCAATTTTTTGGATAATTAAAATCGCCCTAACAATGTATTAAGTTTTCTCTTGTATTTTTAATCAGGGAATGCTTATCTCCAAATAAAGTTGACTTTCGAATTTTATCCAACCAGTAATCAAATCGGTTGGATATCATTAAATTTTTCAGGATCTGCGGCTAATCTGCGAATAATAATTAATACCTGGGTCCGTACATCATTGTTAGGCAGACTTTACGAAGGCCACTGATTTAGAGAATAAAGATCTAAAATATTCAAATAAATAGGAGACCAAATAAAAAATGGATAAACCAATCACTGTCTTTATAGACACATCAATATTCAAAAAACATGGATTCTCTGTCAATAAAACAATGTTTAATACATTTCGTTCTCTATGTCAGTCAAATAAAATTCAGTTTTTATCAACAGACATAACGCAGAGTGAAATTGAATCTAACATTTTACAATCAATTAAAGAATTAAAAACAGCATTTAAGAAGATTGAAAAAGAAAATAGAATTATTGAAACAATTGGTGGACAAACTTATAAGGAATTTATTGATAAAAAATCAACAGCAGAAATGTTAAGTGATATCAAAAAAGATATCGATACTTTTTTTGAGGAATGCAACATACAAATCATAAACGCTTCTGAACAATCAGGGGGGCAAATATTTAATGATTACTTCTCAAAAGCACCTCCTTTTGGTGAAGGAAAGAAGAAACATGAATTCCCCGATGCCTTTGTACTCTCAGCTCTCAAGGGTTTTTTTCCAGAAAAAAATAAAAATATAATTGCAGTCAGTACAGATAAAGATTTTAAATCATTTTGTGAAAACGAAGATAAATTCAAATATTTTGAAACTCTTTATGAGTTCATAAATTGGATATTACAAGATGAAGATAATGTAGTCACTGTCATTCATAAAATTATCGAAGATAACAAACAAAAAATTTCTAAATTAATCGAACATGAAATTGAAAACAATGGAATGTATGTCGATGATGCTGATGGCGAAATCTTCTTTGAGACACTCCAAAGCTGTCAATTTATGGATATTTCAGTTGTAGGTTTAAATAAAAATCATGCAAGTTTATTTATCGATGTTGATGTAACCTTAAACCTGGAGGCTAGTTATTGGGACCCTGATTCATGGTATACGGTAAAAGATGATGGTGTCAAAGAAGTTTATTATCATGATCAAATAGAAGGCACCGTTGAAAGAAACTTTACAATTGAAGTTGAGTTTGAAATGGAATTTAATGCCAGAAAATCTATACTCCTTGATATTAAAAATTTTGAAGTTAATTCAGGCTCACCGTTGGCATATTCTCACTATGATTTTGATGATTACGGTTAATAATTTATTACGCGACATCGACTATTTAAAACTGATGACTGTGTATAACGAAATCCCCCCAACGCTGATTTTAAAAAGCCCTGACATTATTAAAAATCTTGGGTTTTCTGAATCAAAACCTGACAC
>Ga0180007_10006993_pt1 | contig 10824 bp, 8 predicted proteins | sample MM_PC_MetaG_FD_121122 | JGI IMG/M metagenome (GOLD analysis project Ga0180007, IMG submission 121122) | Groundwater microbial communities from the Aspo Hard Rock Laboratory (HRL) deep subsurface site, Sweden - MM_PC_MetaG | ecosystem: Environmental > Aquatic > Deep subsurface > Groundwater...
ACGTTAGTGGTCCTGCAACTTGTAGGCGACATAATGTCTTCGACGAAGCGACTGGCAGACCGAACCGAAGTCAAATGAACCTGTTCGCTTTGTGCTTCTCAGCGCCACGTTCACGCATTGAGCGATCAGAGAGGATTGGCGTGCATCGAGGATTGCCACCGATCATCGACTCCCGCGACCACCCGTCCAACAGAGGAGGACATTCGAAGACGTCCACCGATTCCGAAAGGCATTTGCAAATGACATCAGCCGCATGGCCTCTGGAGTCGCAGAAACCGTGACGGCGAGGCAGCGTAGGCCTTGACCTTCCGCGAGGAGTCTCTCGATCTGGACACCTGGCTCGAAGTTTGCGTGCAAAGCGGGTATACTACCCACCAGTTTCGTACGCAATTCATTCGCATACCAACCAACATGCAAATTGCAGCCTAAACCAACGAGAGCTAAGCGTGCGACTTGGCTCAACGGAGCCAAGGAGTTTCTATATTGAGTTTTGAAAGATTTTCGTTTGACCGGCGGATTGCCGCCGGAGTGAAGTTCGTCGGTTACACCGTCCCCACACCCATTCAAGCAAAGGCCATTCCCGTCGTCCTGCGAGGCGGCGATATGCTGGGCCTGGCTCAGACTGGCACTGGAAAGACTGCCGCGTTCGTATTGCCGATTCTCCAGCGCCTGAGTGTCGGGCCGCGAGGGAAGATACGAGCACTGATCGTCGCTCCAACGCGGGAACTTGCGGAGCAAATACACGAAGAGATCGTCAAGCTGGGCCGCGAAACCAAGATTCGAAGCGCGACCATCTATGGTGGTGTGAGCAAGGGGCCGCAACTTCAGGCCTTGCGCCGCGGAGTTGAAATTGTTGTCGCGTGTCCGGGTCGATTGCTTGATCACGTCGATGCGGGTGCTCTTGACCTTTCGAATGTGGAAGTCCTCGTTCTTGACGAAGCGGATCGTATGTGCGACATGGGGTTTCTCCCTGATATCAAGCGGATCATTCGGCAGGTGCCTGAAAAGCGGCAAACGCTCTTCTTCTCGGCGACCATGCCTGAAGACATCCGAATGCTAGCGGACAAAATCCTGAACAAGCCTGAGATGGTGCAAATCGGAATCTCTGCGCCTGCTGAAACGGTGTCGCATGCGTTGTATCCAGTGCCCGAGGATCGTCGCAAGGAACTGCTTGCTGCCATGCTCAAGGGAACGTCAACTGGCCGTGTCCTTGTATTCACGCGCACCAAGCACCGAGCGCGGAGCCTGGCGATCTATATGGAGAAGCAGGGGCATCGTGCGACGGCGCTTCAGGGGAACATGACTCAGAGTCAGAGGCAACAAGCGATAAACGGCTTCCGAAAAGGGAAGTACGATGTGCTTATTGCCACCGACATCGCCGCACGTGGAATCGACGTATCACAGATTTCTCACGTAGTCAACTTCGATATGCCGGATACCGTGGACGCCTATACGCACCGTATCGGACGAACAGGTCGAGCTGAACGGTCCGGCGAAGCATTCACATTCGCGATTCGCGGGGACGGGCTCATGGTTAAGCAGATTGAAAAGACCTTGGGAACCAAACTAGAACGGCGAAGGCTGCCGGAATTTGAGTACGGCAGCGGATTCGATCCTGAACGCCAATTTTTGCAGACAAGCAGCAGCACAAGCTTCTCTAGGCTGCCCAAATCGTTTAGCTCCCGTGGGGGCGGCTCTCGACGGCGCTCCCGCTAACAGGGCTGGCTCGAAGAAAAGATAGAGAGTACCCCTAAGCAATCGGCTGCGTCGTTGGAACGCGCGTGAAAGCCGGGGTGCTCCAAGGATTAACTGCCACGAGTCCTTGCCGGTTATCACGGCAAGGATTCGTCTTGTTCTGTGGAAGGTTCATGCTCGGTTGCTGGGTGGATACATTGCCCGTGGCTGCGACGTTTGGCGGAAACTCTTGCTCCCTGCAGTGCGGAAACCGAAGTGTACGGAAGGTTCCTCTAGCAGCAGTGCTGCCTTGATCGCGCCTGCAATGGATCACAGGGAGTCATGATCCCTTGACAGCCTTTCTGCATACAGTTATAGTCCGCGCCATGCAATTTCAAGGAACAGATCACAAACATCGTGCACGTAAAACGGTCGGGTAAACCCTGACCGTGTGATTGTCGTTCTACTCTCTTCACCTTCTAGCATGGCTCAGGTTTTGCCCGGCCGTTGTTGTCCAACAACCCCGAACAAGATTGATGGCCTTGGTTTGCCTTCAGCAAGCCTGAGAGATGTAAGAAGGATGAAACAACAATGCAGCATCCCAAGAAAGTACTGCTAGCGTATTCTGGCGGACTCGATACATCGGTAATCGTTCCTTGGCTCAAAGAAACCTACGGTTGCGAAGTGATCGCCTTCACAGGCGACGTGGGGCAGGGAGCGGACGAATTGAAGGGGCTCGAAGCCAAGGCCCGAAAGAGCGGAGCAAGCAAACTCATCGTTGCCGATTTACGTGAAGAATTCCTGACAAAGTATGCGTTCCCTACGCTCTGTGCAGGTGCCGTGTACGAAGGACTCTATCTGCTCGGAACCTCGACGGCTCGCCCGGTTATCGCCAAGGCAATGATCGAGGCGGCCCATGCTGAGGGGGCTGATGCACTGGCTCACGGCTGTACTGGCAAGGGCAATGATCAGGTTCGATTCGAGCTGACATTCAAGGCGATCGATCCCACGTTGCCGGTGATTGCGCCATGGCGACTTCCTGAGTGGACACTGACATCGCGGGAAGATGCGCTGGCCTATGCCGAAGAACGAGGCATTCCCGTAGCCAATACCAAGCAGTCGATTTACAGCCGGGATCGAAACATCTGGCACATCAGTCACGAGGGCGGGGAACTGGAAGATCCTTGGAACGAACCTCTCGAAGCCATGTTCTGCCTGACCGTTGCTCCAGAAGCAGCTCCCGATGCGCCGGAGTACGTGATCGTCGATTTCGACAACGGCTTGCCCACAGGTCTTGAAGGTCACGCCATGGGTGCAGTTGAGTTGATGGAAGCCTTGAATACGCTGGCTGGAGGGCACGGTGTGGGGCGTGAAGACATCGTGGAGAACCGACTGGTGGGCATGAAATCCCATGGCATCTATGAGACGCCTGGAGGAACCGTCCTCTACAAAGCGCTGGCTGGACTTGAGACCCTGTGTCTCGACGGCGCATCGGCTCACTACAAATCATTGGTGAGCGAGAAGTACGCTGAATTGGTCTACAACGGCCAGTGGTTCTCTCCTTTGCGAGAAGCGCTGGATGCGTTCGTCGCCAAGTTGATGGAGCCTGTTACGGGATCTGTACGAGTGAAGCTCTACAAGGGAACGTGCACTGTTGTCGGACGCAAGTCGGCTATGAGCCTCTATCAGGAAGACCTGGCGACCTTTGGGCAGGACGACGTATACAACCAATCGGATGCCACTGGATTCATCAACCTGTTTGGACTTCCCATGATGGTTGCTGGCATGCGAAGCCGCAACTCTCACAGTGGAATTCCCAGCGGATTCAAGGGGTAATGCCGATGAGTAAACAGGGACAGGACCCAAAACTGTGGGGGGGGCGATTCTCCTCTGCTATGGCTGCGGTCGTACAGACGTTCAACGACTCATTTGCCTTTGATCAGCGATTGGCAGCCAGCGATATTGCCGGTTGTCTCGCCTATGCCTCAGCACTCCAAGGGGCAGGACTGCTTGATCATGCCGAGTGTGAGGCGATCTCAAGTGGCCTGGAACAGATTGGGAGCGAGTTCTCCGCGGGCTCATTTGCTCCGTTGCCTTCAGACGAAGACATCCATACTGCCATTGAGAGACGCCTGCATGAACTCGCAGGCTCTGTGGCGGGCAAGTTGCACACGGGACGATCACGCAACGACCAAGTTGCCACGGCACTCCGCCATTATCTGATGCAGGTCACTAATGAATTGACGGCAAGATTACGATCGTTCCAAGCCGTTCTCGTCAACAGAGCAGAGAGCCATCTGGGCATCGTCATGCCAGGCTACACACATCTGCAGCGTGCGCAGCCCATCTTATTCAGCCATTGGCTCATGTCGTTCTTCTGGAAGTTCAATCGCGACATCGATCGACTGGCCGGTGCAAAGATGAGGGCTAGCGTTTGCCCGCTTGGCGCAGGGGCGCTGGCGGGGAACCCATTCGACATCGATCGAGAGCATATGGCAGCACAGCTTGGGTTTGCCCATGCTGCAGAGAACAGCCTTGATGCTGTGGAGGATCGGGATTTTGTGGTCGACTTCTTGTACGCAGGTGCATTGCTCCAAACCCACCTCAGTTCACTGGCCGAGACGCTCATCCTTTGGTCCAGCGAAGCCTATGTCTTCATACGACTCGACGAGGCCTACTGCACCGGCTCAAGCCTCATGCCGCAGAAGCGAAATCCCGACATGCTCGAGCTGATTCGCGGCAAGTCAGGACGAGTGCTTGGCCATCTTACGGGAATGATGACCACGCTCAAGGGATTGCCTTCGGGTTACAACAAGGACCTGCAAGAAGACAAGGAAGGACTGTTTGATGTCATTGACACACTGCTGGCAGAGATCCCGATTGCCGAAGCCATTGTCGGCTCGATGATGCCCAATGCCGCACATATGTCGTCTGCTTGCTGTGCGTCGATGATGGCCACAGATCTTGCCGATTATCTTGTTCTCAAGGGCATTCCGTTTCGTGATGCACATCACATAGTGGGAGCCGCTGTCCAGCAAGCGGAGCAGACGGGGGTATCGATGGACAAGCTCCCGTTGTCTGCACTCAAGCAGATTCATTCTGCTTTTGACGAGGACGCTGCGAGCGTTTTCGACGTCCAAACATCCATTGAGCGGCGACAAGCCAAGGGCGGAACGGGACGCAGGGCAGTTCTCTGTCAGCTACAGGAGGCGGACTCAATTCTCACGCAAGCGAGTGAAGACAAGAGCCATCATGGCTAGCCAGAGGAGAGTTCGAAACGTAGGCTGTCCTCGGCTTCCGAGAACACGAGGGAGATGATATCACGATAGCCCTGATCCCTTTAAACTCAGCATTCGACTGCGCTTGTGCGTCCGAGACGCCGTACCGTGCCCGAGGGGGGAATGCGCCGGCGATCGAGGAAAGGATGCCAGTAGCTGTCATGCGCCCTGGAATGATCAATCCCAGAGCGCTACAGTTTGCGCTGCCTGTCCATCAGTGCGAAGGAGCAACCCAATGGCGTCATTCCTCATGTTAGCTGGCTGCATGCTCGCTGTGCTAGCGTTGCTGTGGATCGAGCGATTGGCGATGGGCAGGATTCGGTCAGCGATCCCTGTGCGCATTGTCGTTGTCGGAACGCGTGGGAAAACGAGTGTTACACGATTGATCGCTGCTGGGTTGAGAGCCGGAGGACTTCGGGTCCTGGCGAAGACGACGGGTTCAGAACCGCGTGCCATCCTGCCAACTGGTGACGAGAAACCCATCCGTCGGCGAGGCATGACGACGCCCCTCGAGCAGAGGCGAATCTTGCTTTGGGGCGCGAACCGCAAATGTGATGCCGTGGTGATTGAAGGGATGAGCATCCGGCCGGAGAGCCTCAGTTGCGAATTGAAGCAAATCATTCGCCCGCAACGGGTCGTGATCACGAATACCTATGAGGATCACACGGCCGAAACGAGTGATCCTGCCGCGGTCTTTGCCGAGGCGGTACCAGAGGGAGCGACTGTATTCCTGCCGAGCGATTTCCCTGACGAAGAGAGGCATCAATTAACACGAAAGAAGGTATCCACCTTCGTGATCGACGGGAACGAAGCGCTACAGCACTTGGAAGCGTTACCAACCATCGAGTGGCCACAGAATCTCGCGCTTGCACTGGCTGTATGCGACAGCGTGGGCGTGTCCGTCGCTGATGCGCTACAGGGGATGGCTGAAGTCCACATGGACGTGGGGCAGCTTGGTGCCTGGAACGTGATCGAGACGGGATCGTTGGCCCGCTGGATGGCAGTCAGTGGTTTTGCCGCCAATGATCCTGTCTCGACGATGGCAGTGCTGAAACACGCACTCAAACGGTGGCCGGCCGCGAACCCGATGGTCGTTGGCTTGCTCAATCTTCGGCGTGATCGTGGAGACCGAACCCTTCAATGGATGCAAGCGCTGGATCATGATGCGAGCGCATTCGATCGGATGATCGTGTGCGGCTTTGTCCCGTGGACAGTCTGCCGAAAACTTGAGCGCACGTACGGGAGCAATATGGCAGTGGTTCGATCCAGCGATCCGCAGGGGATCATGCGCGCTGCCTGCAAACTGTCTCCTGAAGGTGGAACCTTGTTCGGCTTTGGAAATATAGGCGGCGCCGGCGTTCGAATGCTGAACCATTGGCAAGATACGGGGGAACCGGCATGATTATTGAAGCGGCATTCATTGGATTGACCATTGCGACCTTGTTTGTTGAGCTGACGGGGATTTATCCGGGCGGAATTATCGTTCCTGCCTACATTGCCTTGTTCGTGGATCAGCCGTTGAGGATCGTGGGCACACTGTTGGTCGCCCTGCTCGCTTGGGGAACCTATCAGTTGCTCGCGCGCGTATTCATCCTGTTTGGGCGGAGACGTTTTCTCATGCTCGTGCTGCTTGGCGGGGTCTGGACGCTGATTGGCTATCGGTTTGCGCCCATGCTGTGGCCTGCGTCTCTGGAATTGCGCGCTATTGGATGGGTCATTCCCGGCCTGCTGGCCAACACATTCGAGAGACAAGGCCTTTTCACGACGATCCCCGCGCTGGGCATCGTTTCGGCCATCACGTATTTCGTACTCCGCTTGCTGATGCACTCATGATGGCCATCGGGCAAAGCCGAAAGCGAATCAGCAAGCAGTGGAAGCCATCAGTATGGGAACTGCTCGTAGTCTGTGTGGTCTGTGTCGGCTTCATCATATTTGGCCAATGGGTGCAGAACACGGGTCACAGACCGTTGACGCAGATGCAGGTGGCTGCACAGACAATGGATTCAGCGATTTCGGCCATTGCCGCCCATCGCCAGACGGTTGGACCTGCCATCGACTTGGGTACAGACATCAATGGCACTGGGTTAATTGGCGCGTTTTTTACTCCGATGACGACGACGACAGGAAATCTTGAATCCAAACGCACGACGACCAATCCCAACATGGCGGGATTGATTGTCTCGTTGTTGCTTGATGCCGGAGTGCAACAGGGTGAGCTTGTCGCCGTGGGAGCGTCAGGATCCTTTCCCGCTCTGTTGCTGGCGACGTGCGCTGCGGCAGATGCACTGGAGCTGCCTGTCTCCCTCATCCTCTCGCTTGGGTCATCCCAATTTGGTGCGAATATCGCGGGGTTCACATGGATCGACATGGTGAAGGTGCTTGCGGATGCCGGGCTGCCGACAATCGTTCCTGCGGCATTCTCCTTGGGGGGGGATTTGGATATTGCTCGAGATCTCAGTACGACGGCGCGGGAATGGATGCAAGAGATCATCAGCGAAACAGACGCCATCTTCATTTATGACGCAGACCTTGCATCCAACGTCAGTCAGCGGATGGGCATCTATCGTCAAGCGGCCCAGCAAAGCTCCATTGGCGCATTCGTGAATATCGGAGGGAGCTGGGCCAATCTGGGGATCGATTCATCCGTTCTAGCTGCGCCGCCCGGATTGATGCTCCTGGAGAGCCTCCCCGAGGAAGAAAAACGGGGCGTGATTCATCAGATGCAGGCAGACGGAGTCCCTGTCATTCACTTGCTGAACATGCGAGAGCTGACTCAGCGCTACGGGCTGCCGTGGGATCCCTCTCCGCTACCACAACCGGGAGAAGGTATGGCCAAATTGCTCGACGAACGTTCCGCGTCCCGTCTGATCGCCCTGATCGCCGTGATTGTTGCAATCCTATGGTTGGTATCCGTGCTTCTCAGGCGCAAGGCCTGTCAATCGGCCGTGTCATCCTCAAGTTGAGATTGCTTTCATTGCCTTATCCCTCGGCCCTGCAGAGGGTTGTTTGTCTCGCGACAACGCTTACTGCTAAGATGCCGAATACTCCCTGACAGACGGAGCAACCAAGATTGCCATACGGCACTCCTTGTCGAGCGGCGTGACGCTATGAATCGCGCCTGCTGGAATATGGAGTGCGCCGGGGCATGCTAGCGTGAACGGGATGCCTGCCAACACAACAAACGTGCGTCCGCCAAGAGCAATCAGGTATTCATCCGCTTGGTGAGAATGCTGGGTCATGGCGTTCTGAAAGCTATCTCGCGCCCAAGCCTCCAGCAACTGAAACGACCCCATGGGGTCATCATGCACGGTCCTGATTTCCCAGCTGCCTGAGACGAAATTGCCGTTCGCGAGGCGCGTCAGTGGCGGCCTGTGTGGCGCATGCTCTTCGTACATGCGACGATCCACGCGGTCAAGAATGTCTTGGTACTTGTCCTCAGTGACACAGCCTGACTCAACCAATAACTCACCGAGAAACTGCTGGAAGAGCGAAGCCGAGATATGAGATCGCAAGATTTTGTTCCCGATTTGATTCATCGGAATACCTGTCATCTCTCTTCGCTGTGACAGTGCCACATGAACATCTTCATCCAGCACAAGGTGCTTTCGCGTCGTCATAATTGGCTTCCCCTCCTCTGTCTGCAGATCTGGCGTGACTGCCGTTGCACGCAGCCATTACACCTCGCAGAAGCAGTGCAGTCAAGAGGAGGATGTCTTGGAATAGAGGATATGGTCAGGAGACGGGAGAAACTACCGTTGATCTGAAAGTTTATTCCGGTGAACGGGCAAGGCGCTTTCTACTGAATGGATAGGACTTAGCGTGGTTAACGATTTCAGTGGTTTGTCTGAGTTCGCACTCTGTATTGTGGGTGGCTGCACGGATGTCGGGGTACACAGGTGCCCCGGAAAAGAGGATGTGCGTTGGGAGCATGGTCTGCGCGATTTTTGGTCTTGACTCCACTGTCTTGCCGCAAAGCACTACCGCGCTTCTCCACAGGATCGTGCTCAGCAGGAGCTCCCACGCAGGCTTCTGATCATGGTCACTGCGAAAGGAGGCACTTGGAGAGAATTGCAGAACTGCCCAAGTTGATCCACAGAACTCACGACAGGAAACACCCCAGGGGGTACGAATGAGAATGCGGAGTATGCTTGTTTGTTTGTTGATTGTTATTGCAGCCGGATGGGCCGTGTCTGCACAGTGGTTGGATGATTCGGAGGAAGGAAACTGCACGGTCTTTGTCGTGGGTAAGGATGCGTCCGTAGACGGGTCCGTTATGACGACACATACGTGCGATGGCTGGTATGACGCACGAATCCAGATCGTTCCGGGCGGCACGCACGAGCCCGGCGAAATGCTGACCATTTACGACGGCATGTGCAACGCGGATCGCGGGAACACGCCTCCTATGGGCGAAATTCCGCAAGCACCATTGACCTACACGTATTTCCAAATCGGCTATCCGTTCATGAACGAGAATCAGGTCATGATGGGCGAGCACACGTTCTCAGGTCGCCGAGAGTATCGCAATCCTGATGGCGGCATGTTCTACATTGAAGAACTCCAAGCAGTTGCATTGCAGCGCGCAACGACCGCACGAGAAGCCGTCCAGATCATGGGCGACCTTGCTGAAACCTACGGCTATGCCGATGGCGGCGAGTGCATCAGCGTTTGTGATGGCGACGAAGCCTGGATTTTTGAAATCGTCGGTGCTGGCCCGCTGTGGCGGCAAGGCGACGAAGGCCCCGGTGCCGTCTGGGTTGCCGAACGTCTTCCTGACAACGCCGTCTATGTTGGCGCCAACCGATCACTGATTGGTGAAGTCGTCCTAGATGACCCCGACACGTTCATGGTCGGTACAGGCATCTACTCCGTCGGCGAGAAGCTCGGATTCTGGGATCCGAATGCTGGCAAGACGTTCTACTATTGGGATGTCTATGGTGCCAAGAGTGACAGCTACTATAACAGCCGTCGTGAGTGGCGTGGACGCGACCTGGTCGCCCCGTCCCTCGAACTCGATCCGTACGCGCGTCGATTCCCGTTCTCCGTCGTTCCTGACGAGAAGGTATCGGCCGCGGACTTGATGGCCTACCAGCGTGATTACTACGAAGGAACGCCGTTTGACTTGACGCAAGGTCTGTCCGCCGGACCGTTCGGAACGCCGGATCGGTATGCTACCAGCTCGAGTCAGAATCCGACGGGCAGTGTCGGCTGGGAACGGGCCATCGCCATGTTCCGTTGCTCGTACACGATCGTGACGCAGTCCCGCAACTGGTTGCCAGCTTCCATCGGTGGCGTGTTGTGGTTTGGCCCGGACGCGCCACATGGCACCGTCTACATGCCAATCTACTGCAGCGTCACCAGCCTTCCGGAATCGCTTGGCATTCGCGACATGATGGAGTTCTCTCGCGACTCGGCGTGGTGGGCGTTCAACTTCGTGGAGAACTTCGCGAACCTCGCCTGGTCCTACATGATTGAGGACATCCGCGCGCATCAGCAGAAGTTCGAAGGCGAGTTCTTTGCCATGCAGGGTGCGATTGAAGATGCGGCGCTCAGCCTCTACAACGTAGATCCTGCACTTGCCGTGACCTTCCTGACGAACTACACCAGCGATGCCGTCAATCGGACGGTCAACGCGACGTGGGATCTTGGAGACATGCTTATCGCCAAGTACTCTGATGGATATGTCTGGCAGAAATCTAAGGGATATCCGCAGGAATGGCTAGACCAGACAGACTTTGGATCCACGACCATGCTCGAGGACTTCAAGGACATCTGGTACGGCGAATACGAACCAGAATAGAGAAGAGAATCCTGGGGAGCGGGCGAATATGCCCGCTCCCTCTGTATTACGACACGAGTGTATGGATAGGCA